>Ga0116151_10001666_pt1 | contig 20823 bp, 13 predicted proteins | sample AD_UKC117_MetaG_FD_89893 | JGI IMG/M metagenome (GOLD analysis project Ga0116151, IMG submission 89893) | Active sludge microbial communities of municipal wastewater-treating anaerobic digesters from Hong Kong - AD_UKC117_MetaG | ecosystem: Engineered > Bioreactor > Anaerobic > Digestate... | reverse complement strand
TCAACATTCAACATTTCCCATCTGGTCTGCCATGCCTTCCCCAGCTACACCATAAGTCGAGCCTCTGGCTCTTTGCTCTTAATAATCTCAAATGGCATCTGGAACTTTTCGGAAGTTTCAATTCAACATTCAACCCTCAACATTCAACATTTCCCCCGCTTCTCCTACCTTTGCCGGCAAAATAGTCCAACATATGAAAAGCGCTAACCGAGTCGATAAATACCAGCATCACGACTACTACCTGATGGATGAGTTACTGGATGAAGAGCACCTGCTGGCCAGGGCCGCGGTCCGGGATTGGGTCAAATCAGAAGTAACCCCGATTATTGAAGACTATGCCGATCGTGCCGAATGCCCTACCCATCTGTTCAAAGGCCTGGCTGAGATCGGTGCCTTCGGCCCCAGCCTGCCGGTTGAATATGGGGGTGGCGGCATGGATGAAATGGCTTATGGAGTCATCATGCAGGAATTGGAACGGGGTGATTCTGGGATCCGGTCGATGGCTTCCGTGCAGGGCTCTCTGGTCATGTATCCGATCTTTCGCTTTGGCAGTGAAGAACAGCGCAAAAAGTACCTGCCTAAATTGGGTTCCGGCGATTTCATTGGCTGCTTTGGTCTGACCGAACCGGATTACGGCTCCAACCCTGCCGGGATGGTTACCAATATTAAGGATGATGGCGACGCCTACATCCTCAACGGCGCCAAAATGTGGATCACCAACTCACCGGTTGCCGATCTGGCAGTGGTTTGGGCAAAAGATGAAGAAGGCGTCGTTCGCGGCATGGTGGTAGAAGCGGGCAGCCCAGGTTTCTCTGCCCCGGAGATTCACGGTAAATGGTCGCTGCGTGCTTCCATCACCGGCGAGTTGATCTTTGAGGATGTACGGGTGCCAAAATCCCAGGTCTTCCCGGAAATCCGCGGCATGAAAGGTCCGCTATCCTGCTTGTCCAAGGCTCGCTATGGCATCGCCTGGGGAGCACTCGGCGCAGCACTGGATTGCTACGATTCCGCACTACGGTACAGCCAGGAGCGCATCCAATTTGACCGGCCCATCGGTCAGTTTCAATTAACGCAGAAAAAATTAGCCGAAATGATCACAGAGATCACCAAGGCTCAGTTGCTCACCTGGCGGCTAGGCACACTCGCCAATAAAGGCAAAGCCTCCCCTGCGCAAATCTCCATGGCGAAACGCAATAACGTGCATACCGCCCTGACCATCGCCCGTGAAGCCCGGCAGATTCATGGAGGGATGGGGATTACCAATGAATATCCGGTCATGCGACATATGATGAACCTGGAAACTGTGCTTACTTATGAGGGTACGCACGACATTCACCTGTTGATTACCGGGTATGATGTGACCGGGTTAAATGCTTTTTCGTAAAAGGCCGTGCCCTCCTGCAAAGGCAAGAATAGTAGGCAATTTGAGAAAAATAAAAGAGGCACCGGATGAAGTCCAGCGCCTCTTTCATTTTCTCATGGGTTAACTATGCTTAGAATGGTACCAGCGAAATCCCGATGGCAAAAGGATACAATTTCGCGCCGGCATCCTGGTTTTCATCAAACAGGGGTGACATATTTAGTGTACCGTACAGGTTGATCGGGCCAAAGCCAATCTGTCCCCGCAGCCCATACTGGTATTTATTCAGGTTAAAATCATCACGAATCTTTTCTTTGCCGTAAGCTCCACTTTTCTGCTTGAGATTTGAGTTCAGCCGCAGACCGCCATATACGCCTGCACTGATCCGAAATGAGCGATGATGATGGTTGGGGTTGGTCTCAATATTCAGCATGATCGGCAGCGTCAGATAGGTCATCTGCAACCGGTTCTTGCGGTAAGAAACGCCATCATCGAGATTTATGGTTAACTCCGGTTGATTGGGAACCAGACTCACCGGATTGGCGAAAGCATATTCCTGGATATTAAATTCCAGCCCGTGCAAAAGATTCAGTACTCCTCCGGCCAGATTGATCCGTTGCTGGTAGAGGTGAATCTGAAGGTTAGTACTTCTACCCAGATCCTGGTCAAATGGATTGAGGCCGTTATCCAGATACAAGGGTACATCTTCCACGTAGGACCCGACCCCGATGTCTAATAAGAACCACCGGGTTTTGATCGGGTCATGCCGGTATCTGCTGCGATGATAAACTGTCGTCCTGGAATCCGATTCCATCGAATGGCTGTACATGGTATCGGCTTCATAATGATCGGTACGGTAGCGGGGTGTATGCGACATCGAGTCCTGCTGAGCAACCGCTAAGGTGCACCAAGCCGTTAAGACCACCGAAGTCAGAATGATTTTGAATGATAATTTCATGATCAGGTTTTTTTAATCTTTGGAAAATAGACCGGCGAAAGCTTCGGGGATGACCGATTCTCTAATGGAGAAGGATTCATCCGCTCCTGCGAAGGCTTCCGGGCGCAACATACGTTTGAGAATATTGAGTCGATTGCGGCCCTCTGACTGCGACACCGGTGCACTCAATGCAACAGCAGATTCGGCAATGGGATTAATTTCTTCCGGGGTAGGCAGGGTCTCAATCGGGTTTGGCAATGCGATGAATGCAGTTTCCCGGGTAGCCGTTTCGGTTTGTGCCAGGGCTTCATCTTTCGTTGGAGTGGTCTCAAGCAAGGCTATTTCGCGATCAGGCTGATCGGTGATCACCGATTCACTTTCGCGGTTGGGTGTCTCCGGAATCGATGGCAAATCAGTAGAATGCTGGGCTACCTGGACCGATGAACGCCTGGGTTTGGTTTTGGGACTTGATAAATCCTGCTGCTTTATTGGATTGCTTTCCGCGGAAATTGTCGCAGCGGGGCTTTCGACCAAATCCTGTTTAAATGTTGGTGTCTCCGCAATTTGCTGACCAGGCTCTTCCTGCTGTTCGGCAATTTGTTTGGATGCTTCGGATGCCGGTGCAATTTGCTTGTCCCCGGAGGCCATGGGATGATTATCCTGTTGTGGCTTCCAGAATAAACCAAAGGCGATCAACAATAGAACAGAAGCTGCCGCCGCTATCCAGTAGATGGGTTTGAGCTGCCGGATTACAGGTTCCGATTTCAGTAACTTGCTTTTATCCGGATGGCTGATTGCCGTCAGTGCCGGAGCAGTAAACTGTTGCTGCCACTCCACTTCCTCTCTGATATCCGGATGGGCGTTTAGAAAAGCCATCATTTCTTCGCGCAGGTCCGTAGACAGAGTGCCATCCAGGTAATCGATGGCGTATTTTTCATAATTCAGGCGATTGATGGTCATAACACGATCTTTTTTTCTTGCATAAATTCATGGATCTTTTTCCGCGCACGGAACAAATTCACCTTCACCTGACTTAGCGTCAGTTCCAGTTGTTCCGCAATTTCTTCATACGCATGTCCTTCGTACTCTCTCAGTAAAAAAATGCTTCGTTGCATTTCTGGCAAATGTTGCAGGCATTCCCGGGCAAAATCCATCGTTTCAAAAACTTCATCCGGTTCATAACCCGATTCCTGCGGCGTATGGGTGTCAAAAGAAACGACGCGATGATTTTTTCTCCAGTCGTCAATGGATGCATTACGGGCACTTACGTATAGGAATGCTTTCGCTTCCGGTAGGCCGATCTGTTCCCGCTTCATCCATAATTTCTCGAAACAATGCTGCACGATGTCCTGCGCATCGTCAAGGTGCCTGAAGCCCCGATGCACGTATCGGTACAGCGCATCAGCATAGTCTTCAACACATTGATTGTATTCTTTGGCATTCATACAACCTAATTACGGATTAGCTGGATGGAAAGTTACAGGCTCTTTGACAAAAACTAAAATTGAGTCTGTTCCACCACTGTGCCGGTACACAGCTGTTGAAGATGGACATTTGTGCGGCCCAGGCGTAGCGGGAAAGTGTTGACAGTCTTTTGCCCAAGCGCTTGGCTACAGCGGATAAAGTCCGTAGGAAGAATCATAGCATCAGGTAAGGAATAAACTCCGCGCTGATCGTGAAGTGTTACCACGAGCGAAATTGCCCAGGGGTCCGGACGTCGGATCGATTTCCCGAAAAAAAATTCACATTACATTTTTTCTTTATATGTATAATTCTATATTTGCGTGGAGATGCATTAAAAATATTCTTAATATCTAATTGTTTCAATCCCATGGCGTCCAAGAACAAAAAGAAAAAACAGCCCATTACCAAAACCCAAAAGAAGGAGCGATACCGCAAGATCGGCGGCATCGTTGTACTGTTCTTTACCGCCTACCTGGCTCTGGCTTTGATCTCCTACGTTTTTAACTGGCGTGCCGATCAGGATCAGGTATTTCACTTTTCCTGGCAGACCCTTTGGGATAACAATCTCGTCATGCAGAATTGGTGCGGACGTATGGGCGCCGTCCTCTCCAACTTTTTCATCTACTGGGGCTTCGGGATGTCTTCCTTCCTCCTGCTTCCTTTCTTGTATAAACTCGGCTGGTTTCTTCTGCGCGGAAAAAAAGAACACAGCCTGACCTACCATTTTGCCTATCTCATGGGATTGATGATCTATCTGTCGGTCTTTTTCGAAGCTTTTTTCCTGAAAACGGCTTTCCCTTGGGGAGGTACCATCGGCGAAGGACTGACGTATTGGGTTAGCAATTTTATCGGTGAGGTCGGTCTTTATGCCCTGTTATTGCTTACCGTTATCATCATCATCATCTGGTCGATCAATCCGAATTTTTCAGATGCCCAAATACCCTGGCAAAAATTATGGCCTTTCACCAGATCTCCCATAGCCGTAGGCGTGGGCGCCGTTACCGAAAATGTACCCTTAAAACCCAGTTATTATACCAAGCCCGGCAGCAATCAAATCGAGCCGGAAGAAGACGAACAATCCCTTGCCCGCTTCAATAAATTTGGTCAAATGGAATTCGTGGTCCCTGACGCTGCCCAGCTTGCCAATGGGGAAGAATCCCTGGACGACGACGTAGACTTTGAAATGATTGAACCCCAGGGTACCACTCCGGCTCCTGAAGATTTGACCAGTGATACCGAGTTGGAGATCCAGGAAAGCGCCGAGCATCAGCCACTACCGGTGGAGATGGGATCGCATCAGCATGGCGAACACATCGGTCTGAATGTACCGGTTGACCCTCAGGATGAATTGCGCAGTTTTAAATTTCCTACGCTGGAGCTCCTCGATGACTACAGTGAAGAGAAAGTAGAAATTGACCGTGCGGAACTGGAAGCCAATAAAGACCAGATCATCTCTACCCTATTGAATTACAAAATTGAAATTACCAAGATCCGGGCCACCATCGGCCCTACGGTGACCCTTTACGAGATCGTTCCGGCCCCAGGCGTGCGGATTTCCAGAATCAAAAACCTGGAAGATGACATTGCTCTAAGCCTCAGTGCCCTGGGTATCCGCATCATCGCTCCGATTCCTGGCAAAGGGACCATCGGTATTGAAGTACCCAATAAAAAGAAACAAGTCGTCAGCCTGCGCGAAGTATTGGCTTCGGATAAATACCACGATAGTAAAATGGAACTTCCGGTGGCTTTGGGTAAGACCATTGCCAATGAAGTATTTGTTGCTGACCTGGCCAAAATGCCTCACCTGCTGATTGCCGGTGCAACGGGTCAGGGTAAATCGGTCGGTATCAATACCGTCCTGATGTCTCTTTTGTACAAGAAGCATCCCAGTGAGGTCAAACTAGTCCTGATTGACCCGAAAAAAGTGGAACTTTTCCCCTACAGCAAACTAAAAGAACACTATCTGGCCTTCTTGCCGGACGCCAAGGAAGCAATCACCACCGAGACCAGCAAGGTGATCAACATCCTGAACTCCTTATGCATTGAAATGGATACACGCTATGACCTGTTGAAGAAAGGTCGCGCCCGAAATATCAAGGAATACAACGCCAAATACCGTCGCCGGGAGCTGAATCCCGAGAACGGACACAAATTCCTGCCATTCATCATCCTGGTGATCGACGAATTTGCTGACCTGATCATGACTGCCGGTAAAGAAATTGAATTACCGATCGGTCGTCTCGCACAGCTGGCCCGGGCGGTAGGCATTCACCTGATTATTGCCACTCAGCGGCCTTCGGTTAACATCATCACCGGTATCATCAAGGCCAATTTCCCGGCTCGGATCGGATTTAAGGTGACCAGCAAGATTGACAGCCGGACCATCCTGGACCGGGGCGGTGCTGAACAATTGATCGGGCGAGGAGACATGCTGCTGAATGTCGGAGGAGATATGATCCGTCTGCAATGTGCCTTCGTAGACACCCCTGAGGTAGAACGCGTACTCGACCATATCCACGACCAACCCGGATTTTCCGAACCTTTCTATCTGCCCGAATACCAGCCGGAAGGAGAAGCCATGATCGGCGAATCTGGCCTGGCCTGGGACGAACTGGATGATCAGTTTGAAGATGCAGCCAGACTGGTCGTGCAAAACCAGCTAGGCTCTACATCTATGATCCAGCGTCGGATGAAACTCGGATATAACCGCGCCGGACGTATTATGGATCAGTTGGAACAACTGAACATCGTCGGAGCTGCAGATGGCAGCAAGCCACGCGAAGTATTGGTCTTCTCTGAAATGGAATTGGAACACTTATTGGAGGAACTAAAGAAAAAGTAAGGGCTTAACCCTACTTTAACGCTTCCATCAAACTAATGACGAAATGTCATCGTTCTTGGTATAAATGCTTTTCATGAAGGTTCGTGGTTCAATTTGTACGTGGTTGTTCATCTTTGCAGGAAGCCTGGCCTGGGCTCAGACCCCACGCAGTGCAGACCTTGAAGTTTCCGATTCCCGCGCAGTCAATCTACTGCAAATGACCAAAGACAAAATGGATCAGTGGACGGATGTTACGGTCGACTTTGTGATGACGACGACCATGCCGGATCAAACTCAAAACAAACAAACGGGCAAACTCTATCAACAGGGTGCCAAATACCGTTTGGAACTCCCCGACCGCACCCTGGTTTGCGATGGCAAGTCCATGTGGAGCTACCTGCGCGATGCCAATGAAATCCAGATCCAGGATGCCGCAGATGTTCAGGAAGAGGGTTACGCCACCCCGCTGGACTGGCTGAAGATCTACGACGATCAAAGCTACTTTTTTGCATTGGTAGACCAGGTCAAAGACCATGGCCAAACCCTGGACCTGATCGAGTTCAAATCAAAAATTCGTGACGAAGAAGTCTCCAAGGCGCGGTTAAGCCTTGATCCCCAGAGCATTCCCAGAGCATTGGAGTTATTCTATCGCGACGGCGTCAGGATGTCCCTTCAGCTGACCACCCTGAAACCGAATCAGCAGATTACTGCCAACTTCTTCCAGATGGATGTCAACAAATATCCGGGTGCGCACGTAGAAGATCTGCGTTTCTAACCTTCCCTGCACCAAATATTCCTTCTGATTTTCTTCAACCGGTACTCGTCTGCCCATCGGACATTTATCCCGTTCACCAGCATGCAATCCATTCATTTCTAAGATGATGAAAGGAAATAGCCGATCATTGCTGTATCTTAGTAATCCTCACTCCTGATGGACAGCCATCGAATAAACCTAAAGAGTAATGATGGAAAAGGAGACGGTGAACTGGAAAAAACAATTTGAGCAAGAAAAAAAACGCCTGGCAGAAGCCGAAGCTCAACTGCAAATCCTGCGGAAAGAATTAAAAGCGACCAGACAGGCGCTGGAACTCGGCATGGGTACGAGCTGGAAAGGAGACGAAAAAGATTATCGTCCGGTACGTAATCCATTTGATAACCTGGTCGAGCATGCTACAGATGTCATCTATCTGGTGGATGAGGATGGCTACTTCACCTTGGTCAATTCCCAGGCTGTCAACCAATTTGGGTATCGCAAAGAAGACCTGCTAGGCCGCCATTTTGCTGAATTTGTCACGCCCGACCAACGTCACAAGGTGTATGAATTTTATGTCCGCATGCGCGACCATGGTCTCGAGAAAAGTTACCTCGAATTTCCCGTGGTCAATGCCGCAGGTGAAGAAATCTGGATCGGCCAGAATGTGACCCGCGTGAAGGATGAGAATGGGAAGACCTATTTCACTGCGATTGCCAGGGATATTACCGATAAATACCACAAAGAACAGAAATTAAGATCCTTTATGACCATGGTGACCGCACTGGTAACCAACATCCGGGCTGGTATGGTCATTGAAGATCAGGACCACCGCATCGTTATCACAAATCCCACTTTTTGCAACCTGTTTAATCTCAAAGAAAAACCGGCAGACCTGGAGGGAAGCCATTTGCCCAACCTCTTTTACGAATACAAACAGGTATTTAAAACACCCGATGCCTTTGCAGCTAAAATCCGGACCACCCTTGAAAAGAAGGAACTACAGGCCGGTGAAGAATACGTGCTTAATAATGGTAAGACCGTTCTTTTAAGTTTTGTTCCCATCGTTTCTGAAGGTGAATATTTTGGTAATTTATGGTACTTCGAGGACATCAGTACCCGCAAGGATAAGGAACTTCAGATCAAGCGCAGCGAAGAAAAATATCGCGGGATCATCGAAAACATGGAATTCGGCATCATGGAGGTCAATGAACACGGGCAGATCATCCGGGCCTATGACCGTTTCTGTAAACTCACCGGATACCGCGAAGTTGAATTATTAGGACAAAACGCCATTGAACTTTTACTGCCTCCCGATTTTAAAGACATGATGCGCCGGAATGATGAAAGCAGGAAGAAAGGCATCAGCAATGTTTACGAATCCGAGATCGTCACCAAGTCCGGGAAAATCATCAATGTATTAATCGGCGGGGCTCCCTTTTACGACGAAAACGGGACCTTTATCGGTTCCATTGGGATCCATTACGACATCACGCTGCAAAAACAATTGCAACAGGAATTAGAGCAAGCCAGACAAGAGGCCGAGAACGCCCGTGATGCAGAAAAGGAATTCCTCGCTAACATGAGTCATGAGATCCGCAATCCCATCAATACCATTCTCGGGGCTACACACCTCCTGGTTGACACCCCATTGAACAAAGAGCAGCAGGAATTAATCACCTCTTTACGCACTTCTTCGGAAATTCTGCACGCATTGGTTAACGACATCCTGGACATATCCAAGATCACGGAAGGAAAATACGAGCTTAATAAAAAAAGCTTTAATCTTTACGATCACGTGCACACCCTGGCCCATTCCTTCCAATTACCAGTGCAATCCAAAGGGTTGTCTTTATTCATCCATTTGGAAAAGGATCTGCAGGTGGAGGTCAATGAGGACAAAACGGTCCTTAGCCAGATCCTGATCAACCTGTTTACCAATGCCCTGAAATTCACCAACCAGGGACATATCCTTTTTTATGGTTCGCTATTAGCGGACAATGAAGATCATTTCATCTTCGAATTCTCCATTAAGGATACCGGGATAGGGATTAGCGAAGATCGGATCTCTACCATTTTCGATCGCTTTAATCAGGCAGGAAAAGCCATTCAAAGCCAATATGGCGGCACCGGACTTGGGTTAAGCATTTGTCAAAAACTGATCGAGATGCATCAGGGTGAAATAAAAGTCTTCTCCCGGCTAAATCAGGGATCCACTTTCACCTTTCAGATGCGGATGGACAAAGCGGTTGAGATACCTTTTACTGAAAAATTGTCCGGTCAGGCTGCCATTGAAAAATTGCGGGGAATTCGCGTGCTAATCGTAGAGGACAACTCCATGAATCAGCAATATTTGACGAGTTTGTTTCACAAATTGGGCATGCTGTCAGAGGTGGCTGGAGATGGATTAAAAGCGCTGGACTTATTGGATAGGAACACGTTTGACCTGATCCTGATGGATATCCGGATGCCCAATTTGGATGGGTATGAAACATCGGTCCGGCTTCGCGCTCTGGATGGTAACGCCAATCAACATATTCCGATTATTGCACTAACGGCTTCCGCCTTAATGGATGAAAAGGAACAGGCGCTCGCAAGCGGGATGAATTACCATTTAACCAAACCCTTTCTCCCGGACCAAATCATCGATCTGATGATCCAGGCAGTAGATGCGCACTATCCCGGCGAGGCGTCCCTCTCCCAAATTGAATCTCGAAAGAGGAACCAAACGGTCACTGAACTCTACGATGGAGACTGGGATCATTACTTTGTCATGGTTGATGTGTTCATCCGAAATATGCCCGACGAATTGCAGCATATGTCGCAATTACTGCTGAAGCAGCATACCGAATCACTGATTCATCTATTGCACAAGATCAAGCCTTCTTTCGCCATGATCGGATACCCGGAACTGGCTAAAGAGATTGAAGTGTTTGAACTAAACCTTGAAAAAGGGACGCTGCAACAGCCGGAACAGACAGAATTCATCCAACAGCTCCGGGAAAGAACAGCAGCCATCATCAAACAACTCACAGCTTTATCCGTTATTCAACCGTAATGGAAATCCGATGCCTGATCGTTGATGATGATGAGATGTCACGCGTCTCTCTTGAAAAGTTAATCGCTAAGATTCCGGATATCGAAATCGTCGGTACCTGCATGAATGCAACCCAGGCTTTAACCATACTGGAAGATGAGTACGTCGATGTGCTGTTACTGGACATTCAGCTACCCGGGTTATCGGGTCTCGATTTGGTCCAGTCGGTCCAGTATCTTCCTTATGTCATATTTGTCACCTCCCGCGCCGACTACGCCCTCCAGGCTTTTGAATTTAAGGATAAGATCATCGACTTCATCACGAAGCCGGTGATCATGCAGCGATTATCCAATGCCCTGGATCGGGTACGCGAATTGGTACGAAATGATCAGCCGCCTCTTTCCAGCCCGGACCTTTTCATACGAAGCGAGGGAAGGATTGTTCGACTGGACTTGAATAACTTACTTTATATTGAAACAAAAGGGGATTATGTGGCTTTCGTTACGGAAGAAGAACAGTTTATGGTTCATTCGACGCTGAAAGCCATCGATGAGCTACTGCTCCAGCCCCACCTCATGAAAGTCCACCGTTCCTTTATCATCAACTTGCATAAGATCAGGGATATTGAGGAAAATAGCATCCTGCTTATCAACAAAAAAATCATCCCGGTATCCCGGCAATTTAAACCCTTGCTAATTCGTCGCATAAACCCATTGGGGTAAGCCACCAATCGCTAAAAAAGGATCGATTATCCCCACTCGACGACAGAATACACCCAAAAATCTAAAAAGAACTGGAGTGGTCAATCCCCGATTTACATTTAGGATTCAGAACGAAAATTCTAACTCAATCGGCCAGCTTATAAGGATTGTAATCAAGCATGTTGGTGTTTGAGTTTTCATGGATGCTGCAGTAGAACAGTGGGTTGGATATCAGACTGCAGCATCTTTTTCAGATCAGAACACACCTAATTCAAAGTGCTTAACAGCCATCCTGCATACCAAAATCCAATTGAAAACAACGCGATGGATGTGATTAGGTGGAGTGATGATCCAATCATTCCACTATCTCACATATAAGCCTTTAATACGCTTTCCAATTAACTATTTTTTGACTTGATCCTTTTTATGGGTCCATGAAAATCCGAGGTGTCGACTCCGATTTGTTCACGTATTTTTGTCGCATGGGAATAAAAGCAGCATTTGTAAAACCGCTCGCACGTCGCATCGTACGCCAGACCGCTGAGATGGCAGCTGAAGCACCACAACGACAAATGGACATCTTGCAGGAGCTGATCAATCAAGGGCGCAAGACCCAGTTTGGCCAGGATCATGGCCTGGACAAAGTGCGTTCCTACCAGGATTATTGCAAGGCGGTACCCATTTCGGATTACGAGGTTCTTAGAGGCTACATTGAAGACATTAAGGCTGGGAAAGTGGATGCGTTGTGGCCAGGGAAGCCTCTTTATCTGGCCAAAACTTCCGGGACTACCTCTGGTACCAAGTACATTCCAATCACCCGGGACAGCCTTTCCAATCACTTCAATACCGCTCGAAACGCACTATTCAATTACGCCCACTATGCTGATGATTTTTCGTTTTTTGATGGGCAAATGATCTTTTTTTCCGGCACACCACGCCTTGACACCCACAATGGCATCGCGATCGGCCGGCTATCTGGTATCGTCAATCATCAGGTACCCTCCTGGCTCCAAAAAAGCAAATTACCCTCTTACGAAATTAATTGCATCTCCGACTGGGAGACCAAATTGACTGCTATTGTTCACGAATCCGTCCAGAAAGACTTGCGACTGATTGGCGGTATACCACCCTGGGTGCAGATGTACTACGAGCGATTGCTTGAAATCACTGGTAAATCTACCGTTGCTGAAGTCTTCCCTGATTACCGCGTCTATGTCCATGGCGGGGTTAATTATGCCCCTTACCAGGCAAAATTGCAGGAGTTGGTAGGCCATCCGATCCATGAAGTAGAGACCTATCCCGCCTCCGAAGGATTCATCGCCTTTCAATACCGGCCAGACGAAAAAGCCTTACTGCTTAACGCGGATTCCGGCATCTTTTTCGAATTTATTCCGGTGGAGGATTTCCATCAGGATCAACCCCGGAGATTTCACTTGGGTCAGGTGGAGACCGGTGTGCAATATGCCGTGATCATCAATTCCAATGCGGGCTTGTGGGGTTACAGTATCGGAGACACGGTGGAGTTTACCTCTACGAACCCTTATTTACTGCGAGTTACCGGTCGGATCAAACATTTCATTTCGGCTTTTGGCGAACATGTAATTGCCAAAGAAGTCGATCAGGCGATATTGGATACCATTACCAAGCATCATGCACAAGTCACTGAGTTTACGGTCGCGCCACAGATCAATCCACCGGAAGACGGCGCACCCTACCACGAATGGTTTGTAGAATATGCGGCCCCTCCTGCTGATCCTGCCGCCTTTTCTTTGGCTTTGGACCAGGCCATGCAAACGCAAAATATTTATTACAAAGATCTCCGCCAGGGAAACATCCTGCGTGAGCTGGTGATCCGTCCTATGCAGCCAAATGCATTTCGCAACTATATGAAATCCATCGGTAAACTGGGTGAACAAAATAAAGTACCCCGGTTAACCAATGATCGTAAAATGGCTGACGCACTCGCGATCTATCGGTTAGATCAATAAAAAAGGCACCCGGCTTGTCCGGATGCCTTCAACCATTTATTGAAATATAGAAAGCTTTCCGACCGAAATTCGGTTTCCAACCTGGAGAGTTACCTGATAAATTCCGGTACCCAACTGCTCCAATGGTACGCTCCAGTCAAATCTCCCGGCAGGTACCTGCTGAATAGCCTGGTAATAAACCCTGCCTGTGAAATCAGTCAATGTGATTCGGGCATCTTGCAGGATGGGGCTGTCCACTTGCACATGGACTAGGTGCCTGGCCGGATTAGGTGAAAGGGACAGATTATTGATTTCCCGGGTACGACGTTCCACTTCCAGCGTCGAAGGAGCCTGGCCTAACCCGTTTCCATTGGTAAACCGGATAATGGAGGGCAACGACTTTGTTCCGCCTGAGCAAATGACCTTCACCTTTACCTGATAAGCCGTCCCAGAGACCAATCCGGTCACCTCGGTTGAAGAACCCAGGGCAAATAATTTGAGCTTCCAGGGTATGTTGGTCTGCTCTGCCTCGATTTCCACTTCATAATACAACGCACCGGGCACCGCATCCCAGGTGATACGTGCAACCGGATCACCCGGACTAACCAGAAGTCCGCTCACCGAAAAACAGGAATCCGGGATCGGCTGCGATTCGACGGAAGCAGACATCCCTGCAATAAAAAATACCTCGCCAGAATGGGTTTCTCCTCCTGAAGTACATTTTGAATGCACTTGGACCTTATACAATCCCCCCTGGGCCAGATCATCTATCTGCCACGAGGTGTCGGATGTCAGGATATTCAGATTTTGCTGGAAATCAGATTCCTCAAGCTCCACCTCAAGTTCGTAGTTATTGACATCCGCAGCTGGCCTCCAGCTTATCAGAACACTCGAACCGGAAAGCGGTTCGACCCGGATGTGTTCCACGACCGCACAACTCCCGGTGGCATCATCCAAACCGGAACCGGTTGTAACGCCGTCATCCGCGGTAAAAATCAGCACAGTCTCCGGTTTATCCCCGCACCGGGACTTCACCTTGACTTTATACAAACCGCCAGCTGTCAATCCGCTGACCTCGAAGGTAGTTCCGCTGACCTCCTGCTCCACATGAAAGGTTGGAGTCGTTTGCTCGCTTTCCACCTCCACTTCATAGGTAGCAACGCCCACTACAGGTTCCCAGTTGATGGAAGCAGTCGTCCCGGTGGAATTTACTGTCACCCCGGATGTCGCCGCACAATTACCGGTCGGCTGGCCGGTCGGGTTCCCGGTACTTCCATCGCCGGCGGTGAAGAAGACAATCGTCTCCGGTTTATCCCCGCACCGGGATTTCACTTTGACTTTATACAATCCGCCTGCCGTCAATCCGCTGACCTCGAAATTAGTTCCGCTGACCTCCTGCTCCACATGAAAGGTTGGCGTTGTTTGCTCGTTTTCCACCTCCACTTCATAGGTTGCAACGCCCACTACCGGTTCCCAGTTGATGGAAGCAGTCGTCCCGGTGGAATTTACCGTCACCCCGGACGTCGCCGCGCAATTACCGGTCGGCTGGCCGGTCGGGTTCCCGGTACTTCCATCCCCGGCGGTAAAAAAGACAATTGTTTCCGGTTTATCCCCGCACCGGGATTTCACTTTGACTTTGTACAATCCGCCTGCTGTCAATCCGCTGACCTCGAAGGTAGTTCCGCTGACCTGCTGCTCCACATGAAAGGTTTGCGTCGTTTGCTCGCTTTCCACCTCCACTTCATAGGTTGCAACGCCCGCTACCGGTTCCCAGTTGATTACAGCGGTCGCCCCGGTGGAGTTTACCGTCACCCCGGACGTCGCCGCACAATTACCAGTCGGCTGGCCGGTCGGGTTCCCGGTACTTCCATCCCCGGCGGTGAAGAAGACAACCGTCTCCGGTTTGTCCCCGCACCGGGACTTCACTTTGACTTTGTACAATCCGCCAGCTGTCAATCCGCTGACCTCGAAGGTAGTTCCGGTCACACGTTGTTCTACGTTGAAATCCGGAGTGTTTTGTTCACTCTCCACTTCAACATCAAAAGATGTTACGCCATCTACCGCCTCCCAGCTGATGGAGGCCGAATTACCTGTAGCAGTTATCTGGATACTGGATGTCGCCGAACAGGCATCATCAAAAATTTCTTTTGGCTGGCCAGTAATTCGTACTATACTCCCATTGTGAGAGCTAGTAGAAAGGCGATGGTTAGGAATAGCCTGGAGGAAACTCAGCCCTCCGCAGATCAAACAGAAAATGGTTAGGGAAAAATGCTGTCTCATGGTTATTAACTTTTGCTGGCATAAAATTGCAGCAAAGCAACCCCGATCGTCAAATGGATCCTTCCGGACCGGAAAAAACGCCGGAGCGAGTGGGTAAAAGGACAGCCTGACTATTGATATGAAATCATTCAAAAACCAGCTTACCTGAAAACTGCCTGTTGCTTTCAGTGATGTATTGATACAACATCACCGAAGCGCTTCGGGTAGGAAACCACTGATAATTAGCACTTCCCTGAAATGCCTTTTGATGGATGATCCGGCCCTGTAAATCATAAATCCTCAGGATACCTGGTTCATCGACCGGAATTTGGAAGGTAACATGATCTTTAGCCGGATTAGGATATACCATCAGGCCAGGAATTACCCCATCTTGCCTCGAAGTGGTTACATGCAGACCGGTGGTGTCTGACACATAAAATACGCCTAAAACCATCATTTCATCTTGCGAAGTAGGCCCCCAGCGCACGGTCTGTGAACCATTATTTACCCAAGCCGCTGTATGCACTATCCCGCGATCCAGCCGGATTGGCAGCAAATGATCAAAAAAACGAGTCGGTATGTGCTGATAATCGAAATAAGGTGAAAAACACCCAGGTATCCCGTCCGCACATTGTGCATCGTAAAGAAGAGCTCCCCGGGTGCCATTTTGATCCAGCTCATAAACCTTATAATCCACGCCATAACGATGCGTATGACCGAGCACTCCCCAAACAAAAATTTGCGGTCCTTCAGGGACCCGCAGGGTTTGCTGATAGCGTATGGTATCACCGGTATTAGGGATGACGATCAATGGATTCGGGACCAGCACGGCATGCATCTCCTGGGCTGCTGTCCCTGCGGGTTGAGTATAAACATTGAGGTACACCTCCGCTTTAAAGATTTTATCACGGCTGTAATTAATGACATGGGCATTCAAATCGAGCACATAATGCGCATCCCAATGGAAGGCGGTCCCTTCGGGAAGCACCATATCCTCAGTTCGCTGTACTCCTGTAATGATGTTGACGTTGGCATGGTTTTGTTCCCGCCGCAGGCCATCAGGGAGATCTATACCGCCATTAGTCGATTCATACATAATAAAATGGTGGGAGAAATCCGAGATCTCGAGTTTAATCTGGGGAACTTCCACCGCCTCTTGGAGGCCGGTCTCGTACTTCTGGAAAAATTCATCTTCGGTACCCGGTGCCAGGAAAAAAGGTCCTGTCTTGATCTGAAAACCTTCTCCCGGCCAGGGAGCTTCCGGCGGCCCATTTGGAAAAGCAGCCAATCCCTCTCCAGCGTAATAGCGGGATACCAATATCGTATCAAACGGCAACCCATCTCTTTGAGCACCAAAGAGGATCCATTGCCGTAGATATTCTTTTTCTTTTGGGCTGACGGTTGTAGACATATCCTGAGGCATTTGATCGCCCTCTCCAGCCGTCAGTTCATCGTCCGGGTCAAAAGTCCCGTTGATTTTCCGGTAAAGGAACGAACGGTCCGGTCTTCCCGGGTGGATCAAATGGTTGCCATTACCCCGGGCCGTTGTATTTTGTGGTAAAACATTGACCAGATTCTGATAGATCCGATCCAGGTTATCCTGGGAAGTACTGCCATCGCCACGCAGGTCCAACCCTCCGGATGAGCTATTCGAATTATGGCACTGAATGCAGTGATTCCTAAAGATCTGATTTACCAGTTGAAAGGCAGAAACATCCTGAGCATTCAACAATCCCCCAGTCCCGAGAAATAACAAAACAAAAATCTTCATCCGATCCATTTCCTTCATCGCATCAAAAATACAACATTGAACCAGACGATGCATCCAATATCAGGCTGAAGAAGATTCTTGTGCCGACACCAAGAGCCAGCGGCTCGACATATCGTATAGAGGCAGATTTCAATCCGCTGATTTGTGTTAAATAGAATCGCGCGCGTCGAACCCAAGAGCCAGCGGCTCGATACATCCTGTAGCAGTGGATTTCAATCCACACTTACAGATCCAATGAGATTTCTAAGTGCTGTAGGCACGACATATACCTGAATGTAACCGGCGCTGAGATGAATTCATTCCCTGGACCAGGCTAAAGAAGATCCTTAATGCCAGCAGAAAAGCCAGCGACTCGACACATTCTGCAACAGCAGATTTCAATCCGCTGATTTGTGTTAAATAGAATCGCGTACGTCGAACCCAAGAGCCAGCGGCTCGACACATCCTGTAACAGCGGATTTCAATCCACTGATTTGTGTTAAATAGAATCGCGTACGTCGAACCCAAGAGCCAGCGGCTCGACACATCCTGTAACAGCGGATTTCAATCCACTGATTTGTGTTATAAAGAATCGCACACGTCGTCCCTAAGAGCCAGCGGCTCGACACATCCTGTAGCAGTGGATTTCAATCCACTGTCACAGATCCAATGAGATTTCTAAGTGCTGTAGGCACGACATATACCTGAATGTCCCCGGCGCTGAGATGAATTCATTCCCTGGACCAGGCTAAAGAAGATCCTTGGTGCCGGCACAAGAGCCAGCGGCTCGACACATTCTGCAACAGCAGATTTCAATCCGCTGATTTGTGTTAAATAGAATCGCGCGCGTCGAACCCAAGAGCCAGCGGCTCGACACATCCTGTAACAGCAGATTTCAATCCGCTGATTTGTGTTATAAAGAATCGCACACGTTGTCCCTAAGAGCCAGCGGCTCGACACATCCTGTAGCAGTGGATTTCAATCCACTGTTACAGATCCAATGAGATTTCTAAGTGCTGTAGGCACGACATATAATCACAATCAAAATAGAACCTCCTACCCTTTACTCTTTCCCTCCATTGTTTTGTCATTCCATATGTAGCGGTTAAAACACCAAATTTTTGCCAACTTATGTCCCCAATCAATTCCTCACTATTGAATGCCTACTGCCTACTGACTACTGTCTACTGTCTACTGTCTACTGACTACTAATAAATCGTTAAAACCCTACCCTCCCGCCACAACCATCACCTCCCGGACGTTTCAAAGGAATCAATCGCCATTCGACTAGTAAACACCTGATTTTGAAACCATTGCCTCCCGATAAGAATATTTGCCTCTCCATGAAAAAAGCGTATCTTTGCACCCTTATGAAAAATCGTTTCTTGATCCTGGCCGTTCTTGTTAGTTTGCTGGCAGCCTGCCGCAGTGAATTCGAGCAGGTCAGGCTGAGCAATGACCCGGAGCGCATCCAGAAAAAAGCGGTCGAATACTATCAGGACGGCGAATACCAGAAAGCCCTCTCCCTGATCGAGATCATCATCAACAGCTTTCGCGGCAGATCCGAATTTGAGGACCTCAACTACATGATGGCTGATAGTTATTACCACCTGCGGGATTATGAGATGGCATCTCAGTATTTTAAAAATTTTGCCAACGGATTCCTCAATTCATCGCGCCGGGAAGAAGCGGATTTCCTTTCTGCCTATTGCTACTACCTCCTCTCACCCAGCTGGCGACTGGACCAGGACAACACCATTAAGGCCATCAACTCCCTACAAACATTTATTAACGCCTACCCCAATAGCGAGCGCAACACCCAGTGCAATACCCTCATGGATGAATTGCGCCTCAAGCTTGAAGAAAAAGCCTTTCAGCAAGGCATCCTGTATTACAATCTGCGCCAATACCAGGCAGCGATTTATTCCCTGGATAACATGCTGAAAGATTTTCCGGACACCAAACGTCCGGATGAAGTACGTTATTACATCATCAAATCTGCTTTCGAATACGCCGCAAACAGCGTATACGACAAGCGCAAAGAACGCTACGAAGAAGCCGTCGAACGCGGAGAGGAATTCTTGAAGAAGCACCGCAACAGCGACTATCTGCGTGAGGTCCGCGACATCGTAGCCGAATCAAAAACCAAACTGAAATTATTGGAAAATGAGCGATATCAAATCCAAAGTTCAAGGAATGGATCCTAACCTCTCTGCCCGCGATTTACTTAGTATGTCCAAACGCTCCGGCAATGTGTACGAAGCATTGGCTATTATCTCGAGACGCGCGCGTCAGCTTTCTTCGGAAATCAAGCAGGAATTGCACCAAAAACTCGACGAATTCGCTGCTACCTCCGAGACCATCGAAGAAGTACACGAAAACAAAGAGCAGATCGAGATCTCCAAATTTTACGAGCGGCTGCCCAATCCGGCAGTTATCGCTACCAATGAATTTTTAAACAACGAACTGTATCACCGCTACACCGATAGGAAAAGAGCTCCGATCCTGGAAGACTGATACGGACTCCACCCTGGGTAACACGCGCAAGAGAATCCCCACCGGACAGGGGAAGCAAGGGTGGCTAAAACTTGCGTTATGAATGCATCTACCGGTTTAACCGGCAAAAAGATCATCATCGGTCTAAGTGGCAGCATTGCTGCCTATAAATCGGCTTTTCTTGTCCGCCTGTTCATCCAGGCCGGAGCACAGGTGCGTGTCCTCATGACTCCTGGTGCCACCCGGTTCATCACCCCATTGACTCTCAGCACCCTTTCCAAACACGAGGTATGGACGGATGTGCTCAATGAAAATGGATGGAACAATCACGTAGAGCTTGGCATGTGGGGAGACGCCTTCATCATCGCCCCGGCGACCGCCAACACCCTGGCCAAACTGGCGTCGGGTCAGTCGGATAACGTGCTGGTGGCTACCTACCTTTCGGCCCGGTGCCCGGTATTCGTAGCTCCCGCCATGGACGTCGACATGTGGTACCACACCACCACCCAGCGCAACATCCGGCAACTGATTGCTGACGGCGTCGAAATCATTCCCGCCGAGCAGGGTGAACTGGCCAGTGGCCTGATCGGCATGGGCCGCATGGCCGAACCGCCCCACGTCTTCGAACATCTGCGGGTCTTCTTCCGTCAGAATGGCCCCCTGCTAGGTAAAAAAGCCCTGGTGACCGCCGGACCGACGTATGAACCCATTGACCCGGTGCGTTTCATTGGCAATCACTCTTCCGGCAAGATGGGTATTGCCATCGCCGACGCCCTGGCACAGGCAGGAGCTGCAACAACCCTCATCCTCGGCCCGAGTAAACTGGCGCCCTCCCACCCCAACATTCAGGTGGTCCGGGTCCAGACGGCACAGGAAATGTACGAAGCGGCTAAAGCCATCCACGCCCAGCAAGACATCTGCATCCTCGCTGCCGCTGTTGCCGACTATGCTCCAGCCTCGCCTTCCAATCAAAAGATCAAGAAGACCGGTGATACCCTCTCCCTGGAGCTGCATAAGACGGTAGATATTGCCTCCAGCCTGGGAGCGGAGAAAAAGCCGGGCCAGATCCATATTGGTTTTGCCCTGGAAACCGAAAACGAGACCGCCCATTCCCTGGAGAAACTCAAGAAAAAAAAGTTCGACTTCATCGTCCTCAACTCCTTGAATGACGCCGGAGCCGGATTCAACTACGATACCAATAAAGTGCGCTTCCTGTTCCCGGACAATAAAGTGCTGGATTTTGAGTTAAAATCAAAACAAGCCGTAGCTGCTGACATTGT
>Ga0116151_10001664_pt1 | contig 20831 bp, 25 predicted proteins | sample AD_UKC117_MetaG_FD_89893 | JGI IMG/M metagenome (GOLD analysis project Ga0116151, IMG submission 89893) | Active sludge microbial communities of municipal wastewater-treating anaerobic digesters from Hong Kong - AD_UKC117_MetaG | ecosystem: Engineered > Bioreactor > Anaerobic > Digestate... | reverse complement strand
GCGGTGTGCCGCTCGCGCTCGGCGGCCTGCCGCGCGTCGGCGAGGAGCGCCTGCGCCTCGCCGCGCGCGTCGGCCAGGAGCGTCCGCTGCTCCGCCAGGGCCGCCTCCGCCGCGGCGTGCGCGGCCTTGGCGTCCGCGAGCTGCTTCGCAATCGCAGCCTCGCGGTCGGCGGTCATCTTCACGATGGTCGGATAGACAAGCTTGCTGAGCAGGAACAGGAGCGGGATGAACACCACCCACGTCCAGATGAACAGCCCCCACGTCGGCGAGAACGGCGCGGGCAGCGCCCCCTCGGCCGCGTGTTCGGCCTCCTGCAGCAGCGGCAGCAGCGAAAGCATCATGGCCTCGTGTCGTGCGTCTTAGATGAGCTTGAACAGCAGGGCGAAGACCAGCGCGATGATCGTGGCGCCCTCGAGGAGCACCGCGAACAGCAGGCCGGCACCACGAATGGCACCCTCGGCCTCCGGCTGGCGCGCGATCCCCTCGGCGACCTGCCCGCCGATCCGGCCCAGGCCCAGGCCGGCGCCGATCAGCGCGAGGCCCATCCCGATCCCGGCGCCCATCGCGCCCCACCCCTTGGCCGTCTCACCCGCGGCCTGCACCATCTCGACCTGCATCAGCATGTTCAGCATGTCCATTCCCGTTCAGTGTGGGAGATCACCTGGTTGCTGCATTCGCCTGGGGTGACCCGTCTCTCCCGGAACGGGGCCCCTCGGTCGGGGATCAGCGGGCCGGAGCCCAATCCCCAGGGCGGTGGCTCTCACCGCCTCGTGACCCGGCCCGCGGAATGCGCGGGGGCCGGGGAACCGTCATTGCGAGGCCCGCAGGGCCGAAGCAATCCGGTGCCGCCTGCGCCGTCATTGCGAGTCGCCACCGGCGGCGAAGCAATCCGGTGCCGTGTCCACGGAACGGGATTGCTTCGGCCCTGCGGGCCTCGCAATGACGGGCTAGTGGTGCTCGTGCTGCATCAGCCCGATGAACACCGCGCTCAGCAGCGCGAACACGTACGCCTGCAGGAACGCGACGATCAGCTCCAGGCACATCACCCCCAGCACCACCGCGGCCGTCACCACGCCGATGCCGGTGCTGGCCATGATGTGCAGCCCACCGAACATGAACACGATCCCGAACAGCGACAGGATCACGAAGTGGCCGGCGAGCATGTTGCCGAACAACCGGATCGCGAGCGCGATCGGCTTGACCATCTTCGAGAGGATCTCGATCGGCGCCATCGCCACGGTCATCACCGCGCCGCCGACGCCGCTCATCCCGGGGATGGTGGGGAAGATTGTCCCCATGTAGCCCTTGAAGCCGAGCTTGACCATCCCGCCGATCTCGATCACCAGGAAGGCGAGCACCGCCAGCGCGCCGGTCACGGCGAGGTTGCCGGTGACCGAGGTGCCCCAGGGCACGAGGCCCATCAGGTTCGCCATCAGGATGAAGAAGAAGAACGTCATGATGAGGGGGGCGTAGCGCGGCCCCTCCTCGTGCCCGATGTTGGCGATCGCGATCTCGTTGCGGACGAAGAGGACGAACGCCTCCATCATCCCCGCGAACCCGCCCGGCGCCCGCCCCTCGCGGTGCGCCTTCGCGATGCCGCGCGCGGCGAGCCAGAGGATCAGGAAGGTCATGATCGCCGTGAAGATCATGAACACGACGTGCCGCGTCGGCGACAGGTCGACCGTCAGGCCAAGGATGTGGACCGGCTCCCACTGGGGGAGGTGGATGGTGAAGAACGGCGCGAAGTCGAGCTCGTGCGCGTCCCCGGTGTGATGGAACACCATCTCGGCAATGCTGAACGGTCCGCCGTCTTCAGTCGTCACGTCAGTCGCGTCTCCAGCCACAGCAGGGGAAGCAGGGTCCCCAGGTACCCCAGCGCGGCCGCCCCCGGAGGGAACGCCGCCCGATCGATCGTCACCGCCAGCCAGATCAGGCCGACCCCGGCCACCCGGAGCGCCATCCCGATCCCGTACACCACCAGGTGGTCCGGCGTCGCCGGCACCCCCGCCCGGCGGGCCAGCCGCGCGGCGAGGAGCTGCAGCGCCGTCGCCACGACCCCGAACACCAGGGCCGCCCGGGCCGCCGTCCAGCCACCGAACGGCACCGCCACCAGCGCCACCGGAACCGCCACCAGCAGCCCGAACCGCAGCCGTCGGAGCTGGCTACTCCTTCCGGCGGTGCTCGGCATCGTCTCGCCGCATCCGCTGGTACACCCAGAACCCGCCCAACCCGGTACCGCCGAGGGTCCCGATCAGGGTGAAGAGCGGGATCGTCCCCAGCCGCCGGTCCAGCCAGAACCCCAGCAAAGCCGCCCCGGTCAGGACCAGGGCGAAGGTGATCCCCACCGAGACCAGGGAATACCCCTGGCCGATCTCCCGCAGCGAGTCGTCCCTGGGGTGCTTCACGGGGGCGGAAGGTACGGGCTTGTGAAATCTTTCGCAAGCGAGAAAAGCCCGTCCGGCCGGGCTCCCGGGGCCGCCGGGGGGCCCGCCGGGAAACCTCAGGGGAGGGGTGGGCGTAACGTCCTTCGCCCGGGCCGCTGGCCCGGGCTCAGGATGACAGGGGCGGTTACTCTTTCGGGTGGCATGGCCCCACGGTGCGACCTGACGGTCCGATCTGGTGGGCTGGTTCCGTGGTGCGACCTGACGGTCGCACCTGAACGGTCGCATCTGACCTGGCGCATCTCGCATCTCACGACCCACGACTCACGACCCACGACTCACGACTCACGACTGGCCCCCATGACCGCCACCTCTCCCGCCTCCGACATCCAGCAGCTCGAGACCCTCGCCCGCGCCGTCGAGGCGCTCCGTGGGCAGGTGGCCGAGCGGGTGGTGGGCCAGCGCGACGCCGTCGACGGGATCCTGACCGCGATCCTGGGCGGCGGCCACGCCCTGCTGGTCGGCGTCCCCGGCCTCGCCAAGACCCTCATGGTCTCCACGGTCGCCGAGGCGCTCAACCTTTCGTTCAACCGGGTCCAGTTCACCCCGGACCTGATGCCGGGCGACATCACCGGCACCGAGCTGGTCGAGGAGGACCCGGCCACCGGCAAGCGAAGCTTCCGCTTCGTCGAGGGGCCGATCTTCGCCCAGGTGGTCCTCGCCGACGAGATCAACCGCACCCCGCCCAAGACCCAGGCCGCCCTACTCCAAGCGATGCAGGAGCACCTCGTGACCGTCGCCGGGCAGACCTACCGACTGCCGGAACCGTTCTTCGTGCTCGCCACCCAGAACCCGATCGAGCAGGAGGGGACCTACCCGCTCCCAGAGGCGCAGCTCGACCGGTTCATGCTGGAGCTGCGGGTCGGCTACCCGAGTCGTGCGGAGGAGGAGCAGATCGTCACCGCGACGACCGGCGGGAAGCGGACCACCGTGCGCCCGGTGCTCGACGGCAACGAGCTGACGGCGATGCAGGCGCTGGTGCGGCGGATCCCGGTGAGCACCACCCTCATCTCCGCGGCGGTGATGCTGGCGCGGATGACCCGACCCGACGAGTCCGAGGCGCCGGCCCTGGTGCGCGAGTACGTCGAGTGGGGTGCCGGGCCGCGCGCCTCGCAGTACCTCGTCCTCGGCGCCAAGGCGCGCGCCGCGATGGACGGTCGCCCGCAGGCCGACCTCGACGACGTCAAGGCGGTCGCCCGCAACGTGCTGCGCCACCGGGTGATGACCAACTTCGCCGCCGAGGCCGCCGACCGGACCAGCGAGGACGTGGTCGGCGAGCTGATCGATGGGGGTGGGTGGGCGTAGCGCGAGAAGCGAGAGGCGTGAGGCGAGAAGCGTGAAGCGTGAAGCGAGCGCCCCATCCTGAGCGGCGTCGAGCGATCTCTCGCTTTGAACACCCTCAGTACGCGCGCGCCCGGTAGGTCTCCCCGCTGATCAGCGAAAACGGGTTGGGCGAGGTGTTCCTGAAGGTCACCGGGATCGATTCGTAGGGATAGCCGAAGCCTCCGGTGGTCACGACGAAGTGCAGGTGCGGGTAGCCGGCCAGCCCGGTGTTGCCACTGTACCCGATCAGGTCCCCGGGCTCCACCCGCGTGCCCACGGTCACCTCCGCCCCATCGCGGGTCAGGTGCATGTACTGGCCGTAGGTCCCGTCGCCGTGGTTCACCGCCACGAGATTGTTGGGAAACCCGCCGTCGTTCCCGGACTCCTGGACATAGACCACCGTCCCGCCGCGGGCCGCCACGACACGCGTCCCGATCGCCATCTTGAAGTCGATCGCGTAGGCATCGGGCTCCCCAAGACTGTGATACGATCCGCTGCAGTTGCTGAGGTCGATCTTCACCGATTGCCCGACGGCGATCGGCAGCACGTACGGCGAGGTCTGCCAGTCCGGGTAGGTCGCCCCCGGACACCCGCCCTCGGTCGAGGGGCCGCTGCTGCAGCTGCTCATCAGTGCCCCGACGGCAAGGGTGCACTGCACGAGGCGACGGTGCCATGACATGGCCAGCTCCGAGGTGGGATGTGGGGGGCACCGGAACGGTAGCGGTCCCCACCCCGACCGAACGAGGCCGAGCATGGATTTCTGACAGGGGTCTTACCGCGAGGCGTGAAGCGAGAAGCGTGAAGCGAGAAGCGTGAAGCGTGAAGCGAGAGGCGTGAAGTGAGGCCCTCATCCTGAGGACCTACCATGAGCAGCGTCGAAGGATCTCTCGGCGGGAGCGGCCCTCCCGGCGTCACCCCTACCGGGGCGCCCGGTACCGCACCACGCTCTCCAGGCCGTCCTCGTCGGTGAGGGTACCCCACACCTCGGCCGCGCTCGCGGCCATCAGGTCGACGTTCGGCGGCGCGGTGAATTCCATCCGCGTGGTCCCGTCCGGATTGAGCACGATCCAGGGCACGCCGGCAGGCCGCTCGCGGAAGCCGACCCAGATCGAGCCATCTCGTCCCACGAGGAGCCTGGACACGGGGCGCTTGTAGTTGCGCGGCTCGGCCCCCGAGTTGACGCGGCGCAGCTTTCGCAGCTGGGCGATCGTGTCGGCCGACACCCGGAGCGGCGGATAGGCGAGGCGCCGCACGAAGAGCGTGTCACCCGACGGGGCGATCACCGTGACGCGGACGAAGAAGGGGGCCTCGCCGTCGTTCTCGACTTCGAGGGCGGCGATCCGCAGGTCGGGTCCTCCGACGGTGGCCCAGGAGCTCGGGCACTCCTGCCGTCGTATCGGAGCGCTCCCGCAAACGGGGGCGTCCCCCGGGCGGATCGCGATCGGTCGATCGACTGCACCAGTCCTCGACACCCACGCAAACACATCGACGTTGTGGCTCGGATTCCGACCCCACTCCCGGGGGAAAGGAAGCGCTGCGAGCATCGTGATCCTGCCGAAGAAGCTTCCATCCGGCCGCAACGAGAGCGGGGTGGGGATCGAACTGCGAAGGAGTTCCCCGCCTCGCGTGCGCCACTCCGCGGGGACCCGCATCGATCGCACCATGCGACCGTCAGACCGCACCAGGGTGAAGCGGCGAAGGTCGAGGTCGTAGAGCCAGAGTGTATCGCCAATAAATCCGTGCAGGTTCGCCAGGGTGCGAAACTCCCCCGGTCCTGCCCCCGGCCGCCCGACGGCGGCCTTGCGGTGCCCGTCGGGAGAGTAGAGCAACACGCGCCCATCCACCGGCTGGGACACGGCGATCGTTCCATCCGGGAAGGCGGCGACGAACCGGACGTCCGAGAGGTCCTCCTCGACCGCGTCGATGACCAGGTCCGGACGAGCAGGGAAGGTGGCCTGCCGGGCCTGCGAAAGGAGGGCCCCGCACGGGAGCATCAGGAGACAGAGCCGGGCGAGCCGCAGCACAGGATCAGGCATGACCCACCGACACAGGGACAGGGGAAGGATCAGCATGCAGGGGTACCCGCGGGAGCCCCGAGTTGACGGCCCGAACGATATTGTACAGTATTTCTGTACAACATTGCGGAGTCCCGACTCATGCCTGTCAAGACGACCTACAGCCACGCTCGCGAGAACCTTGCCTCGATCTGGGACGAGGTGGAGGAGTCCCGGGAGGCGGCGGTGATCCAGCGCCGCGGCCACGAGGACATGGCGCTGATTCCCGCCGATGAGCTGTCCAGTCTCCGGGAGACCGCCTACCTGCTCCGCTCGCCCGAGAACGCGGCGCGACTCCTCGCGGCACTCACCCGGGCCCGGCGAGGCAAGACCCGCGGTGTCGACCTCGCCGCGCTCCGCCGGGAGCTCGGAGCCGAGCGCTGACCTCGAAGGCCCGCCGAGCGGTGGTGCAGCCCGAATGCATGGAAGACCTGCGCTTCTGGGTGGACACCAACCGGAAGACGGCACTCCGGGTGCTCGACCTCGTGGAGGCCGCCTTGCGTGATCCCTTCACCGGCATCGGCAAGCCGGAGCACCTGAAGCACTTCGGCGGGAACGTCTGGTCGCGCCGCATCACCCAGACCGATCGCCTCGTTTACGAGGTGTTCGCCGACCGGGTCGAGTTCCTGCAGGCACGATATCACTACGGGTGAGGCGACTCGGCCCGAGCGCCCGTCCCGCCCCTACTGCACCACCACCAGCCCCACCGAGCGCGTGACCGGCGGTGCACCGCCGATCCCTGAGACACGCACCTCCAGTCGATACGCCCCCGCCTCCAGCCGGTCGAGCCCGAGGTCGCGCCGGACCTCGTTGAGCCCCCGGCGCACGCGATCCCGGAAGGTGAGCTGCAGCGCCGGCTTCTCCTCACGGGCATCCCGCCGGAAGAGCGCCAGCGTCGTCGAGGCGCTGTCAGAGGCGCCGGGGCTCCGGACCTGGTAGTAGAGCGAGACCTCCTCGTCGGTGCTGAACACCGGCACCGGGGCGAGCAGGACCGGCCCCGAGGGGGACTCCCACCGGGTGTCCTGCCGCGGCGAGCCAAGGATCAGGTCGGAGAGCCCGACGCCAGCAGTCGCGAGCGGCCGCGCGTCGGTGTCGTAGACCCGACCGGTCGCCAGCGTGTCGAGGCCAAGGAGGACGCTCCACGCCGTGGTGCCGGGGGTCGCGGCCACCACCGCGAGCCCGGTGATAAACGCGTGCTTGGCGCGATCGGACCTCACCGGCACCTGGGTGGCGACCCGGGATTCCTGCGGCGCCGTGGCCGCCGGGTCGAAGCTCCGCACGTCGAGGGTGATCTGCACGCGGTCGGCTCGGCGCCGCTCCCTGGGAATCACATCTTCGAGTGGCGCCGACCAGGGCACCAGCGCGATGATGCCGCCGAACTCGGGATCCCAGATCCGGTGGAACTGGGCCCTGAGCCGAAGATGCCGCGCAGTCCGCGGGGCGTTGTCGTCCTTCGTGGTGGCCTCGGCGATCAGGGCCCGATCCTCGCGCTGCAGCGCCAGTACCTCCTCGATGGCGATGCCGCGTCGATCCTCAGGGGTCTTGGCGAACTTGTTCCATGCAGCTGCCTCGAGGGCCCGCTCTCCCTGGACGCAGCGGCGGACGTCGAGCCCACAGAAATGATCGCCGATCACGCCGACCACCAATCGGGTGGCATCTTCGGAGCCATCGCCCTGCTCGCTCTCGAACGAAAGGAGCATCGAGCGACCATCGAGGTCGTAGCGCCAGGTCTCGCGCTTCAAGTAGTTCCCGGGCTTTGCTGCGGTGTAGAACCACCGCGCGGTCGGTTGCCCGAACCGCATCCACACGGCGCCGCGATCGTCGTAGTCGGTCTGCCAGCGGATGAACTCGCGAAAGACCGGCGCGGCCGTTTCGCTCTTCGGTGTGGCCCGGTAGACGAGGTCGCCGGTGGGCGGAGCGTCCGGGATCGCGGCACCGGCGCGGAACCGCTCGCGCTGGATCGGCAGGACCACGAGCCGGAAGTGCTCCTCGACGAAGTCCAGGCGTCGGAAGTGCTCCACCACCCTGGCCCCGGCGGGGCGGCCGTCGCGCACGTCGCGCACCCGCAGCAGCGCGACCAACCAGTCGCGGAGCGCCGGTGCGGGAAGCGCGCTCCACTCGATCTCCTCCTCGGGCGAGAGGAACCAGCGGACATGCCAGTGGAGGTCGGCGCGCGCGGCAGAGTCCCGCACCGCGGCGGTCGCCGCCACGAACGCCGTCCACGCGCCGGTCGTGTCGCCCACGAGGGCGGCGAGCCGCGCCATGGCGAGCTGATGCAGCGTGAGATCGCTGCCCGAGCGAAGGCCGCGAGTGGCACACAGCCGCACGCTGGCGGAGTCGGAGGCCCGCCAGCCCTGCTCCAGGCAGCCACGGAGCACCGGCGCTCCGTCAATGCCAGCATCGACCGCGAGCCGCAGGTGCCGCAGCGTCCACTCCGGTCGCTCGGCGAGGGCGGCGTCGTGATTGAGTCTCGCGAGCAGCGCCGCCGGCGCGGTCCGCGCCGAGTCGGCGAGGAGTCGGGCGAGCAGCAGGCTGGCGCCGTGACGCCAGGAGCTGCCGAGGGGCATCAGGAACGACTCGCGACCGATGGCCTCGACGTCGGCGAGCTGTGCCCGAGCGCAGGCGAGCCGCCACGCCGCGGCCGGCCCACCCTGGCCCTTGCGGACCGAGTCCGCGAGCGCCGGCTCCAGCGCGAGCAGCGGATCGACCGCCTGGGCGGGGAGCGACTCGCCACAGATGGCCGCGGTCGAGGGGTAGGGCAGCTGGTCGGCCTGGGCTGTGGCGCTCGTCAGGGGAAGCACGAGGAGCAGGATACTCTGCGCCATAGCGCCTGCTCGGACAGATTGGAGTGCGCTATCCTGGCCGGGCCTACTGTCAGCGGTCAAGGTTGGCCTCGACAAGCGTGAAAGGTCGTACCCCGGAAGGCCAAGCGGTCGCAGAAGGGATGGCACCGAGCATGAGAACGACACCTAAGACGCAGAGCGAGGGGCTTGTCGCACAACCCCGCTGAGCGGACTGCAATGCATGTGCCGCATGATGCCCGGCAAATCCCTCACCGATCCGCATTGTTGCGACCCACTTCTGACCGAGCACCGGGCCACAAACAGTTCGGACACAGGATTTCGGACAGACTGCCCAAACGCGGTCGCCCCATTCGCAGAATCAGGGATGGCAGGCGAAATCGGGCCGACTCGGCTCGATTCGGGCGAACACAAGCGTGAGGAAGCCCTCGCTATCTCGCTCCCTCACCTGGGCAATGTTCTGTCGGACCGCCACTAGCTGTCGCTGGGCGACACCTTCTGCCAAGGGCAGGAGAAGGCGGCCCATCATTCTCCCATCCTGGGAGAAGCCTACCCAAGACTCAGCAGCAGGAGCCCGATCGGGGATATGATAGTCCTGCAACCATACACAACCGTGAGAATCCGCCAGGATGCGGCCGTAGGAAGGCCATTCAGTCGAGCTTCTTTGCGCCCTAAGCCGGGCCGTGATCTCCTTCTTTTTCGGCTGACTTGGTACTAGGAAGTCGAGCAGGCGCTCATACTCTGGATCGGATATACGACGAACACGATCCCGGGTGCGAACCACCTGGATCAGGCGACCATCGGCGGAGAAGGTCCGATACTCGTTGTTCCGGCCATCACCGACGATCAATCGCGTGCCTGAAGCAACCTGACTCGTGACACGGGGCACAGCATCGTAGGATCCCGATGGGAACTGGAATCCGCGCGACACCACATTCCCCGAAAGGTCGATGAGACGACCCGCCAGGACCTGCTTGGCTCCTATATCGGGACCAACGAGGAGCACCTGACCCGAGTCGAGGCAAGCCTGAACAGATGGGGAAGAACCCGTCGCAACAAGGTGGCGGATGAATCCACCCTCAGGGGACACGATGCCGATACGTCGGTTCCCGTCATCCCACACTACGAGCGTATCGGCGCGCGAGCGACAGATGCTAGTGATGTACCGGAATTCGCCTGGGCCGTCCCCAGAGCGACCCATGGATCTGAGGAATAGCCCTCTCGCGTCGAACCAATGCAAGCGGTCGCGGTCGGATACGACGATTCGGCCATCACTGAGGTGAATACCACCCAAGTAGCCGCTATTGTGGTTGAACTCGCGAGACGAGCGGTTGGCACGCCCGCCGAGACGTACTACCCCCGTTGTCGACAAGGTGTACCGGACCGGCACTGAACTCTTGGCGGGGCTCTCTACGATTCGCACCCCCACACTGTCGCGAACACTCACTGACTGCGCGACGACTCCCGGGATCGGCTGCATGCCCGAAACGAGAATGACGAGAACCGCAACAGTGGAAGCGCTGGGCGCAGCAACGGCGCGCAGGGCACCTGCAAAGGCGAGTGCCCGGATGAATCCGCCCCGCATCTCCCTGACGGACGGGAAAGGATCCTGGGGCGGGACTGAGCCGGCGGAGCTTCGGGCGTCGCTCAGGTGCCAGCTCCTACCAACTCCGCAATCCGATCCGACAGGACCCCCTCCAGTGAACCCGACCTGAGCAAGACACCGTTCAGAAGTATCGTGGGAGTCCCCTCGGAGCCCAACGTCTCCGCCAGCTGACGGTCTCTTTCAATCGGGTCAATGGTCGCTGGATCCTGCATGCAGTGATTCAGCAGACTTGTATCAGGAACCCCGGCCTCATGAGCGAGCTGCGCGTAAGACTTCACACCGAGCGCTGATTGCTGAGAATAAAGCGTGTCGTGAAACTCCCAGAAGCGGCCTTGCTGCTTCGCACATTCTGACGCAAGCGCAGCAGGCACCGCTTCCGAATGATACCCCAAAGGCCAGTGGCGATACCTGACAGAAAGGTCATCCTTGAACCGTGCCCTCAGCTTGGGGAGAACGGTGCCATTGAAGCCACGGCATGCGGGGCATTGAAAGTCCGCAAACACAACCAATTGCGCCGGTGCCTCGCTAGGTCCTGCCTGCACCCCCTCTGAAAGCAGCGTTGCCCATGACTCGGGCGTCAACTGAACGTCGGCGGTGTTCCGCGAGGGGAGTCCATCACTAGCACCGCGCCGGGATACGACGACAATCGTGACGACTATTGCGCACGACGCCATGATGAGGGTTGCGAGTGAATCTAGGGTCGAGCTACGCACGAGTGAGTGTCTCCCTGAGTTGTCGACTCTATAGAACAGCCTCATTGGGGCGGTCGCTTGGCCGCCCCAACAATTGAGCCTGGCACAGGGTTTCTAGGCCGCTCCCCCGCAGATGACCAGATCCATGTGCTCGTCACACGTCAGTGCATGTGGCTCGCACACCCCGTAAGGCGGGTTGCCGGGAGTACAGTGGAGCCAACCCTCACAAAACAGAGTGATATTGCTTGGGCAGCCAAGCCAGCAGATTGATTGCCCCGCGCAAGCCTCGGCGCGTGCCTCCGCGCGAGGAGGCATGGCAGCAGCAGCAACACCGAGCACGGTGAAGCTGGCCAGCTGAATCATTCTGTTTCGCATGATACTCTCCTAGAATGTTATGGGAGATAGTGTTTCGTGAGGATGGCCAGAAATCGCACCCCCGCTTTCTCGTTGTGCATCTGCGATTAGAGTGTACTGGCAGACCCTCATCCCCGCACCTCACCAAACCGGATGTCCCCCGATCGGAGGACCAGCCGACGGGCTCTGTGGGTAACCTAGTGATCAAAGTTGATCACCCGTTCCACCGCCAGCGCCAACTGCACCTGCCCGGTGACGCCCTCCGCCCGGAGTCGCTGGTAGATCGCCCGGAGGTGACTGTGTACAGTCGCCTGGGATCGCTCGATCCACCCGGCGATCTGCTTTTCGGACATCCCGCGCCAGATGCCGAGCGCCACGAGCGCCTGCGTCGGCGAGAGGGTGAGTCGCTCTGCGATGAGGGCGGCCAACGCGTGATCGTCAGCGGTTGGCTGGGTGCTGCGCGCGAACTCGCGCCCGGGCTGCTGGGGCATCGGAGGGCTCCGAGAGGGGGGACACGGAGTGATTCGTCAAGATGTACCCCCCCCCCCCCGGAATCCGCAAGGCGATCGCATCACCTGGTAGTGGGTCAGTTCGATTGTAACGGCTTCCGGGGGGTTCCCGGCCGCCCCTGGCGGGGTTAGGGCCCAAGAACGACGGGGGGCGACGTTAGTCGCCCCCCGTTCCGGCCGTCATCGTGCTAGGCTATGCCGCCTGAGCCTTGTCCCCGCCCTGTATGATAGGGACGAGCTTCGCGCCGGAGAGTTCGACCTTCTCGTCATCGAATCTGTACGCCAAGACCAGCACGCCTGGCATCCCCGGCCAGACCTCAGACCGCACCACCCATCTGCCATCGGTCCCGGCGACCATTTCACCACACTCCGGGTCACGGGCAAGCCTCCAAATGAGGCCGTCGAACAAATCGCGGAGCCGCGGGTTCTTCGCGGCCTCGGCGTCGATAAACGCGGAGACGCCATGATCCTCGGCTACGTCTCGCGCAAACGCCATGTTAGGCCGCCACCTCTTCCAGCCTGCGAGCCCAATCCACATCCTCTGGCATCACCTCTCCGAGGACGGAGGCCAACATCGCGTGGTAGGGGATCTCCTCGCCGATCTCCGCAATCTTCCAAATGTCATCGTGCGTCCGACGGCTGATCGACTTGGCCGTGTGCCGGTGGCAGACAAAATCGATCGCCTTGTCGATCACGCTAATCTCTTCGGGCGTGAACATCGAAATATCGGGTTCAGTCAGGGCGATGAAGTCCCGCTTGTTGAATCCGTCGTAGCGACGCTCACGGGTTACGATCGCCCCTTCCCGCTCAAGATCGCCAAGAATCGTGAGGATCGAGCTTGGAACTGGGCCATACTGGCGCTTGACGTATGTCTCCCCGGTGATCGGCGCACCCGTGCGCACATACCACCAGAGGTCCGAGACCCACAGCGCCTTGTTGAGCTTGGTAGCCCCCAAGATCGCCGGGTTCTCGCACTTCCAGCACACGTAGTGCGTCAGCGCCTTCAGCTTCTTCACGTCTCGCCGGATCATCGGTTCCTCCTGGGTCCCGAGGTTACCCCGGAAAATCCCATCAAGAACTATACCGGACCGAAGATTTCCCGTCAATCCCCCCCTACCGTTACTCCCGGCTCCATCAGCGCCAGCATGTCCTCGACCTTCCAGACCCGGTCGGTCACCCCCGCCGCCATCGCTGGGGTGGTGTGAACCCCGCCCGCCGCCTTGGTCAGGGTCGCGTGGACCCGGCAGAAGTTGTAGTGCATGAAGTACAGGCTGACAGCATGGGCGTGATTCTCGGCCTTCCGGGAGAATCCGTTGGTCAGGCGGGTGAACCGCCGCATCCCCATCCGCATCGACAGGTTCGCCCGCTCGACGTAGGAGGTTGAGACGAGGTCCGGATCGGGGTTCCCCATGATCCGCTCCTTCACGGCCCCGGTGCAGACCGGCGGGCTGTAGCGCCGCGCCCCGTCCAGGTCGGGGACCTGTCCGTAGGTCTTCACCAGCATGGCGTAATCGACCTTGTTGTAGCCGAACGCCTTCTCGACGGCGGTCAGGTACATGTGGTGGCCGTCGGTGGTGAGCTGAACCCGATTCGCGAGCCGGGCGGCCACATCCTCCATGAAGGCCCGGGCGTTGTCAGGGGAACGCCGCCCCACCAACCACGAGATCATCAGCTTGGAGTCCGCGTCGATCGCGGTGAACGTCCAGATGTCGCCCTGCCCCTCGACGCGGGCGTTCCGGGCCTTGGCCCCGACGAACGCCCAAATCTCGTCCGCCTCGACGCGGGTGGCCGGGAGGTTGGTCAGGACGTGGTCCTGGTAGACCGAGCAGAACTCCCCGAGGTCCACCAGCAGCTTGAGGACGGTGGCCTTGGAGGTCCCGGTGATCCGGGCGGTGGCCCGGATGGAGGACCCGTCCACGAGACAGCGGACGATGGCGGCGCGGGAGGCAGTGTCGAGGCGGTTCATTGTGACTATCAAGCTAGTCAAATGTTCAAGCATGTCAAGTACCGCCCCTACTGGCCTTCCGGCAGTGTGTAGTTGATTTGGCCCCGCCATGGCGGTAACCTATCTACCACACCTCGGCGGCGCCACCTGCTGCCACCACACCTCCACGAGGGACGGGCCTGATGCCGGGAAGTCGTTCGCTGATGTTTGACGATGGGAGTGATGAGCGCCTGATCATCCGAGAACTTGATGAGGTGCGGGCGTACCTGCGGGAGCTGTTTGGCGTTGATGAGAAGCCGTTCCTCCGGGCGGAGCGAATGGGTTGGCTGGAATGGGCAAACCGGAGTGATTTCGACTCACCATCGTTTCCTGGCACCCTGCTCTGGGGCCATACCGTGCGGCATGAGCGCGCCTACTTCGTGCAACACGAGGATTGGAAAAAGGACAACACGAACAACTTCCCGACCGTGGTCAGACCCGATGGCGAGATCGCCCTGGTGGTGGAAACCGGCGATAGGTTCACGGGCCGCGTGGTCCCGGGGCACCAGCCCCGAACCAACAGCCGCAAGGGCGCCCAGACTATGCGGATGATCGCGATGAACCGAAGCCAGATGAACCTGCCGTTCCCCGGTGACATGAACGGAATCCCCCTGAGCTCGGATGCCCCACTGCTGTGGGTGCATCTCATCAATCAGTCCGGAGGGCACATCTATGGCGAGGTGTCGTTGCCCATCGTGGCGAATGGGCACAATCGCATCATTGGCTGGAAGGTGCGGCTGATCCTTCCCCGCTGGACGAACGACGATGACATGGCGAATCTTCGCGCCAACGCCCCAACGCCAACCGGCGATGCCGAGGTGAAGATTGTCCGACGCGCCAGTTAAGGGTGCCGTGTTTGAGCCCTCCCGACTCGTGCTCGCTCGGCGCCGGAGAGGATGGAAGCGGAGCGAATTGGCGCGCCGTACCGGGTTGAAGGCGCGAACGATCACGGCCTACGAACTCGGGGAGCGTGCGCCATCCGACGAGAGTCTTGAGGAGTTGGCCCGGGCGCTCGGCTTCCCGCCTGGTTTCTTCACGCGGTCGCAGGTCGAGATGATCCAGGCGGATGGCGTCAGCTTCCGAGCGCTCACCAAGATGTCCGCGACCCAGCGGGATCGCGCTTTGGCTGCTGGTGAGATGGCCCTTGAATTGGCCGAGTGGGTAGGAACCGAGTTTGAGCTACCCGAGCCACACGTACCGGACCTCCGGCTCGAAAAGAGCCCGGGGGCGGCGGCCATGGCGCTTCGAACGGCATGGGGCCTCTCCGACCGTCCAATCGGGAACCTCATCCGCCTGCTCGAATCCAAGGGAATCAGGGTGTTCTCGTTGGACGAGAAAGACCGATCCCTCGACGGATTCTCGTTCTGGCGTGGCGGGGAGCCGTTCATTTTTCTGAACATGCAGAAGTCAGCGGAGCGAAGCCGTTTCGACGCCGCCCATGAACTCGGCCACCTTGTGCTCCACCGGCATGGTGGCGCTGCTGGACTCGACACCGAGCGTGAGGCGATGGCGTTCGCATCCGCCTTTCTGATGCCGAAGTCGAGCATCCTTGCACACGCCCCTCGCTCCCCGACTCTTCCGTCTCTCATGGAGGCGAAGAAGTGGTGGGGGGTTTCCCTGGCGGCCCTGATCCGACGCCTGTACGACCTCGGGCGAATCAGTCGGCACTACTATCGCGGGCTCTACATCCAGCTGGCGAAGTTGGGGTATCGTGAGAACGAGCCCGAGCCGATGGCTAGGGAACTCTCTCACGTGTGGCCGCTGGTGTTTCAGGGGATGCGCGAGGAGGGGAAGCGCCGCTCCGACATTGCCAAGCTACTGGATTGGCCGCTTCAAGAACTGAAGGCGCTGGTATTCCAGATGACTATCTCGGGGGAGGAAGGCGGACAGCGGATCGCGTCGCTGAAGGCACCTCCGCCAAATCCTCGACAGACTATTCGTTTGGTCCAGTAGCCCCACCGCCCTTCCATCGCACCGAGGCCGCTTTCTTGGCGGCCTCACTGCGTTCCTCGGCCGTCAGGGACTCGGCCCTTGCCGGACCACCCTTCTTACCACCCTTGGAGCCTCGCTCCTTCGCGGTGGGGTCCTTCTCCTTCTCGGACCGCTCGGACGGGGGCTTGGTCTTGGGGGCCTCCCCGATGGCCTCCTGGAGGGTTCGGAAGGCCGTCTCCGCCACGTCGGGGCGGAGCTTGGAGGGCTTCTTTCGCGGGGTCACTTCCCAGCCCCTCCTTGGCCGTAATACAGCGGGATCGACAAGCTCTGGAGCATACCCTCGGCAAGGTCCAGCGGCTCAACGATCTTGAGCTTGTCCTTCGACTGCAGGTGCCGGGCTTGGGAAAGGGCCTTCCGGACTAGCGGGTAGATCTCCTTCATCTTCTCGCCCACGAGACTCAGGCGCTCGGTGTCAGTCATTTGGTCCTCGGGATGGGGTTTCCCCGAAATCTAAAAGCGACTCCGGGCCCCCGCCCGGATTGTCACGACTCAAAGTGACCCACCACCGCATCACCTTCTGACACCTGTCGAGAATCTCGACACCACCCCCCTCACCCCATCGGCCAGGTGTCGGCCACGCGATACCCCTCCGGCCACGGATCACGCGGATCGAGTGTGTAGGTGTACCGCCCGGTGATCCACGCGCGGCCGCTCACCTCGGGCACCACCGCGGGCACATCGCCCACCTGCGTTGTCTCGACCATCCGGCAGCGGAACTCCGAGCCGATGATCGACCGCGCGTGATATGAATCGCCAAGCGCCATCTCGCCGCGCGCATGCAGCAACGCCATCCGGGCCGAGCAGCCGGTGCCGGTCGGCGACCGATCGATCTTCCCCGGTCGGATCGCCACCGCGTTCCGACCGGTGAGCACCGACCCCTCGCGGGAGAGCGGCTCGGTGAACTGGCAGAACGAGACGTGTCGCCAGTCGGGGTTGCCCGGATGCCGGAACCCGAGTTGTTCGGTCGCGGCATCGGCGATCCGGACGCCGAGGGTCGCGAGGGTGCGGGCCTGCTCCGGCACGAGTTCCACGCCGACCGACGCGGCGTCGACCAGCACGAACGAATCGCCGCCGTAGGCGGTGTCGACGGTGATCGTCCCCACCTCGGCCACCTCCAACGGCACGCCGAGTCGGTCGACGAACGAGGGAACATTGGTGAGGGTCGCCCGCTCGACCTTGCCGCCGCGACACGCCGCGACGATCTCGACCACGCCACCCGGCGCCTCGAGCACGAGGCGCGTCGTCGGTTCGGTCATCGGCACGATACCGGTCTCCAGCACCACCGTCGCGACGCAGAGTGCGTTCGACCCGGACATCGGCGGCGTGTCGGCCGGCTCCATGATCAGGAACCCGACCTGCGCCCGCGGATCGACCGGCGGGACCAGCAGGTTCACGTGCCGAAAGACGCCGCCCCGCGGCTCGTGCAGCATGAACCGCCGCAGCCGTTCGTCCGCTGCCAACCAGGTGCGCTGCTCCCAGAGCGTGGCACCCGGCGGCGGCGCGACGCCGGCCACGATCACGTCGCCGACCTCACCCTCGGCATGGCAGCCGACGACCTCGATCGCTTCGAAGTCAGTCATGGCCCGCTCCCGACCGCACCAGGCCGGCCCGTTCGCAGGCGAGCACCGCGAGGGCAAGGTCGCCGAGCGCATGGCCACGGAAGACGAACGCGGTGCGCTCCCCCGCCCCGCCGCGGCCGGGAAGCTCGCCGAGGACGAGGCCGGAGAGGTCGCCCGCGACCACCTCCGGTGCGAGCAGTTTGTTGGGCATCGCCGCCTCCTGCGCCAGGTCGTCGATCACCACCCGATCGAGCGCCGCGAAGCTCGCCCGGTGCCACGGCGCCGCGAGATCGGTCACCGCCGCGAACGCGCCGGGCGCCAGGTCACCTGCATCGAGAAATGGCGTGAGGGTGGCCGAGTAGGTCACCGAGCTCACCACGATATCTGCGCCGGTCAGCAGCTCCGCGCCCGAGTGACAGACCACCGCTTCCATTCCCCGCTCCTCGGCGTCGCGCGCGAGGCGCTCGATGTTCTCTGGTCCGCGTCCGAGCAGCCGAACCTGCGCCAGCGGATAGCCCTCCGCGAACGCGGCGAGATGGCTGCGCGCCTGGACCCCGCACCCCGCGAAGGCGATCACCGCGCTGTCGGCGCGGGCGAGGTGACGCGCGGCCGTCAGGCTCAGCGCCGCGGTCCGGATCGCGGTGATCCACTTCGCATCGAGGAGCGCGACCGGCGTCCCCCGCTCGGCGTCAAGGACGGTCACCACGCCATCGACCTGCGGCAACCCGCGGGCGGGGTTCCGCGGGTTGAGGACCACCGACTTGGTCACCAGCAGGGGCGGCTCGTCGGTCGCGGCGAGGGCCGCCATCAGGTAGCGCCCATCGGGCGGCAGCATCACCGCCTTCGCGGCGCTCTGGGCGACGCCGGCGGCCCGCTGGCGGATCACCCGCTCGATCGCCGCCACGGCGTCGGCGGCATCGATCCCGAGCGCCGAGAGGGCCGCGCCGTCGAGGAACGGGATCGGCGCGGTGGTGGGGCCATCCAGGGCAGGTGGGCGAGGGTCCACGGGGAGGGGACTCCGGGGCGCGGGGGAGACGACCCCCAACGATACCTCGCCCCGCCCCGGCGCGCCGACCCTTCCTCCCTTCACCGGTGAACGAGTATTCTGGGGGCTCACACCACTCCTTCTGCCGGAGCTCAGCATGTCGTCCAGGAAGCGCATTGCCGTCATCGGTGCCACCGGTGCCCAGGGGGGCGGCCTCGTCCAGGCGATCCTCGCCGACGACTCGGGCGCGTGCGCCGTTCGGGCCATCACCCGCAACCCCGACGGCGAGAAGGGCCGGGCCCTCGCCGAGGCCGGCGCCGAGGTGGTCGCGGCCGACCTCGACGACCTCGCGTCGCTGACCGCGGCGTTCGAGGGTGCCGACGCCGCCTTCTGCGTCACCAACTTCTGGGAGCACTTCTCGGCGACGAAGGAGGTCACCCAGGCGAAGAACCTCGCCGACGCCGCGCGCGCCGCGAAGGTGCCGCACGTCGTCTGGTCGACGCTGGAGGACACCCGCAAGGAGATCCCGCTCGACGACCCGCGGATGCCGGTGCTGCAGGGCGAGTTCAACACCCCGCACTTCGACGCGAAGGGGATGTCCGACGCGTTCTTCCTCGACCTGCCGGTCACCTGCCTGCTGACCTCGTTCTACTGGGACAACCTGGTCCACTTCGGGATGGGACCGACCCGCGGCGAGGACGGCGTGCTGCAGTTCGTGCTGCCGATGGGTGAGGCGAAGATGCCGGGGATCGCCGCCGGCGACATCGGCGCCTGCGCCTTCGGGATCATCACGGCCGGCGAGCGCTACCGCGGCATGCGGGTCGGCATCGCCGGCGAGCACCTCACCGGCGCCGAGATGGCGGCGAAGCTGGGCGAGGCGCTCGGCGAGGAGGTGCGCCACGTCAGCCCGCCGTGGGATGTCTATCGGACCTTCGACTTCCCCGGCGCCGACGACCTCGGGAACATGTTCCAGTACTACCACGACTGCGCCGACGCCTTCACGGCGCGCCGCAGCGTCGACTTCTCGCGCGCGCTGCACCCGGGGCTGCAGGACTTCTCGACCTGGCTGGAGCGCAACGTCGAGCGGATCCCGAAGGGATGACCCCCTCCGGTGGCCGTCACCGGCCGCCCTCCGAGCGCCCCACCCGGACCTGCGCCCACTGCCTCCGCCCGTTCACGTGGCGGAAGAAGTGGGCGCGCGTCTGGGACGAGGTGAAGTACTGCTCCGAGCGCTGCAGGCGCAGCGCCCGGGGGTGACGCTCAGTTCTTGACGGCTTCGAACGAGTAGTTCACGTCGACGCGGCACGAGCTGCCGCTCTGCACCGTCAGCACGCCATCGGGGATGTTCGGCCAGGCGCCATCGGCGTAGCGGATCGTCGCGGTCGCCGACTCGTCGTCCATCCGGTCATCGGCGCGCGGGTTGTTGCCGAAGATGTCGTAGTCCCACTCGGTCGCCTGGATCGTGAGGGTCACCACGTCGCCGCTCTTCGAGCCGGTGACGGTGCGGCGAACGTCCTTGTCGGTCGAGGAGAGCGCCAGCGAGCCACCCCGGCCGGCGTTGCGGATGCTGTTGGCGTTCGGGTAGCCGTTGGTCGCGCCCATGGTGATCGAGTTGGAGCCGGGGAACCGCGAGGTCAACCGATGCGACCACTCGCCGCCGTCGATGTCGACCGGGAACCCCTCGCACATCTCGCGGACGATGATGCTGCTGACCGAGAGCTCGAGGTCCCAGCTCTCGGGACCACCACCGCCGCCGCCGGGACCGGTGGGGTCGGACGAGCAGGCGGCAAGCGCCAGCACGGCGGCTGGCAGGACGAATCGGGTTCGCATCGGGCACTCCAGGGCTCTGGGAAGGTGAGGGGCCGGGCACGGCCGGCCGGCATGGTCTCACCCCCCGAAGCGCCAAGGCGCCCCGGATCCCCTCATCCCCCTCCGCCGGTGGGCTCCGCCCCCAGCTCCCGCGCGAGCCAGGCCCGCGCCATCCGCAGGTCGCGATGGACCGTCGCCGCGGAGATCTCGAGCACCGTCGCGGTCTCGTCGTAGTTGAGCCCACCGAAGTAGTGCAGCTCGATGACCCGCGCCTTGCGCTCGTCGAACGCGGCGAGCCGTTCGAGCGCCTCATCGAGGTCGAGCAGGTCCGCCCCCTGGGCCTCGGCGACCTGATCGTCGACCAGCGGCACCTTGACCGCCCCGCCGCCGCGCTTCGCCCGACCGAGCGCCCGGGCATGATCGACCAGCACCCGTCGCATCGTGCGAGCGGCCACCGCGTAGAAGTGCGTCCGATCGACCCAGTCGACGTCGCTCCCCACCAGCCGGAGGTAGGCCTCGTGGAGCAGGTCCGTGGTGTCGAGGGTGTGGTCGTCGCGCTCGCCCCGCCGCTGGCGACTCGCGATCCGGTGCAGCTCATCGTAGATGAGCGGCAGCAGCCGATCGAGCGCCCCGGGATCGCCATCGCGCCAGGCACTCAGCAGCTGGGTGACCTCGACAGGGTCGGGACCGGACATGTGGGAGAAGGCTCCGATGGGCGTGGG
>Ga0116151_10001663_pt1 | contig 20833 bp, 17 predicted proteins | sample AD_UKC117_MetaG_FD_89893 | JGI IMG/M metagenome (GOLD analysis project Ga0116151, IMG submission 89893) | Active sludge microbial communities of municipal wastewater-treating anaerobic digesters from Hong Kong - AD_UKC117_MetaG | ecosystem: Engineered > Bioreactor > Anaerobic > Digestate... | reverse complement strand
CAATCTGTGACTCGAAGAACGACCGTTGCTTGAACTCCGTCTCACCGTCGACCTCATGACATCGCTGGGCGAGCTTGTTGGCCTTGCTACCGATGTCAGACAACTTTGGCCGTATGCTATCAAACGGAACCGGCTTCGTGCCTATACCCGGCGGCACAGGCTGCGGGCACGGATCAACAGGGGCTGACGTCACGGGCTTTGGCTTTGAAGATCCGGCAGAGTCACAGCCCGCCACCAGACACATAGCCAGCATCACGACGACATAGCGCATGGGCGTCCTTTCCAGTCTTGGCAGACTCTCACCGATCCCACTCCCATCCTGACACGCCTTCGGCGGCCGTGCAAATGCTATTGCGCGCGCTCTTGCCGCTTGCGCACGGAAACCGGCGTCGCAGAGCCAATCAGCCCCCCGTCTAGCGGGCCGGAATCGACGATTCGGAACGCGACAGAGGACGAGAAATCCCCCGCCGACTTTGTAGCGGCGGGAACTTCCGATCCGCTTGTTGTGCGTTATATGAACGAATCCAGGAACTTCGGCGGTCGTCTTGAAGTACCTGCTGACCCAGGGATTGTGCGTTACACAACGGAACGTGTGCGTTATATGCGGAATTTGTGCGTTATGTTCCCATTCTGAATGATATCTCTCGCCGCGCTCCGCCGGCGCAGTAACCAACGACGCCAGCTAACCTTACGGCGTTTCGCGTCATCCGTCGGACCCTACATCAACCGATCTTGAGCAGCAGAAAACCGCGACTCGTGACGCTTCGAGCTTGACAGCTTCGTGGCGTCAAGCGGCGGCTGTGCGCGCGCGTGTAGGGTGTAGGCATGGCAGCAGCAGCAACAGAACACAATCGGAGGCAAGATATGAATGGCTTCACGACTATCAGTGACGCGGCCCGCATTGTCGGCATCCCGCCAAAGCGGATTTGCAACATGTTCTTCAGTGGCCGGTTGGATGACAGCAGGTGCCCGAGACTGGGACGACGACGACTCATTCCATTGGACTACATCGCGGAGATCAAAGCGAAGGTCAAGGAAACCGATGAGGCGACATCCGCCAAGCGGACTGTCTGAAAGTAGAAAACCCCGCGATCACGCGGCCAGCGAGATCGGCGGGGCGAATTCTGGCAGACGAACAAAGCCACTACGCTCGTGCTCGTCAGGAACTAAACGTGACACGGCGATTATATCAGGTTGCGAAACGCCGTCTCCAGAATTCCCCCGCCCTCGCTGGTTTTTTTGAAAACTAGCGATGAAAACCATGCCTGTGACCTTCGATCACATGACGCACTTGCGAGCGTCTGGGCTGACGGACGAGACGATCGCCCTCGCCAACATACGCTCGGCCGAGAACGGCGAAATCGCGAAGATCCTGAAGTGGCGCCCGTCGAATTACTCGTTCGGCTCGGGGATTGTGTTCCCCTACTTCAAATCGAATGGGACATGCAACGGCTATGAGCGAGTACGCCTTGATTTCCCGAGGCCGAATCAGGACGGCAAGACTGTCAAGTATGAATCGCCTAGGTCGTCATTGAACCGGCCATACTTCGGTCCGCGATTCACCGCTAACGTGAAGTCGGACTCGCCGACAATAATCACCGAGGGTGAAAAGAAGACGCTGGCGCTGGACCAGATCGGCTATCCGACTGTCGGGCTTCCTGGAGTATGGGGATTCGCCGAACCGAAGCCGCGCACCCAGGCCGGCAACAAATACGGCAAGCTGAAACTCCATGCAGATCTTCGCGTGATGGACTGGAAGGGGCGGCGCGTAGTCGTTGTATTTGATTCAGACGCGGCCGAGAACCGCCAAGTCAGGCTGGCGGAACATCGACTCTCCGAACTAATGACCGAGGCCGGGGCCGCCGTGACAATCGCGAGACTCCCGCAGGTCGGGATCGGCAAGACCGGCGTCGATGATTTCCTGGTTCACCACGGCGACACCGGGCTGGAGAAGCTCCGAACCATTATCAACGGCGCCGAAGTCGCCGAGAAGCCTGACGAACTGACATCGCTAGAGATCGCAAAGGAACTGATCGCCGATCAATTCACGGTCGAAGGCTACAAGGCGATTGTATATCACAATTCCGAATACTACCGTTGGGCCGGGAACTACTACGTTCGCGTCGATCGTGATGAACTCGTGCCGCGCGTACAGAAGTGGCTGAATGAGCACGGCCACAAGGCGTCATCGTCATTCGCCCGAGAGATTGCGAACTCATTGCAGGCCGAGGCGGTTCAGGACTTCAGCAGGACGCCGCCGTTCTTCCTGGACTGGGCTCCCCGCGATTCTCGGTTCACTCCCGAGAACACGCTCGTTGGCCGCAACATGATGTTGTCGCTACCGAGTCTCGAAAGTGGCGAGCCTGTTCACCGCGATCCGTATCCGGGGCTGTTCAACGTGAACGGGCTGGACTACGACATCAACCTTGACGCCCCAGCGCCTGAGAACTTCCTTCGATTTCTTCAGTCAATCTGGCCGGATGACCCACAGTCTATTGAGACGCTTCTGGAGTGGATTGGGTATCTGCTCACGCCGGACACGCGACAGCAAAAGATGCTACTTTGCGTTGGACCCAAGCGAAGCGGCAAAGGAACGATATCGCGCGTCGTGCAGGGGCTTGTCGGCGCCGGGAATTGCGTCTCGCCTACGCTTGCGTCGTTGGCAACAAACTTCGGACTGTCACCTCTGGTGAACAAGACCGTGGCGATAGTGTCTGACGCCCGACTCTCGGGGAAGACCGATCACTCGATCGTGACGGAGCGGCTCCTCAGTATCACCGGAGAGGACGCTCAGACGATCGACCGCAAGTATCTCCCGCCGATCACAACGCAGCTCAAGACGCGATTCTGCGTCTTCACGAACGAGCTACCGCGAATGGGCGATTCGTCCGGCGCCCTAGCTGGTCGGATGATTGTCCTGCGAATGCGGCGCTCGTTCTTCGGCGTTGAAGACCACGGACTGTCAGAACGATTACTCGCCGAGCGGCCGGGGATCCTCTTGATGGCCATCGAGGGATGGCGACGGCTACGGCAACGTGGACGATTCGTGCAGCCAGATTCGGCCGCCTCCCTCGTGGAACAGCTTGAGGAGATCACATCGCCAGTCGGTGCGTTTGTCGCCGACCGTTGTGAACTCGCTCAGGACGCCACGGTCTCGGTACAGGAGATTTTCGATGCATGGCGGCAGTGGTGTGAGGCGTCCGGCAAGTCATGGACAGGTGACCGACAGACGTTCGGGCGGGACCTTCGGTCCGCGGTCCCGGACATAGAAGACACGAGACCAAACGTCAACGGACGCCGCGAACGGCACTACAGGGGCATTCGACTGGCGAAATAGGTGTTTTGGTCCGCGTGGTCCGCGGACATATCCATTGTACGTGTAACCGGAAAAACGATGAGAGGTAGTAAATTAGAGAACAATGGCGTGGACCGCGGACACCGCGGACCGGCAATCGAGTGGCGCCCAGCGTGGCTCGCTGCGTACATGGCCGGACTTTGCCCCGTCGTCACCGAGATCCCTTCCCAGGAAATCGCCGCCGACTCGCCAACCGAGACCGACGACCCGCCGGCTACGCAATGGCCTCGATACGACGCCACCGGCGCAAAGCCGTGCCGCGGTTGTGGCTCACCGATTCTGTTCGGCGAAGTCGAATCGGACGAATGGGGTGAGGCGACAACCCTACAGATTGACGATCGACGACGCCGCAAGTGGATCGTCCTAGATCCAGACCTGATACCGCATCGATGCGGCGGGACACATTCAGCGAGGACTCAACAATGACATCGGCCCACAGCGATCGAACGCAGACCGAGATCCTCGCCGCCATCGAGCGGTATTTCGACGGATGCATGGAGGCAAGATCATGAGCGAACGAACCCAAACCGAGATCGCCGCCGACGTGCTGCGAGCGATGCAGAAACACACGAACGAATCACTTGAGGACTTGCGCCGGCTCATGCTGGAAAACGTGGGCCTCGTCATTGATCGGCTACGGCTCGGACTAGATCAGGCCGTCCAGTTTACCGACGTCGCCTGCGCCGAGGCGGCGCGAATGCAGGCCGAGATAGACGCACTCAAGGCCCGAATCCAGCAACACGAGAACTGACCAATGAGACGCCAATCAGAAGCAACACGTAGAGCAACACGCCACGAAATCCCACGCGGCGACGCCTTCAGGGCGGATGCGTCAGGGGATTGCGACTCCCATGAGCGAGGGAACGGAGTATGAAATCGAAGACCAAGAGAACTCGGACGCGAATCGAATCGTGGCCTGCGCGGCCGGCGGCGTTCCCGGAGATCATGGACGCGCTCCAGGCATGCCAGTATCTCGGTCTCGACGGCGCCAAGCCAGAGTCGGCACTCAAGACACTGCGGCGCGAGCGCAAGCGCGGCCTGCCGTGCGCCGGGCTCGTAGGCGGCAAGGTCAGGTTTCGCAAGGCGGCGATAGACGCATGGCTCACGCGACGTGAGAACGGGACGGCGTTGCGTGTGGTGTCCGTGTGATGACCGCCGAAATCAAAATCCGCGCCGAGCGCCGGGCTGGCGAGATGCTGGCGGAGACGGTCACCAAGGGGGCGACCAGAAAAAGGTAACACGATGGTACCTTTATCCGACATCGGCATCAGCAAGATGCAGTCGTCTCGCTGGCAGCAAATCGCAAGCGTGCCGGAAGACCCTGTTATAAACCTCCCCCCAGTTTTGCATTGCAGAAGTCCCCTGTCGCACATACGGTCGATATCGCATAAAACTCAGTGGAGACAGTCCTTTGAAATCTCCCAATCGACCATGTTTTGCCGCAGTTGCTTGGATGCCGCGAGGCCCAAGGCGCTACCACTGGTGCGTAAGCACAACTGCGGCAGAGCGTGGTCGGGGAGGCGATAGCTCATGCAGCTACACCCCAATGTGAAGGCGCCGAGGCAGCGGACGGCGAAAGTCCGCGGCCGGACTTACATCTACTGGATCGTGCGATGGCGGCCGAACGGCGAGGCCCGTCCGCAACAACGGCAGTATCCTGGCACACCTGAGGGGTTGGCCCAGGCCCGCGCGAAGGCGATCGCGAAGTCTCGCGAGATCACAGAGGCGGAGCAACGTGGCCGACGGTTCAGGGACCACGAGAACATCCGACTCGCCGACCTAGTGGAATTCATCGAGACGGAGCGTGTCGGCGCGAAGACCGAGCGGCTTCGAGGTAGCTCGCTGCGTAGCTCGATAAGTGCCCTGAGGCGGCTTCAGAAGTTTCTCGGCGCAGGGGACGTGAACCGCGGCGGGAATGTCCGTCTGGCTGACGTCACACATCGCGAGATCGTCGCGTTTCAAAAAGCGATGAAATTCGATGGAGCGTCGATAAACACAGCCGCGAAGGTCATCCGAAGCGTCAAGGCAACCTTCACGATTGCGGAAGCGCACGACATGGCGCCCGAGGGATGGAACCCCTGCAAACACGCAGCGGTCGTCATTCGGTCGAAGAAGCCGAACCAGATCCGCCTACTGACCGACAACGAACGCGACGCGATCTTTGAGGCCTGTCGGGCGATGGACGATTCCGACTGGTGGACCGCATTCGTGGACATGGCGATCTACGGCGGTTTGCGCGCCGCCGAAATAGAGAACCTCTGTTTCGAGGACATCGACTTCTCGAACCATGAAATCAGGATTCGCCCGAAGCAGCACACGGCGTCTACCTTAGCATGGCGTCCGAAGACCGACGCCGGGCAACGCACTATTCCGTTGCTGCCGGCTTCGACATTCGCCCGGCTTCGGGTGTTGAAGTCACGCGCGCCGGAAGGACACTCCTACCTGTTTCTGGCGCCTCAGCGACTCGCGGCGTTGCTCGCGATGCGAGACGAAAACGATAAATCCCAAGCCCGGATCGACGATCGGGAGACCCTGATTCCAACGGAGCGTCGGCAGTTCTCGCGGACGCTGTTGCCAAAGGCCAACACTATCATGCGAAATCAGCACGGCTCAGACGGCGCGACTCTCATGCAGGACGGCAAGCCGACCGTCGGCCTACACGACCTGCGGCGATTCGCTATTTCCCGATGGCTGGTCAACGGAATGGAGATGCACGAGGCCTGCGAGTTCGCGGGCCACACAGATATCGGCGTCATGTACGCTCACTATGCATCGATCCTTCCCGGCAGATTCGACAAGGCCCGGGGGATTGCCGAGACCATCGCTCAGGCTGATTCGACGCCCGTCATCGGGCGGATCGGAGCAAAACCCAGCGCAACATCGGTCGCGTGATGGCCCGCCAGTCAATCCACGACGATGGAAAGGTGTATCACATGATGAACGTAACAACGGAACAGGTAGTGACTTGCAGGCAGTTGTCACGTAAAATGCGTGACGTTTTGCGCTCGTAGCTCAGTTGGATAGAGCAGCGGACTTCTAATCCGCAGGTCGCAGGTTCGAATCCTGCCGAGCGTGTTCAGGGGCGGAAGCGTCTTTTCTTCCGAAGTGGCGATTAGTGATTTGGCGATGTGGGCGCCCGCGGGACGCTCGTGAGGCCAACAGCTCGTGCGAGAATCCCCTCTCGCACGCCATCGGCACGAACGCTCGTGCGAGAATCCCCTCTCGCACGCCATCGGCACGGACGCTCGTGCGAGAATCCCTTCTCGCACGCGATCGGGCGATTCGTCGCCACGATTCCGCCGACAAATGTCACGATTGCTTCTGTTGGCGCCAGCGCCTCCGTACAATGCGACGCATCTGGAAACGCGAACTCTCGCAGAGAAAGGACGTCGTCATGACACAAATCACGGGCACGTACAGGATCGATCTGGAGACATCGGCGAAACTGAAGGCCGGGTACTTTCACGATCGGTTTGTCATGAAGGAAGGCTACGACGAGGCGCTGAAGCAGTACCTGCTCGACAACGCCGAGCTGGTCGCCGCGATTTCCATGACGATCGACGCGACCTCCATGAAGATGTCGTCCGAAGACGGCGAAGAGTCGTTCAGGGTTCTCGAATTCGACGAAAACGCGACCCCCGGGAAACTCGTCGTCGATTGGGGCGAACCTGTCGCATTTAAGGTCGTCGAACCCGTTCCCGGCAGCATCTATTTCGACAGCGAGCAAAGCGAACTCGGCGAATGGGCCTGGAAACGCGTCGAACCATCGGCGTGAGCTAACGCGCCACACAGGCCGTGACCCTGGGGTCGCCGCCGCCATGACGACATTACTCCTTTCATCCCGTGCGACGGAGGACAATCAAGCCATGTGGCGCGCAGCGATTGCGCGCGACTGGAACGTGGAACGGGTTCGCGGGATTCGCCTGCCGGAACTCAACGACGACGAAATCGTCATCTACGTCGAGTCTCTGTACGCGCCGACTATCGCCGAGGCGCTGGGGCTGCGGCTGCTGGAAGTCCCGGAGAACTGGCTGGTCTCGTTGCCACGCGACTACACACGGCGATCGATTCGGCTCACAACACTCGGCGTTGCGCGATCCCTGACAACGCCGACGTTTGTCAAACCACCCAATGACAAGTCGTTCGCCGCGCGCGTGTACGAGCATGGCTCGGCCCTGCCGGGAGCTTTCGACGATGCGATGACCGTCCTTGTTTCAGACCCCGTCGCCTGGGACGCGGAGTTCCGCTGCTTCGCGCTGGACGGGCGTGTTCGCACGCTCTCGCCCTACCTGCGTCGCGGCGCGCTTTCACGTGCGGATGGCTTTTCCGCGTCCGACGAGGAACTCTCGACAGCGCAGTCGCTGGCGAATGAGATCCTCGCGACCCACGCCGAGAAGACGCCCGACGCCGTCGTCATCGACGTCGGTCGCCTTGAAGATGGGAATTGGGCGGTCGTCGAGGCGAACGCCGCCTGGGGTTCGGGCATCTATGGGTGCGATCCGGATGTGGTTCTCGATGTGATCCGGCGCGCCGTGTCGAAGACGTAGCTCGCGAGAAGCGCTTCGTCGATAAGACAGTCGCCTCCACAAGGGCGAGCGTGCTGGCGGGAAGGAAATCCCAAGGGGAGTGGTACGAGAAGGGAAGCTCGTACCAGCGAGCGACCTTATCGGTCACGGGACCGCCAGAGACCGATCTTATCGGTCACTCCACGGCGTTCAGCCCACCGGAACGACCCTGATCCACTCGCGACCGGCGCTGTTCGGCGCCCCAGCGACTTCCCTCAGAAAAATACCGATCCCCGTGAGCCGCTCGGGGGTCGGTCTCCGCAGGACTTGCTGAGGCCTCGCGCAGTCGGACTGTATCGATCGCCCAGGCCACAGGAAGCAAGCCCGAAAGGAGACGCCAATGTCCGCGGCGTTCACAATCAGACACTCGAATCCAGCCCACCACCGCGTCACACGCGGGCCGATCCATCGCCCGATCGATGCAACCCTGAGACGTCTCGCCTTCATCGTCCCGACGCTTGCGGCGGCTAGCGCGTTCGCTCAGTTCTCGATCCCGCCCTCCTCAGTCGACGCCCTGGATGTGGCCCGGGGCGCGACGATCACAGCGTTCACGCCCGGCATTCAGCCCGGTCCCGAGGCCGCGTTTGGCGCCAATCTCGGCGGCGCTGAGCCTGGCGTCGCCTTCGCGCCGAGTGGCGACGCGGGCGATACCACATTCATTGATCTGCGGACCCCCAACCCAGTCACGCTGGGCGGCGTCCGCATCTACGCCAAGAACGACGGCTCGAATGTGGGGTTCCGACGCTCCATGCGGGCTTTTCGCCTGTTCGCCGACACCGACGGCGATGGCGTCTTCGAGACCATCGTGACTGACGCGGCGATCAAGAAGAACTACAACGACCAGGCCGGCAACGCCGCCACACAGGTGAACGCGCTCGAGCTTGAAATCACCTTCCCTGCGGTGACCGCTCAGGACTGGCGCTTTGAGTTCGAGCAAGGTGTCTCCTTCGGGGAGTTCGATGGTGTTCGCATCATCGAAGTGGACGGTCTCACGGCGTTTCGCGTGACGAACCTGCTGGATGGCCCCGTGTCCGCGAATGGCGATCTACCCGGCAGCCTCCGACAGGCGATTCGCGACGCGCACTCCACGTCCGCGCCGGCGGTGATTGACTTCGATCCGAGCCTGGCGGGCGGCGTCATCACGCTGACGGCGGGAGAGATCTCCATCAGCAGGAATCTGACTGTCGCCGGCCCCGGCGCCGATCAACTCACGATCAGCGCCCGCGCCGCGAGCCGCCATTTCAGGATTATCAATGGAAACTCGACGATCCACTTCAAGGACGTCACGCTGGCCGACGGAAACGGGACCGGCCCATCGGGCCGCCACGGCGGCGCCATCCGGTCGATCGGTGGATCGATCAGGCTCAATCTCAGCCGTTGTGTGTTCCGCGACAACACGGCGCCCGCCGCCGACTTCGGAAGCGCGATCGCTGTCATTGGCGGGCCGCTGAACATCGACGCCTGCGCCTTCGTCGACAATCTCGGAGGGCAGGCCGCGGTCTACATTGAGGATTCCCGGGCCACGATTCGCAACACGACAATGACCGGCGGTGACTCGCCCCGCGGCGCCCTCTGGGTGCGTGACGACGCCGACGCAACGATCTCGCACTCGACGATCGCAGATAATCGCATCGGACTGTTCTACGAGGTCGGCGCCGGCGATGACACCAACGTGACCTATGACCATACGATCTTCGCCAACGACGACAACTTTTTCGACAATGGCGGCAATGGCGTGATCAATCTCGTCTCGGGCGGCTTCAACCTGCTTGACGACGCCGATCCCGAGGCCTCGCCGAATCCCGCCGACAGCGATCTGCTCGAAACGAATCCGCTGCTCGGCGCCCTCACGGCGGAGGCGGGCACGTTGATCTTCCCGCTGCTTACTGGAAGCCCCGCAATCGACGCGGGCGATCCGACCGCCGTCGCCGGCGTCGGGGTGATTCCGGATTTCGATCAGCGCGGATCGCGATCGAGTCGTGTCACGGATGGTCGGATCGAAATCGGCGCGTTCGAGTTCGGGTCGTTCGATCGAGATCGCGACGGTGTCCCCAACGAAGAGGACATTTGTCCGACGGATCCATTGAAGATCGTCGACGCGGGCATTTGCGGCTGCGATCAGGTCGATCGCGACGATGACGGCGACAACGTCTGCGACGACTTCGATGTCTGCGTCGGCGATGACGCGGCGGGCGATACCGACGGCGATGGTATCTGCGACGACCTCGATCTGTGCGCGGGCGACGACGCGTCGGGTGATCGCGACGTTGACGGTGTGTGCGATGATCTGGACGTGTGCGCCGGCGACGACGCCACGGGCGATACCGACGGTGACGGCGTCTGTGATGACACTGACGCCTGCGAGGGCAACGACGGCCGCGGCGATTCGGATGGCGACGGCGTCTGCGACGATCTCGACGTGTGCGCGGGCGACAACAGCGTCGGGGACTCGGATGGCGACGGAGTCTGCGATGATCGCGACATCTGTTCCGGCAATGACAACGCGGGGGATACCGACGGCGATGGCGTCTGCGACGACATCGACCTCTGTGACGGCGACGACGCCCTGGGCGATATCGACGGCGACGGTGTCTGCGACGCCCCGCCGCCCGCCGCGAATGTGCTGTGTGGCCTCGGGGCGGGTCCGGGATTCCTGGTCCCGCTGCTGCTGGCGAGTCGTCGACGCCTCCGGTTCCGATGCCGACAGCGCCGCCGCGCAGGCTCAATCTGATTGAGGCCATTCGTAGGGTGGGCGCCTCCCGCAGGAGTCGAATGCCTGCAGAAACAACCCGTCACGCCCAGGACCATTCACGGCGCCAAATCAAATTGGGTGTCGGCGGGAGGCGCCCACCCTGCAACTTGGCTGCCCAACGGCCCTGATCACCTGCGATACGGGGGCTCGATTGAGTCGTCCGGCGCGCCGGTGTAACGAGCACGGCGCTACATCGAGATATCGATTCCCAGCGACCCGTCGCAATCAGGCCACAACCTTGCGAGAATGTACGAGGATTCCGCGATGAAGCAGTGCGTGTATCCTCTGACTTTGGCGGCGATCCTTCAGCTTTGACGCCAACAACACTCGACTCGGCGGACTTCAATGGATGGTAACAATGACAGATGACGAGCTTCTCCTGCGATGGAAGACACTTGCGGGAGATACGTCGGCAACGACTTGGGATGACGTCAGTGTCGGAATGTTGTTTCAGAAGTTTCGACCCCACGGCGACGGCGTGGACGCCGTCTTCGAGGGGCTCGAGGGAGGCGATGAACTTCTGGAGCGACTCCTGCCCGTATATCAATGGACCGCGGAGGGCTTCGCGACAGAGAGCGCCATTGACGCTTATTTTGTTGTACGACACCCGCCCAGGACGGCTCATCTCGCAGACTACCTGCGACGGCATCTGGAGAAGATGGCGGAAATCACCCAGGATTGCGGGCGAAACGACCTGTCAGACATCCTGAGGCGTATTCACACGATCAACGAAGTCGAAGGAGAGAGGCCCCCGCCTGATTCCGACGATACGCTTGATACAGAAATCTACGAGGTCGTGGGAGACTGGTTCCTGGAATTAACGCCGATGCGAAGCAAGGCGCTCCTCCTCCACGAAGCCTATTACACCATTGCGTGCGACTACGATCTTGCCAGCTACCTGATGTGGCCGCTGTATCGTGACAGCACGAACATCGTCGACCCATTCGCGCCGTATTTCGAACTCTGGAGGCACGGGGCGTCCATTCAATTTGAGCCGGAGAATGGCGCCACGATCTACGTCAGCCATTCGTAGGGTGGGCGCCTCCCGCAGGTGTCGAGAGTGTGCTGGATCTTCCCTCACGCGCCTGCCCCTTCGCATCGCACAAGCAACCTGGCGCCTGCGGGAGGCGCCCACCCTACAACGATGCCGGCTCGGCATTGCGGTTCTCGCGACGCGTTGGCGAATGGTTCGCACAGCGAACCCTACTGCCATTTTGACGATACGCCGCGCCGATCGTCGCGTCACCACGGCTGAAGCCGCCGGCCACAGGGCGCCCTCACATGGACACGAGGTAGCCCCTGCGATGGGAGATACTCAGGCATTTGCGGCAGTTCGGACAGAAGTAGATATACCGGCGGCCCAGCCATGTCGGCAGCTCGCGAAAGGCCACTTCCTTCAGCGGCTTCTCGCAGTGCGGACAGATCGGCTCCAAATCTCTTCGTTCCTGCAGTTTGATCATGTGTGCGACCTCCTCTCGCTGCCGACATCATAGCAATTCGCAGGCCCCCCGCCCTCCCGCTGCTCACGCGTTCGCAGGGCTCTCTCGCTCGTTGATCATCGCATCCCCACGTCTGATGCCGTGGGCCACCCGGCGGTTCTCGCGACGTGTTGACGAGTGGTTCGCACAGCGAACCCTACAACTGCGGCGGCTCGAAGATTCGTAGGATGGGCGCCTCCCACAGGAGTCGAATGCCTTCCGGATCAACCCGTCACGCCAAGGACCATTCACGGCGCCAAATCAACACGATGTCGGCGGGAGGCGCCCACCTGACAACTGGCGTCACGACCGCCGCATCACTGCGGCGTCTCGGTGCGAACGTTCTCGCGACGCGTTGGCGAGTGGTTCGCACAGCGAACCCTACAACTGGCGCATGAAGAGAGTTCCATCATTCCCTTGAAACTCGCGGGAGGCGGGCGCCCTGCAGCTGCGGCGGCTCGGCCTGGTTCCCGCGCCGTCGCGAAAAAAAGAGCGGGACGTGGTTGGTTCCACGCCCCGCCCGGTTCAATCCCTGTCACACTTCGATCAGTCGATGTGGATCAGCGTGAAGTTGCGCGTACCGTTCGCGCCGTTCGTCACGGCGAGAATCTTCCCCTGCCAGGCGAGCAACGAGCGCGGCGCGCCCGCCATCGTGTACGTATGCCGCTCGTTGAAGCCCGCGTCGAGCTCACGCACCTGGCTGCCCGAACCGGCCGACTGGAGCACGTAGAGGCTCGACCCGTAGAACTGCGCGTCCGTGTAGCTGAATCCGATGCTGCCCGCATAGGTCAGATCGGACGTGTTAAACAGGACGCCGCTCGCCACCATGACCTTCGACTCATCCGTCGACAGCCGCATCGGGTGCTGGAAGCTGTAGTCACCGTGATAGGGCGAATCGTGATCCGTCCCGAGCGTCCCCGCCACGAGATCGACATCCGCGTAGATGATGTCATTCGGCGATGTGCCGTCCCGGAAGTGGAAGACGCGCGAAATCGTCGGCGCATAAACGCCGTCCAGCGATGAATTCCGCCAGTCGTCGGAGAACGTCTGGACACCGTCGGAGCGGCGGAAGAGCCGATGCGTTTCCCAGGAGCCCGATGAATCAATCGTCCACAGGTAGTTGTCAACCACCTCCAGCAGGATCGGTGTCGTCGGCACGCTCGTGAACAGCGAGGCGGCGCCCGTCGCCAGATCGATCTTCTCGATGCGGCCCCCCGTGTACCCGACGTAAGCGATGTCGTTCGCCGGCGCGACGGCGAATTTCTGCGCGTCAGCGCCGACTGTCAGGTTCGGCATGAACGACTCCGTCGCCAGGTCGTAGCGATGAATGCGATCGCCCGCCGTGTCGAAGAAGTACACAACGCCCGGATTCGTCATTTCGACTTTCACGTAGTCGAACGCGAAGGGATTAAGCACATTGATCGTCACTGTGTCCACGCTCGAGCTATTGACATTCTCGACCGTCAGTTCGAAGACATACGTCCCCGGGCCACCGTCGAACGCGACGCTGGTCGTTGCGGCGTCGGGCGTATCAATCGTTGCGGCGGGACCGGAGAGGCGGCTCCACATGTACGAGAGGATGTTCCCGTCGTCGGATGTGGAGGCCGAGCCGTCGAGCGTGGCGCCGTCGTCCACAAACTTCTCCTGGTTGGCGCCGGCGTCGGCCGAGATCGACACACGGCCCAGGATCTGGTCGAGGTTGAACGTGTAAACGACAGCGGCCTGGAGCGGATCGGAGATCGTCACCTGGATCTGCGCCGGTCCGGCGTCGACATCCGGATTCCAGATCGTGTCGAAGACCTGGTATCCGCCGTAGGTGGATTCCGTCGCGGCGCCGAGCGAACCGTGGTCCGCCGTCCACGCCGCGGAGAGATCGTCGCCGACGTCGGGATCCGACGCGTACACGCGAAGCAGAACGGGATCGGGGTAGCTCGGCTCAGGCTGCGAAACGACGGCGGCGCCGATCGTCGGTGGCTGATTGGGAAGCCCCAGGTCCCCAAGCGTTGCGGCGGAGGTATCAAGCTGGAAGATCAGGCGTGTGGCGCCGCCGGCGCTGTTGCCGACGACCAGCATCATCGGAACGACGCCCTGATCCATCGGGTATTCCGCCGGATTCGTTGTCGAAAACGACGTGGTCGAGAGACGCCAGTCGAAGGTCAGGGGCTCGCCGCCACCGACCTGTTCCACGTCCGCCGTCAATCGAATGACATTGTTATCGAAGTCCTGTTCGGCGTTGATCCCGAGAATGGCGGGCGGGAAAATCGCGCCAATCGTGGCGCCGCCATCGCCGACACCGCCGGCCGGCGCAATGATATCGAGCGAAAAGCCGACTTCGGCCGACAGCCCCGCCGAATCCGTCACGACGACAGACAGATCCGCCTGTCCCGGCGTGGCGGGCGCCGTGTAGGTGGCGATCAGTGTCGCCGCCCCCGCCGTCATCGCGATCGAGCCGCTGGGCTGCTGAAAAACGCCGGGGCCGCTGAGTTCGTAATCCAGCGTCGCATCGTCGGGATGTTCGATATCAACCTCGAACTGAATGATCGAGTTGGCGAGGACCGGCGCCAAGGGTCGGCGCACCTCCACGATCGACGGGCCCGCGCCTTCGAACTGGCCGTTGTCCATTGCAACAAGAACGACGCTCAGATCGAGAATTTCGGCGTCGCTGAGCATGACATTGTTCCTGGCGCCGCTGTAGATCGCGACACCCCCTTCGTTGTGTCCGCTGACGGAGATCGACACGGGAATTCCGGCGGGAAGGTTGAGGACTGTGACCTGGTATTGACCGGGCGCCACTTCGAACATCTCGATCGGCGCCGTCCCGCCGCCGCTCCAGGTGACGGCGACGCGCATATCGACGACATCGCCGGGGCGCACGCGGGCGGACGTGTCCTTAGGCAGTGACGCCGTCAGACGTACCTGTCCCGACGCCGACGAAGCGGCCGGCAGTGCGCTCAGCGGCTCAAGCGTCGACGGGGATTGATCATTGCACGCCGCAATCAGCAGCAGCGGCGCAGCGCAAAGGAACATTCGGCGCAAGAACATGGAATCGCCTCCTCAAAAATAGAATGTGTGCAGTGGTTTCTGGATTTTCGATTTACTCCGGCCATAGATGCATACATTCTAGTAGCGCCCATCCCGGCTTCAAGCGGGATTGACGATATCTGAAGTGTTTATGTTTCATGAGGCGCTTCGCGCCCCGCGCGCCGGACGCAGGGCGCAGGGCGCAGGGCGCGTCGCTAATCCATGTTCGCGATGGACTTAGCCAATTGCGGGCGCGGGATGGCGCTTTCAATTTCGAGAAATTTCGTACTCATTGAGTGCGGCTTGACGTCAGGCCGACGTCGCCGCGCCGCACTCCGGGCAGATTCCCGAGCGATTGTCCCGAAGGTTGTAACCGCAGGGACAAAGCCGAATCCCCTTGAACAACAGCGCATGACGCAGACTCTCGCGGATTCGCCTCCGATCCAGCACGAGGCCGAGCGTGATGATGGCCGGAAAGAAGAGGAAGGGCGCCACGAGCGCCGCCGTTGGCCAGTCAAATGCGAATGCGACGACCAGGCAGATCGCCATCGATGGCGCGAACCCCCGAATTGTCCACACGCTGATGCGCGGATTGAACGCTTCATGCCAAATCCTTGCAGCGCTCCTGATGGACTCGTATTCGAGCAGTTCCGGAAACCCGATCGAAAACAATCGAATCTTGAGTCGCGCCACGCGCCCCGTCTCGCTGGCGCACAGCGCCCATGACGCCCAGCCAACCACTGCGAGCAGACCGAGTGTCGTCAGGATGATCATCCCCTTCGGCATCAGGCGGCATTGTATCGCGCCGCGTAGCGGACAGGTCGCTCAGCGCAGCGGCGATTCAACCGTCCGCGTCGGCAGATCGAGCCGCAGAATCTCCCGGCGATCCCGCAGGTAGAGGTGATTGCCGACGAGCGCCGGGAATGTCCATGCGGGTTCGCCGAGGATCTGCATCTACGCGTGGACAACCAGCATTTCGTGCGGCGCGGAACAAGGCGCCTCGCTCACGGAACGGCGCCGGGAATCAACGCTTCTCCACACTCGGGGCAGCGGCCGGACTCGATCGTTCGCAGGTCGTAGCCGCAGGCACAGTGGCGCGCCCCGTGCTCCACGTACAGGTCGCGTCGAAGCCCGTATCGAATCTCCTCACGTTGACGAACCAGGCTCATCGTGACGGCCAGCGGAAGGTAAAATGGGCTCAGCAACACCCAGAGGGGAATCGGCGCCAGGAAGGTGGCGAAGACAATGACGGACAGAACGATCGGACCAAAGGTCATCGGAACCCATAACCGGCCGGAGTCCTCCAGTTGCCAGAGCCAGCTCCGCATGGCGGCCTGATTGGAGGGAAAGGCGCGAAGCTCAGGGAACCAGATCGCAAACAGACGGATCCACAGCGCGCCGATGGGTTCGTATCGAGCCAGCAGCAGCGCCTTCTGCGCCTTGATGAGCAGGAATGAACCGAAGACAAAGATGAATGCGAAGGCCATCGTCACGCGTGTTCATTGTAATTCAATTCGTATTCCAGGGTGGGCCGAAACGGCGAGGCGTTGACGAGCCGATCATGGCCGCACTCCGGGCAGACACCGGAAGTGTTCAGGATCAGATCGTAGCCACAGCCCAGGCATTGCCCCGAGCGCCAACGACGCTCGATTCGCGCGTCGCGCCAACGGCGAAACAGTACATACACAACGGGATAGATGAGCAGCGCGCGGAGTAGCGCCGGAAGGTCAATGTAAGCCCAACTGACAGCGACGATCGTAGGCCCATCCGCCGGCGAGTAATCCATCACATGACTCGTACAGATCTCGCCGACGAGGAAGCCGACGGAACCTCCACCGACCGACGTTCTCGGCGACGGCGCCACCCACGGCTCGACGCGAAGGATGTTGTTGATGAGTCGCACACGATCGCTCAGCGCGACATTGGGGACGACAGGCGTCCAGGTGGTCATCGGTATGTAGGCAATCAGGAAAGCGGCAATCAGCGCCTGATGGATGCGCTGGCCCGTCGTCATGGTCTTTTGGATTTCAAATTGTGATTCGGCCCGCATGACGCCAATTCTATGGCGCGACCCTTGGGCGGGACCAGTCAAGACGCATCGACTGAGCGGACGGCGGTTCGCAGTCAACGCCGTCGAGAAGAATCACGATCGGCCTGCACATCAGTCTCAACAGACACGTGTCATCGATGGGGATCGTCGGCGCGGACGAGGCGCATCTTTTCCGGCCTGGGCGCCGGCTTCTTTTGGTCCTCCCGCTCATTCACGCCCTGCGGCGCAGTCTGCGGATTCGACTTCTGTGGTGTTACGCCGGCGGGACCATACGGACCGGGCGTAACATCCCGCATTCGTCCCGGCGCGCTTCGGCGCTGAATCGGCTCGTCTTGCGGCGCGACCTCGATCGGCGCCGTCGATCGATTCGGCGCCGGCGGCGCCGCCGCGGGACCGATGAGCTCGGCCGTCTTCCAGAGCTTCTCGACAAATGTGTCCTTCGGCGCCAGCGCATGAGCGCGCTGAAGGCTGGTATAGGCGTACGACGGACCAACGGTGTAGGACTTCACGTAGCCGAGGAGCGTCAGTCCGGCCACATCGTTCGGATTCTGCGAGACAAAGGTCTCGAGCTTTGACAGGTGCTGGTCGAATTCCTCGACGACGCCATAGTCACTGCGAATGTCGTAGGCGGCGCCGGCGAGTTGCGGCGCCAGCTCGAATCCTCGTGCGATCAGTTTCACGGCCTCGGGATAGCGACCGACGGCGAACAGCGCGTGGCCGGCGTGGACGCGCGAGGCGGCGTCGCCCTGATCCAGCGTCGAGGCGTTGAGCCATGTGACGGCGGCGCGATCGTAGGCGCCGGCCTGGAACAGGCGCATCCCCTGATCGACGCCCTCGCGATTCGCATCCTCCAGTTGATCCGAGCGGCGCTGCGCGATCGACCAGTTGTACCAGCGATCCTTGCGGTAGTAGCCGGGGCCGTTGGGACCGTCGTCGTAGTAACGCTTGTTTTGGTAGATATCCGCGTAGGAGTCGGGATCCCAGAGAACGGCCGGGCCGCCGTAGGTGTTGTACGGGACGGGATAGAGATCGGGATTGCCGTAGTAGTTGTCGGGGTAATAAGCGGCGTCATCGTAGGCGGCGCCATAGACGCGTCGATTGCCGTAGCGCTGGTCATACTGCCATCGCTGCGCCTGGCCGAGGCGGCGTTTCCAGTCGGACTGCGGATAGACCGGCGTGTAGCCACGCCGGTTGGCGCGAGCGCTTCGGTTCGTCGCGGCCCGTTCCCGCGCCTCTCGGGCCGTATTGTGCGGTCTGCGACCCGTGGTCCGCCGCTGCGTCTGGGACCAGGCGTCATGCGTGAGAAGGAGCGGCAGGACGAGGATGATGAGGCGCACGTATCGCATCGAGTTCTCCCGGTTCGAGTGACGCGAACGGGCGACGGCGGAGCGCCGCCCTCTCTCCATCATATGTGACACGGGGCGCCGCGCTGCGTTGGAGGGGAAAAAATGCCGTCAATCACGACATGAATGCTCGGAAAGACGAGAAAATCGGCGCCTGAGCGATCCGGTTTCCGTAACTCCTTTTCCCGGCCGTACGTGCGTGCATTTTCAATCACACTCTTTTGGCGCCATTTGGCTAAATTAGTGAGCACTAACATAGCAATCCGTTCATTTCGAGTGGACGACGATCCGGCGCGGATCGTTTTTATTGCTGGAATTTTCTGGACTTACGTTCAATCGCGCGGTTTGATACCCGCCGGATGGCCGACGGCCTGAACGGAAGTTTCAATTTAAAGCTAGTGGCTCCTAATTTAACGAGGCGATCTATGGTCACTCGGACGCTGACTGACAGCTCATCGGAAACGAAGTCGGATTCCGTCTCTCTCCCCCTCCTGTCGGATTCGATCGAAGCGACAATTGCCGCCGAACGCGAACGAATGATGTCGGAGGCCGGACTGAGCGTCGGTCCCGTGCAGCATTTCAAGCGTCCTCAGGAGCGTAATTTCACCCGTCGGGAGCGCGGCGAGACGACGATCTGGATCGGCGGTCTCACGATGCGCCACGACACGCTGATCAAGGCGGGCCTGGAAGGCCTCGGCTACAAAGTCGGCATCATCCCCATGCCCGTGAAGGCGGACTTCCAGGCGGGCAAGGAGTATGGCAACAACGGCCAGTGCAATCCGACCTATTTCACGGTCGGCGCTCTCGTCAACCACCTCAAGCGCCTGCGCGACGATGACGGCGTTTCGCTGGAGGAGATTCTCGACAGGCACCTGTTCGTCACGGCGGGCGCCTGCGGTCCCTGCCGATTCGGCATGTACGAGGCGGAATATCGGCTCGCGCTGCGGAACAGCGGATTCGACGGCTTCCGCGTCATGCTCTTCCAGCAGCAGGGCGGACTGGATCAGGCCGCCGTCGAGGCGGGCCTGGAGTTCAATCTCAATTTCTTCCTGTCCCTGCTGAACGGCATCTTCATGGGCGACATTCTGAACGAAGTCGCCTACCAGATCCGACCCTACGAGCTGACGCCGGGCGCGACGAACGAAGTCTTCGCCAGGTGCATGGACATCTGCAAGGACGCCCTGAAATCCAAGAGCTACGACGAGGTCAACAAGGGCGTCCTGTCGAGCATTGTTGCGAAGTTCACGGCCGTGAAGGATGGTGACGACGTCGCCAAGATCCTCGACCAGCTGCGCGGCACGTATTACGCCGACGCGTTCGACAAGTGCCGCCGGATGATCGAAGAGGAAATCGAGGTCGACTACACGAAGGCCCGGCCGATCGTGAAAGTCACCGGCGAATTCTGGGCCCAGACGACGGAAGGCGACGGCAACTTCAACATGTTCCCCTTCCTTGAGGCGCAGGGCGCCGAAGTGCTCGTCGAGCCCGTCGCAACCTGGCTCTGCTACATGCTGCACCAGGCGGGCCTGAAGGCGGGCGATCGCCGCGGTATCCAGAAGGAAACGGACGCGGAGATTCCGATCTGGAATCTCAAGGAGAAAATCAAAGGCGAAGTCAACTATCGCAAGAAGCGCATGAACCTGGCGCTCGCCGAAAAGGTCATCGGCCGCGAATACGATCGGCTGCGCGAGGCGATTGGCGGGACGGCGCACGAACTGGCGCCGCAGCTGGAGCTGACGCGCATGGGCCATCCCTACTACAACAGTCGATCGGGTGGCGGCGAAGGTCATCTCGAAGTGGCGAAGAACATCTACTACTGCAACAAGGACTACGCCCACATGGTCCTGAGCCTCAAGCCCTTCGGCTGCATGCCCAGCACGCAGTCGGACGGCGCCCAGGCGGCCGTCGTCTCGCATTTCCGGGACATGATCTACATCCCGATCGAGACGAGCGGCGAAGGCGACATCAACGCCCACAGCCGTGTGCAGATGGCGCTGGGCGAGGCCAAGATGAAGTGCAAGGATGAGTTCAAGGCGGCGGTCGAAAAAACCGGCTACACGATCGAGCGGATTCGCGAGTTCGTGGCCGACAATCGCGACCTGCGCCGGCCGCTCCAGCAGATCCCGCACACGAAGGGATTCATCAGCAAGGCGGCCAATTTCGTGATTTTCGTGGGCGAAAAGATGAAAGCCGCGGGAATCACCCCGTCGGCGACTTTGGAACCCGTCGGCGCGTCGGTATAACGAGCATTTGGGGTACCGATGGCGGT
>Ga0116151_10001661_pt1 | contig 20856 bp, 25 predicted proteins | sample AD_UKC117_MetaG_FD_89893 | JGI IMG/M metagenome (GOLD analysis project Ga0116151, IMG submission 89893) | Active sludge microbial communities of municipal wastewater-treating anaerobic digesters from Hong Kong - AD_UKC117_MetaG | ecosystem: Engineered > Bioreactor > Anaerobic > Digestate... | reverse complement strand
GATGCTGGCCTTTGAAGCAGACGAACTTGACCGCATCGTCGATCTGATGCGGCATTTGCGGGCCTCAGATGCGCGTCGACATGTACGTGAGGAGACGCCCTTCTACACCGGTCGTCGCATCGAGCCAACAGCCTTGGTCAATCTGCTTCCGTAGGCTCCAGGGTCAGGCAGATTGAGTTGATGCAATAGCGCTGGTCTGTCGGTGTTGGATAGCCTTCGCCGGCGAACACGTGTCCCAGATGAGAGCCGCAATTGGCGCACCTGACTTCGGTGCGGGTACGGCCCAGTGAGTTGTCTTCCAGATATTCGACTCGCCCTTCGGCCATGGGGGCGAAGAACGACGGCCAGCCGCAATGTGACTCGAACTTCTCCTGCGACCTGAAGAGCTCGTAGTCGCATGCCCGACATCGATAGACCCCAGCAGTGGTGGTGTCGGTGTACTCGCCAACGAAGGGGCGCTCGGTGCCAGCCTCACGGAGTATGGCGTACTCCTGGGGGCTCAACTGCTCGCGCCATTGCTCACTGCTCTTCTCAACGGGATAACTCATGTGACCAAGCTAATTGGGGTGACCAACCAGATACTAGGCATGGGTGACAGGGCAATACCCTAATGGGTATGGTCACAGTATGAACAAGTTGGTGATTCTAGGGGCCGGAACTGCCGGCACAATGCTCTCCAACACGCTACGTAGAGCATTGGACAGTGATTGGTCGATCACCGTGATCGACCAAGATGACAACCATCAATATCAGCCAGGCTTCTTGTTTGTACCCTTTGGCAAGATGGCGCCGAAAAGGCTCATTCGCTCGCGCCGTGGGCTGATCCCCGATGGTGTTGATTTCAGACAACGCGCCGTTGCAAAGGTGCACCCACAACGAAATCTGGTGGAGCTGGCCGATGGCGATGAAGTCGAATACGACTGGTTGATCATCGCCAGCGGCTGTACGCCGAGGCCTGAGGGTATGCCAGGGCTCACAGATGATCGGGTCTGGCAAGAATCTGCATTTGACTTCTACACCCTCGACGGAGCCACGAAACTGCGGGACGCCATGTCGGCCTTCGAAGGCGGACGGGTGCTGGTGCATATCAGTGAGATGCCCATAAAGTGCCCGGTGGCGCCTCTTGAGTTTGCCTTCCTCGCCGACGACTACTTCCGCAAACGACGGATCCGTCACAAGGTGGATATCACCTATGTCACGCCACTTGATGGGGCTTTCACCAAGCCTGTCGCATCGAGCAAGCTCGGCGGCTTGCTGGAAGATCGCAGCATCAGGGTGCAGACCGACTTCGCAGTGGAGAGTGTGGACCCCGAGCAGCGCACCCTGAACTCCTACGATGGTCGGGCGCTGCCATTTGATCTGCTGGTGACGGTTCCGGTCAATATGGGTGCGCAGTTCGTGATCGACTCCGGGCTTGGTGATGACTTGGGCTATGTGCCAGTCGACAAACACACCTTGCGTGCCGACGCCCACGACAACATCTTCGTGGTGGGCGATGCCGCAAATGTGCCGACCTCGAAGGCCGGAGCCGTGGCTCACTTCGAAGTCGAGATGTTTACCGACAACTTCTTGGCCGCGGTACAGGGAAAGCCGCTCCCGAATCGTTTCGACGGGCACGCGAACTGCTTCGTCGAGGCTGGACGAGGGCAGGCATTGTTGCTTGATTTCAACTACGACACCGAGCCACTGACCGGGGTCTTTCCAGCTCCAGTTTTCGGGCCGATGAAGCTGTTGGGCCTGTCCCGAATCAATCACCTAGGCAAACTGGCTTTTGAGCACATCTACTGGAACATGCTGATGAAGGGCCGCCGACTTCCTGTCCCGACCGAGATGTCGATGAGGGGCAAGGTTCCAGCAGGAGAGGAGAATTGAGATGCCTACAAACACCATTGATCAGTTCACTTTCGAGGTCAACGACGAGGGTTTCCTGACCGATCGCAACCAGTGGAGCAAAGAGCTATGCGAGGTCTTGGCTGAGTTGGTCGGTATCGAGCACTTGACCCCCGAACATTGGGCCACGATCGAGTTCATGAGAGACGACTCTGCCAAGAGCGGCGTTACCCCGACACTACGCCGGATGCAGACGGTCGGCGGTTTCGACGTAAGAGAGTTGTATCAACTCTTCCCCGGCAAACCGGTGAAGAAGATGGCCTATCTGTCAGGGCTTCCCAAGCCCGTCGGATGCGTGTGAGGGGAGATTGAGATGAGACAGATTCCTGAGGGATTCATCATCCCTGATTTTGGAAAAGTAGCCACTGCTACGCAAACATCGGGCACGGCATCTGAGGCAGCGACCTACGACGGGCCGCGCAAGATGGCGTTGATCTGCTCCAAAGGCAACCTTGACATGGCCTATCCGGGCTTGATCCTGGGCAACTCCGCTGCGGGTGAGGGCATCGAGACCCACATGTTTTTCACCTTCTGGGGCCTTGACATTGTCAACAAGAAGACCAACGACAAGTTGCAGTTCACGATGATCGGCAATACTGCCATGCACATGCCCGACCTCGGCTATGTCCGGCCCGGGCTAGAGCATTGGTCAATGCCGCAGTTCATGGGCAGATTGCCGGGCATGACCAAGGCATCCACAAAGATGATGAAGAAGCAGATGGATGACTTGGAGATCCCGTCCGTACCGGAGTTTCTAGACCTACTCCAAGCATCAGGTGTGCACATGTATGCCTGCAAGTTGAGCTTCGACATGATGAAGATGCTCGAGGCGGACCTGCATCCTGCGGTTGAAGGCGTGATCAGTGCGGCTGATTTCATCGAGATAAGCACAGGAGCGCAAACGATCTTCATCTGAACCTGCAGATGCTTCAGTTGCCCTGCATCGGTCTGACCACGACCAAGGCTCTAGCGTGGATGCATGGTCAAGAGCTCAGCGGAGGTACTGGTCGTTGGGGATCGCGAGGTCAGGATCTCGAGCCCGAACCGGATCATCTACGAGCCAACTGACCGCACGCCAGCAGTCACGAAGCTTGATGTCTGCAAGTACTTCGCGGCGGTGGGCGCGCCTTTGATTCGCGCCATAGGCGGCCGACCAGTTGCTATGGAGCGCTGGCCCGATGGGTGGCGTGAAGGGATGAGCTTGGCCACCGGAAATCCTGGCGGAGGGGGAGATGGCTTTTATCAAAAGCGCTTGCCGAGGGGTGCTCCGTCGTGGCTGGAGACCATCCGAGTAGTCACACCGGGTGGTCGACCCATCGATGAACTCTGCCTCCACGAGCCCGCAGCGGCTGTTTGGGCCGCACAGATGGGCACGCTTACCTTCCACCCCTGGCCCGTGCGCCGACCCGATGTGGATCACCCTGACGAACTGCGCATCGACATCGACCCGCAACCAAGCACATCCTTCGTCGATGCCCGACGGGTGGCCTTGCTGACCCATGACCTACTGGAGGAGTTGGGGATTCGGGGGTTTGCCAAGACGAGTGGCAATCGAGGCGTTCATGTATATGTGCGGATCCGTCCAGAGTGGACCTTTGAGGAGGTCAGGCACGCAGCGATAGGCCTGGGACGGGAACTGGAGCGGCGAGACGATGCGGTCACCACTGCGTGGTGGAAGGAGGAGCGGGGGGCGCGATTGTTCATCGACTACAACCAGAACAACCGGGATCGCACCGTAGCTGGGGCATGGTCGCTGCGCGCGCGTTCCGGCGCGCCGGTGTCGACACCCATGACTTGGGATACCTTGGCGGCCACTGATGATCCTCGGGAATTCAACCTTGTCACAGTGCCGAGTTACTTGGCCGATGGTGACCCATGGTCAGACATGTACGATGTGGCCTATGGGCTGGAGCCACTTCTGAGGCTGTGGGAGCAATTGCCTGGGGGAGAGTTGAACTTCCCACCCGACTATCCGAAGATGCCCGGGGAGCCGCCGCGGGTGCAGCCTTCGAAGAAGAACCCAGAGCACTGGGGGCCCGGTGGCGAGAAACTGGCGTGACTGCTAACCGCAGAGATGTGGGGCTTCAGACCCCAGTGATGCCTTCACCTTGACCAGCCTGCTCGTCGAAGTTTTCATGCTCGAGCAGATGCAGGATGGGTACGCCGAGTCGCTTACGTGCCTTGGAGGTCCAGTCGAGGTGGAAGAACTCCGCAACGAGATGTGGTCGGGTAAGGATGACGACCTCATTGGCGCCATTGTTGGTGACCACCGAAACCAGTGTGTCGACAGGATCCTTGACGACCATGTGGCCGACCGCGTCACGGCCCTGCTGCTTGATGCTGTCAACAGTTGCAGCCAAGTCTTCAGCGCACTCCCTGCTTGCCTGTTGCCGGAACTCCTCCAACTCTTCAGGCGAGTAAATGACCGGCGGCATACCCATCAGGTCACCGGCATTCAAGGATCCCAAGGTGCTCTCAAGCACGGCTGGTGCTTCTTCGCGAGGCAGCAAGACGTGGTAGACCACTTTGCTGTCGAGCCCTTCATGCAAGCTGGTCAAGATCTTGGCGTCATCGTCACGGAAGGGCTGCTCGATCAGCACTGCTACGACATAAGCGCCATCACCGCCGATGGTTGGCTGTGGAGTGTCTGGTTGGTCGTTCATCGCTCACCTCTGAGATTGCCTGACAACACCTTATCCAGTTCAAACCCAACTGGCTCCTCCAGTTGGCTATATCCGCAACTCTCGGGGTCACGGTCTGGTCGCCATCTCTTGAACTGAGCGGTATGGCGAAATCTTCTACCTTCCATGTGGTCATAGCCGACCTCAAGCACCCACTTGGGCTCAATTGGGATGAAAGAAAGATCCTTTCCCTGACTCCAACGCGATCTTGTGCCTGGCACCCGATCTGGATTGGCAGCTATCTGGCCTTCGATTCCCCAAGGGTGTGTGCTCATTGCTGTCTGCAAAGTGCTCAGTTCATCGATCAACTCCGCGCGACGCGTCAAAGTAAAACTTGCACAGACCCCGACGTGTTGGAGGTGGCCATTTTCGAAGAGCCCGAGAAGGAGTGAGCCCACCAACGGGCGGGCATCTGTGGAGTCCTTGTGGAGTCGATAACCACCCAGCACCACATCTGCGGTGCGTTGATGTTTTAGCTTGAGCATGGTCCGAGCATTAGGGGTGTAGGGACTGTCGATCGGCTTGGCGATCAGACCATCAAGCCCTGCCCCCTCGAACTGGTCAAACCAGGTCTGGGCCAGGTCTGGATCCTGTGTGGTCTGGGTCAAGAAGAGCGGTGCCTCCACTTTGGCAAGAACTTCTTCCAACCGCCTGCGTCTATTGCGGAATGGCTGGTCCAGCAGGCTCTGTGAGCCTGATGCCAAGGAGTCGAAGCCGACAAACCCTGCTGGAGTCTCGACAGAGAGTTGCTTGATTCGGGAGCCTGCTGGGTGGACTCGGGCCTGCAGGCAGTCAAAATCAAGGCGCTCGCCGCGAGCAACGAAAATCTCGCCGTCTAGGACGCACTTCTTGGGTAGTTGGCTCACCATGGCCTGCGTGAGCTCTGGAAAATACCGGGTAAGGGACTTGGTATTGCGTGAGGTCAACTCGACCTCGTCACCATCCTTGAACACCAAGCACCGGAAGCCATCCCACTTAGGCTCAAACAGGTGACCCCCAGTCCCTGAGCTTGCCCTAGGGATCGACTTGGCTGACTTTGCCAACATTGGCCGTAGTGGAGGCATCACCGGAAGATCCATGTGTTAGAGCCTAGACTCATCACCATGTCTGATCCGCTCAGCGAACTACTACGCGTGGCCCAAGGCAAGGTAAATCTGGGAGCCATCGACCCGGCAGGCACGCCCGGGTTTGAGGGCAAGAAGGCCGAAGGGCTAACGGCCCTTGCCGAGATCGGTCCTAGCCTGGCGGAGCTTCAAGAGAGACTCTTTGCGGGTGCTTACACCGAAGAGTCCAACGCAAGGATCTTGGTGATTCTGCAGGGGATGGACACCTCGGGTAAGGGCGGAGTCCTCAAGCATGTGATCGGGCTATTGCATCCAAATGCGATCGCGCTCACTTCTTTCAAGAAACCCACTGCCGAGGAGTTGCGCCATGACTTCTTGTGGCGGATCGACAAGGCGCTACCTCGGCCCGGCATAGTCGGGGTCTTTGACCGCTCGCACTACGAAGATGTGCTCGTTGCCCGAGTACACGAGCTCGCCGATAGGGCAGAGATCGAACGCCGTTATGACGCGATCAACCAATGGGAACAAGCCTTGGTCGACGATGGCTGCGTGGTGATCAAGTGCATGCTTCACATGAGTGAGGCCGAGCAACGTGAACGTCTCCTTGCCCGATTGGAAGACCCCACGAAGCAGTGGAAATTCAAGCCCAACGATGTCGATGAGCGACAGCTGTGGTCGGCTTACCAGTCCGCATACGAAATAGCCTTGGAACGCTGCAACACGCAGGCTGTGCCGTGGCACGTCGTACCCAGTGATCGAAAGTGGTATCGCAACTGGGCGATTGGCAGACTCGTTCTCGAGGCGTTGGAGTCTTTGGACTTGCAGTGGCCAGCACCCGACTATGACGTGGCAGCCCAAAAGCAGCGCCTATTGGGCCAGGCATGACCGATCGCAACTCACTGCGATCTGTGACGGGTAGCAGATTTGTCACACCACTACGCGAGGGTGGCTCTTTGCCGGGCATCGTCGAGGGTGACGACTTGGGCACTTATGTGTGCAAATTTAGAGGAGCAGGCCAGGGTCTGCCGGTACTGGTGGCTGAGGTGTTCGTGGGGGAGTTGGCCCGGGCGCTGGGGCTGCGCACTCCCGAGCTGGTTTGCCTAGAAATCACCGAACCCATGGCTCGTTATGAGGCTGACGAAGAGGTACAAGATCTGCTCAACGCCAGCATTGGTCTCAATCTTGGGGTTGACTTCTTGCCAGGATCCTTCGGTTTTGATCCCGGGCAGGCCGTTGATCCAGAGTACGCCGCGAAGGTGATCTGGCTGGACGCCTATGTGGCCAACGTTGATCGCAGTTGGCGCAACCCGAATTTGCTCTGGTGGCATCAAGACCTGTGGTTGATTGACCATGGCGCCAGCCTCTATTTTCACCACGGCTGGATTGGCGGGCTCACCGATGCCAGCAGGTTTGTCACCCAGCCTTGGTCGGCCAACGACCATGTCTTGTCAGATCACTTGACTGGAGTGGGCAAGGCACATCAGGAGATGGCCGCACAAGTTGATGGTGATCTGCTGGACAGCGTGCTTGCACTGGTGCCTGATGAATGGTTGAGCTTCGTGCAGGGAGAAACGCCAGGACGTATCCGCAAGGCCTATCGCGATTTGTTGTTGACCCGACTGGCCAACCCGAGTGCATGGTTGCCAAGAGGTGATGGCTGATGGCGCTGATGCCCTATCAGTACGTCGTACTCCGATGTGTGCCCAGAGTCGACCGCGAAGAGTTCGTCAATGTGGGCGTCGCCCTGCATTGTGAAGACGCCGACTACTTGGGTTGTCGCTGGCAGATCTGTGAAGACCGGATCCGGACACTCGCCCCCTGGCTCGATCTGGATGTGCTTGCTGACGTGTTGACATACTTGGCTGGAGTCTGCAGTGGCGATCCGGCTGCAGGTCAGGTGGCTGCAGAGACGCCAAGCCGCCGATTCGGCTTCTTGAAGGCGCCTCGATCCACCGTGGTGCAGCCGAGCCCGGTGCATGGCGGACTCACCTCAGATCCAGCTGGTGAGCTCGATCGACTGCTCACGGCCTTGGTGCTCTGAGCGGGCACTCAGCTCAGACCGGAACCAACTCCACAGCTCCGACCAGGTAGCGGGCCACGATCGTGCGAGCCAACTCAAGGTCGGCACCCAAAGGCTCTGAGACTGCGACGGCTCCGGCCTCAAGGGCAAGCTCGGCCGCACGATCAGGCAACAGGCCCGGTGCGATAAACAGCGAAGCTACTGCCACATGACGCTTGCCCTCGTTTCGAAAAGCTCTTACCGCCTCACCAGTTGCCGGTGGGGTCATGGAAGCAAAGGCAGCCGTCACTGGCAGCTTGTGGTGAGTGCCCCAGACCCGAGCCATCCTGGTGACAGCCTGGGTAACCAAAGGGTCACTCGAGCCTGCCGCGGCGAGCACCAGGGCGTCGAGTTCGCGCACTCGGGCCTGTTTCAGTGCTTCTCGAAGCCTCTGATCGAGCACCTTGAGGAAGGACATTTTGAGTCCGAGCACCTTGCTCGCCCGGATCTGCAAACCGGGGTGATCCGACATCGCCTTCTCGATCACGTCCGGTACGTCGACGGAGGCGTGGAAGGCATCGGTGAGCAGGAGCGGAACTACCACGATCTCGTCAAACCCAGCTTTGACCAGCTTGGCCACAACCTTGTCAAAGCGTGGTCGGGCATGGTCCAAGAAGGCCGTCTCGATACGCAGGTCGGGACGAAGCTCACGGGTCTGTGCGACCAGAGCATTAATGGTCGCCGCAGACCGGGGGTCCCGGCTGCCGTGCGCCAGTGCGATGAGTGCCGGAGCGCTCATTTTGTCACCTCACTTACTGATGGATACCGCATTCGGTCTTGTTTGACCCGGCCCAACGCCCGCTACGGGGGTCTTCACCAGGCGCCACACGACGAGTGCAGGGCCAGCAGCCGATGGATGGATATCCGTCGTACTGCAGGGGGTTGACCAGGATGCCTTGCTCCTGGATGTACTTGTCGATCTCGCCGTCAGACCATCTGGCCAGCGGCGAGACCTTCACTTTTTGCTTCTTGTCGTCCCAGCCGACCACGGGAGCGATCACGCGGTTGTGGGTCTCGGCGCGACGAAGGCCAGTAGCCCAGGCGTCATATGCCGCCAAGCCGTCGGTCAGTGGCTGCACCTTGCGGAGTTTGCAGCAAAGGTCGGGGTTGCGCTCGTAGAGTTTTGGGCCATATTGCTCGTCCTGCTCATCGACCGATTGCACCGGCGTAATGTTGATCAGGTTGATGTCGAGGGTGTGGGCGACAGCGTCGCGGGTCCCGATGGTCTCGGCGAAGTGATAGCCGGTGTCGAGGAAGACCACATCAATGCCTGGTGCAACTTTGGCCGCCAGATGTGAGAGCACTGCATCACTCATGGATGAAGTGACGCAAAAGCGGGTGCCGAAAGTGGCCACTGCCCACTCGATGATGATCTCTGCAGGAGCCAACTCCAGCTCTGCGCCCACATTGGTGACGATCTCCCTGAGCTCTTCGCTGGTACGGCCCAAGGTATGCGAGCCCCTTCTAGAGCTCGCTGCGATCGTAGTTGCCGCGGTCATGGCAACGACTTCTCTCCGCTGAGCAGGATCTCATCGGCGCGCGCAGTCCAGTCCGCGAAGGTTTCGCCTGACTCACGCTCGACCAAGTAGTTTCCGACCACCACAGTGATGTAGTCGTCGAGGCCGGTGCTGGTCACCTTGTGGCCGCGCAACTTCTTGCCAAACGCGTTGTGCAGCCCGATGCCGCCTCCCAGATGCACCTGGAAGCCCTCGACCTGGTTTCCGTCCTCATCCAGGACTAGTTGGCCTTTGAGTCCGATGTCAGCCACCTGAGTGCGAGCACAAGCGTTGGGGCATCCATTGACATTGATCGTGATCGGAGTGTCGAGCTCAGGGAAGCGTTCCTCGAGTTCGGCCACCAGCCTGCGGGCTCTTTCCTTGGTGTCGACGATGGCAAGCTTGCAAAACTCAATGCCGGTGCAGGCCATGGTGTTCCGGCGCCAATTCGAGGGTCTGGCAGCCAGGCCGATCGCATCGAGATCGGCAATCACAGACTCGAGATCAGCGGCATCGATGCCGAGCACCACCAGCTTCTGGTACGACGTGAATCGCACGCCTTGGGCGGCGTACTTCTCGACGATGTCGCCGAGTCCAGTCAGCACTGCCCCGGAGATGCGCCCAGCGATTGGAGCGGCGCCGACATAGAACTTGCCGTCGATCTGCTCGTGTACCCCGATGTGGTCGCCAGACTTGGTGGCCCTTGCAGGGGAAGGGCAATCGATCAGTGGGCGCTTTAGATACTCGGTTTCGAGAACTTGACGGAATTTGTCCTTGCCCCAATCAGAGACCAGGAACTTTAGCCGGGCTCGTGAGCGCAGGCGCCGGTATCCGTAGTCACGGAAGATCGCGATCACGCCTTCCCAGGCGTCGGCAACTTCGTCCAGAGGGATCCAAACTCCGAGTCGTTGGGCAAGGATTGGGTTGGTTGACAATCCACCGCCGACCCAAAGGTCAAAGCCAGGACCGTGCTCGGGGTGGGTGGTGCCAACAAAGGAAACGTCATTGATCTCCGGGGCACCGTCGAGGCTGGGGTGGCCGCTGACCGAGGTCTTGAACTTGCGGGGGAGATTGGAATAGTCGGGATTGCCGATATAGCGACGCTTGATCTCTTCAAGGGCAGGGGTGCCGTCAATGATCTCGTCCTTGGCGGCTCCGGCCACTGGAGATCCCAAGAACCCACGAGGTGAGTCTCCGCAGGCCTCCAGAGTGGACAGACCGACGGCCTCTAGACGGTCCCAGATCTCAGGCACGTTGGCGATGTCGATCCAGTGGTACTGGATGTTCTGGCGATCGGTGATGTCGGCGGTGCCGCGTGCAAAGTCGGAAGAAATCGACCCCAGGGTGCGCAGGGCTTCCGCGCTCAGCAGGGCTCCATCGCTGCGCACGCGCATCATGAAATAGCGGTCGTCCAACTCTTCTTCACTCAGTTGGGCAGTGGAACCACCGTCGAGGCCGGGTGCTCGCTGGGTGTAGAGGCCCATCCACCTGAAGCGACCGCGCAGGTCTGCGGGGTCGATCGAGTCAAATCCCAAGTGGGCATAGCGACCCAGGATGCGGGCCTGCACATTGAGCGGGTTGTCATCCTTCTTGGTCTGCTCGTTCTTGTTGAGCGGCTCACGATGACCCAAGGCCCACTGACCTTCGCCCTTCTTCGGGCGGGGTCGTCGAGTGCGCACAGAAGCAGTTGGGGTGATGGTCATTTCAATCCTTTGATCTGTTGGCCGTGATTGACCAGGACGCTTGCAACATGCGGGATCAAGAGGTGTGACACATCATCGAATCGGTCAAGCAGTAGTCGACATGACGTCGCGAGACGAGCCATGTAGACGTATTTGTGCTGACCATGCGCCTAGTCTCATCTTTCGGACGGTCATTCCACAAACCGAAATCTCATGTCGTGAGACGCATGTCCATGATTTGGTACGACGAGTGGCAGCGTGCGCTGACGAGGACTCGGCCCCTAGGCTGGGCGCATGAGCGATGCCTTTACGCCGGAAATGGACTCACAAAACTACTCACAAGGGGCATCTGCTGCCTACGATGCGGCCCTTTCGGTGATTGCCGCTGTGGAGCCTCGTGTGGCAGAGGCCACACGAAAGGAACTGGCAGATCAGCGCAGCTCACTAAAACTGATCGCGTCAGAAAACTATGCCTCCCCGGCGACGCTGCTCACGATGGGCACTTGGTTCAGCGACAAGTACGCCGAAGGCACTGTGGGGCACCGCTTCTACGCTGCCTGCCAAAACGTCGACACCGTCGAGGCTCTGGCTGCTGAACATGCCCGCGAGCTCTTTGGTGCGCCCTACGCCTATGCCCAGCCGCACTCCGGCATCGACGCCAACCTGGTGGCCTTCTGGTCGATCCTTGCCAATCGGGTCGAGACTCCATTCTTGGCCAAGATGAAGGCCAAGAATGTAAACGAGCTCACCGAAGGTGACTGGGAGCAGTTGCGCCACGAGTTCGGCAATCAACGGCTCCTCGGGATGGCCTTGGATGCGGGAGGGCACCTAACTCATGGCTTCCGGCCCAATATCAGCGGCAAGATGTTTCACCAGCAGCAATATGGCACCGATCCGGAGACGGGTCTTCTCGACTATGACGTGGTCGCGGCCAAGGCGCGAGAGTTCAAGCCCTTGGTGCTCGTGGCTGGCTATTCGGCGTACCCACGGCGCGTGAATTTTGCGAAGATGCGCGAGATTGCCGACGAAGTCGGCGCGGTGCTCATGGTCGACATGGCTCACTTCGCCGGCTTGGTGGCTGGCAAGGTTTTCACCGGAGACGAAGACCCGGTGCCCTTTGCCCACGTGACCACCACAACCACACATAAGTCTCTGCGCGGCCCTCGCGGTGGCCTCGTGCTTGCCCAAGAGGAGTTCGCCTCAGATGTGGATCGGGGCTGCCCGATGGTCTTGGGTGGGCCGCTCTCCCATGTGATGGCCGCCAAGGCCGTGGCCTTGGCCGAAGCCCGTCAACCGGCCTTCCGTGCCTATGCTCAAAATATCGCCGACAATGCCAAGTCGCTTGCCGAGGGCTTCAACCGTCGTGGTGCCCGTCTGGTGACTGGCGGCACCGATAATCACATCGTGTTGCTCGATGTGTCTTCATATGGCTTGACCGGCCGACAGGCAGAGTCGGCACTACTCGATGCCGGAGTGGTCACCAACCGCAACTCGATCCCACAAGACCCCAACGGCGCGTGGTACACCTCCGGGATCCGCTTCGGCACCCCAGCGTTGACAACTCGCGGCTTCGGGGCCAGTGAGTTTGACAAGGTAGCGGAGTTGGTGGTGAAGGTTCTCTCAAACACCAAGCCCGGAACGACCAAGGCCGGAGCTTCGTCCAAGGCAAGTTATGTCATGGAACCAGGTATTGCTGATCGAGTCAGAGCAGACTCGGCAGAGATGCTCGACAAGCACCCGTTGTATCCCGGACTTGAGCTCGCCTAGGCCTGGACCTAACTGACCTTGGGTAGGGCTCGCTCGACCAAGAAGCCCAGGTCGGTGCCTTGGGGGAGAGTCCCCAAGGTGCCGTTGTAATCGCCACCCAATCGAGTCGAGCAGAAGGCGTCGGCCACTTGCTGGGGTGCAAACCTGAGCAGTAGCGAGGCTTGCTGGCAGGTCGCCATTTGGCCGGCCAGACGACGCGCGGAGATTTCCAATGAGTCGCTGTCGCCGAGCAGGAGCAGCACAGCCTCGAGCGCTCGGTCAAAACGAGGGTCTTCGCCTCGAGCCTGCCCGACTTCGAGGAGCCAGGCATCCAAGGCTTCTGGTTCACGGCTTAGTGCTCGGAGTACGTCGAGGGCATTTACATTGCCTGAGCCCTCCCAAACGGAGTTGACTGGCGCCTCACGATAGATCAGTGGCATCCCGGAATCTTCGACATAGCCATTGCCGCCCAAACACTCGAGAGCCTCAGCGGTCATCATTGGGGTGCGTTTGCAAACCCAGAACTTCGCCAACGGCAGGGAGATGCGACGAAGTGCCTCTTCCTGGTCGGTGCCGGCGTCAACCGCCGAAGCCAGCCGCATCCCCAAGATGGTTGCTGCCTCTGACTCGATTGCTAGGTCTGCGATCACGTTTTGCATGAGTGGTTTGTCAATCAGAAGTCCACCGAATGCAGCACGGTGGGCCACGTGCCACGCAGCTTCTGACAAGGCATGTCGCATCAAGGATGCCGACCCGAGCACGCAATCGAGCCGAGTGGCTGCCACCATCTCGATGATCGTGCGTACGCCGCGCCCCTCATCACCGACGCGTTGGGCCCAGGTGCCGTGAAACTCCATCTCGGAGGACGCGTTGGAGCGATTGCCAAGCTTGTCTTTCAGGCCTACGACGTCGAGCCGGTTGCGTGAGCCATCTGGCAGGACCCTAGGCACCAAGAAGCAGGTCATCCCGCCAGGGGCTTGAGCAAGCACCAAAAAGATGTCGTTCATGGGGGCCGAGGTAAACCACTTGTGTCCATGCAGGGTGTATTCGCCATCCACCGCAGTAGGACGCGCCTCGGTTTCGTTGGCTCGCACATCCGAGCCCCCCTGCTTTTCGGTCATCCCCATACCCGCGAGTGCGCCCGACTTGTCGGCAGCTGAGCGCAACCCGAAGTCATAGCTGCGCGCAGCCAGACGCGGAGTCCACTCCTTGGCCAGTGCGTCATCGGCTCGCAGCGCAGGCACAGCGGCATAGGTCATCGAGATCGGACAGCCATGGCCGGGCTCAGTTTGATACCAGGCAAAGAAGCCGGCAGCGCGCTGCAGATGCGCATTGGGGGAGTCGGACTCCCACGGGGCAGCGTGTAGGCCGTAGGTGACGGCACGTTCCATCAACCAATGCCAAGACGGATGGAAGCTGACTTCGTCGATGCGATTGCCATAGCGATCAAAAGGGGTAAGGGTCGGTGTGACTTGGTTGGCAAGCATCGCGTGCTCACGGGCCTGAGCAGTGCCTGCCTCCGCGCCGAGTTGGCCAAGCGACTCGATGATCTTGTCGGAGCCAAAAGTGGTGACCGCGTTGATGAGAGCTTCATCACCTGTCACGACATTGTGGCCCTGAAGGGGCGGCGCTTGATTGAGAGCTGTGCGATTACTGCCTGACATGCGTCTACGGTAGTCGCATGGGTGCCGGCCGCATAGACGAAGCAGAGATCCGTTGGCGGCCCCGCCAAATCAAGAGCGACCTTTGGCGCCTAGTGGTGTCGACGACCGCCACTTGTATGCGATATCGGGTCACTGGCCTAGCCGCCGAAGCTGCCTTTTTCGCCGTACTTTCGTTGCCCCCACTCATCTTTGCCCTTGCTGGGTCAATCGGATTTGTCTTCCAGCAGTTCAATGAGGCTGAGTTGAGTGGACTCCGTGGAACTGTGCTTGATATGGCCGGGCAGGTGCTCACTCCTGCGGCAGTCAACCAGGTGATCAAACCAACGCTCAACCAAGTCCTACAGGGTGGCCGCTATGACGTCGCCTCGATTGGCTTCATTTTGTCGCTCTGGTCGGGGTCACGTGCGCTGAATGTCTTCGTTGACACGATCACGATCATGTATGGGCTTTCGGGCCACCGAGGTATCGTGCGCACCCGAGCCACCTCATTCGTGCTGTATGTCTTGGGCATGATCACCGGCGTGGTGACGATCCCATTGATCGTGGCCGGTCCGACTCTGGTCAAGAAGGTGGTTCCCAAGCAGCTCAACTTCCTCAACTCGATGTATTGGCCAACAGTGTTGGTGTTGTGCATCTGCTTCCTCGCGACGCTGTACCACGTGTCGGTGCCGGTGCGCACCAAGTGGCGCTTCAACCTCCCCGGCGCGGTGTTCACCATGATCTGTTGGATCTTCGGCTCCTACCTGCTGAGGGTGATCCTTGTCGGCACCGCTGCGAACTCCACTTCCATCTACGGCCCGCTTGCCGCACCCATCGCGATCTTGTTGTGGCTCTACATCCTCTCGCTCGCAGTGTTGATCGGTGCTGCGCTAAACGCAGCCTTTGATCAGGTTTGGCCTCAAGAACAGATCTCTGCCGCTAGGCGTGAGTTGCTCAAGCGGATGCGGCTCAATCGAGAGCGCATTGACACCGTGCTGCCGTGGCGATCATCGGCGGGGGATCACGATGAGGATTGACCGACGTGGCAGACTTCCCACGTGCGTAATGTGACCTTGCCAGCGCCCGTCTTCGTGGCCGGAGCGATCATGTGTCTTCTCGCTGGATACCTGCTTGGCATGGTGACCGGCCCCAGTCAGGCGAATCCCACAGTCGCGAAGGTTGCTAGTTATGACGCCCAGACCAAGGAGCTTTGCCTCGAAGGCAAGGCGGCCGAGGGCCAAGAAGGTGCCCAGGGTGGCGAGCTTTGTGGCGTATGGCGACGCACGGTTGACTCGGCAACGCCTTCAAAGGGTGACGACTTCAAGTTTGTATCAGTGGCCACTTCAGGCAACTTTGATGGTGAGACCCATCGACAAGTGGTCATCTATGGCGACGTGGTGAAGTAGCTGTCGTGTCGGATCGGGCGCCAGTAGACCTCTCCCAAGGCTCACTGCATGTGCCTGCGGCCGAGCACTCTCCGTGGTGGAAGCTGGGCCGCCGATTGCTGTTGGCGGTGGCGATCTTGGCCTTCACTGTCATTTTGGTCTATGCAGACCGCTATGGCTACAACGACACATCCAAAGAGTCTGGCCAGCCCCTGACTCTGCTGGACGCCTTCTACTACACGACCATCACGTTGAGTACGACTGGTTATGGAGATATCGCGCCAGCATCCGTGAGCGCCAGATTGGTCAATGCCTTCCTTGTGACGCCCCTGCGGATTGCCTTTCTGGTCCTGCTGATCGGCACCACCCTTGAAGTGCTCGCCACCCAAGGTAGAGAGCAGATCCGCGCCCTACGATGGAGAAAGAACATGATCGATCACGTCGTCATCATCGGCTACGGAGTCAAGGGGCGAGCAGCCGTCGACACCCTGCGCAGCAATGGCTTTCCGAGTGACAAGATTTTGGTCGTCGACCACGGGGGCGGGGCGCTCAGCGACGCTCATAATGACGGGATTGCGGTGGTCACCGGTGATGCCACCCGTCGCGATGTACTACGTAGAGCCGGGGTCGAGCATGCCAAACAGGTCATCATCACTGTCGCCCGTGATGACACGGCCGTGTTGACGACCCTGACGATCCGGCAACTCAATCCAACAGCGCACATCATCGCTGCAGTCAGGGGAGCCGACAACGTGCCACTGGTCAAGCAAAGCGGCGCCGATTCTGTGATCACATCTTCGGATGCTGTCGGGCGCCTGCTTGGGCTCTCATCGTTGTCGCCTGAGCTCGGGTCCGTGATGGAAGACCTACTGACTCACGGACAAGGACTCGAAGTGGCTGAGCGAGAATTGCTCCTCAATGAAGTCGGTAAGACCCCCCAGACCCTGCCCGATCAGGTGATTGCCGTCGTACGTGATGACAAGGTCTATCGGTATTTTGATCCGACGGTGACTCTGTTGTCGCGAGGTGATCGGCTGATCGTCGTACGTCCGTCGAAGGAAGTGCCGTGGGCGCCACGACCCGGCACACATGGTGAGTTGCAGTCTGATGAAGAAGCCTGACCAGATATTGGGTCAGTCTTCCCAACGGAAGAGCTTGGCGGAGATGAGGCCGAAGACCAAGCCGAAGCCGAGCAAGACCAACACTGGCTCGACCAATGCGCCTGGCCCCTCGCCGCGCACCATCACATCAAGAAGTCCTTCGTTGAACTGACCCAAGGGCAGCACTTTGGCCAATCCCTGCATCCACCCGGGTGCGGTATTTAGCGGGATGAAAGAGCCCGACAGGAATGCCATCGGCAAGATGATCACATTGGCTAGACCCGAGGCGGCCTCGACGGTTTTGCTTATCGCTCCGGTGAGCATGCCGATACTCATGAAGGCCAAAGTGGCCACGATCACGAGGGGAATGCACAGCCACCACCACCCGGTGAGCTTTAGGTCAAAGACCAATACGGCCAATGACAAGAAGACTGCGGTCTGGAGTAGCGCGACTACCAGGCAAACCACCGTGCGTGAACCCACCAATGAAACTGTGCGTACCGGGGATAGCCGTAGTCTCCGGAGTAGGCCACTGGTTCGCCACAGCACCAAGGGCATCGCCGTGTTGAACACGCCGCCCATGGCCACGGCCCACCCTAACAATCCGGGTGCGGTGTACTGGATCGGTTTGAGGGACTTGTCTTCCACCTGCTCTGTGTGGAGGTTGAAGGTCACAGGTTGTTGAGAAATCGCTTGGTTGGCGCCGCTCACGAAACCCTGAAGGGTGCCTTGGACAGTAGAAGCAGTCACTTGATCAGCGGCTGAGTAGTAGAGGTGCAAGGTGGTTCCGTCTTCGACCAAGGCGCCATCGATGTCGCCGCTGCGGACCTTGCTGAGCGCGGCCGACTTGCTCTTGAAGTGAGTGGTCTTGAACAGGTCATCGAACTGCTTCTTGGCCGGAGCAGGCATCTGCTTCATGAACTGGATATCGCCAACGAGTGCGATCTGCGACTTGCTGGCTCCAACATCACGAAACAAGAAGCCGAACAAGAAGAGAAACATCAAGGGGAAGAACAGGAGCCAAAACCAATTGGCTTTGTCTCGCCAAAAGCCAAGCCACTGCGCCCGGGTCAGAGCTGGGAAGTCACCCGTAATATTCACGCGCGAAACTCCCTTCCGGTCAGGGACAAGAAGACATCTTCAAGGGTTGCTCCACTGACCTGTAGTCCGTCCAAGGCATCGAGAGTGGCTAGCTCGGCGAGGACTCGTGCGGTGTCGTGGGTGGTGATGGCGAGGGTGCCATTGTCTGAAACTGCGGCTTCTACTCCAGGCAGGGACTTTGCTTCCTCGACAGGCAGGGCGTGATCATCAAGAAGGATGCGATGGGCTTGGCCAAGGCTTGCGATCAAGGCTCTTGGACGATCAGAGGTCAACACCTTGCCGTTATCCATGACTGCGATCTCATCGCAGAGCACCTCTGCCTCGTCCATGAAGTGCGTGGTCAACATGACGGTATGGCCTCGATCATTGATTGCTTGGAGTACATCCCATAGATTGCGGCGAGCCTGCGGGTCGAGTCCGGCAGTCGGCTCGTCCAAGAAGACCACTTCTGGGTCGTGGACCAAGGCGCAGGCCAAGGAGAGACGCTGTTGCTGGCCCCCTGACAGACCTTCAGTGCGGGTCTTCTGCTTGCCAGTGAGCCCGACGAGTTCCAACATCTCATCGACTCGCTTGGCTGGCATGCCATAGATATCGGCGAAGGCACGCAATTGCTCACCCGCGGTGAGCCTCTCGAAAAATGCGCTCGATTGAAGCTGTACGCCGATCCTGGGCAGGACTTTTGGGTTGCGTGGCCAGACCGGCATACCGAGGACTTCGATGGTGCCTGAATCGGGTTTGCGTAGACCCTCGATCATCTCCATCGTCGTGGTCTTGCCAGCACCGTTGGGGCCAAGCAAGCCGACGAAGGTGCCGGGCTCGACGACCAGATCGATTCCGTTGACGACGACCAGATCGCCGTACTGTTTGACGAGGCCGTGCACTTCGATCGCCGGTGCAGTCACATTTGTAGGCTACCCTCCCTTGTCCATCACCCAGCTGGAAGTTGTGACAATTGGAGCCGAGAATCAGCGAAATATGTGATCAAGCAGCAAGCGCACTTTGCGAGGTGATGTGGAAGCCATGACACCGTGGACACTTGTATGACCTGACCTCGCGGCGGTTGGTCGCTGCGCCTAACTCAGCGGCGTTCTTGCGGGCATTTGCGGCGCTGTGCAACACCTGCACGGCCTCAAGGTGGTCTCTGAATCGTACTTTTCCGGTTGTGCATTTGTGTTTGCGTTTGCTCGTTTTTGTGTGCATGGTCAACCACCGTTCCCTCAAGCTCGCGGACTCTTTGTCAGCATGATCAGCATGCCTGTCGTCACCGACACTTTCGCTTTTCAGTGCAGTGGGAACGACTCAGGGTTTCGCCGCAAGCTAGCCTTCACAAATGAGTTTCGACGCTGAGCTGGGTCCGATCAACTACATCGTGGTCACGTTTGCCTCTGCACCTGTGCCCAATGCTGGCCTGGAGGGCATCCAGAGACTGGTTGACCAGGGCAGGATCGTTGTTTTGGATATCGAGTTTGTGGCCAAAGACGTTGGTGGAGAAGTTTCTAGGGTCAGCGCAAGCGATGTGGGGGCGCCGGAGTTCGAAGGCGCGTCTGCGCAACTGATCGATGATGATGACCTCGCAGTGGTTGCCGAGTCATTGCACTCGGGGGGCATTGGTCTGGTGGTGGTTTATGAAGACCTCACGCTCCTGCCAGCCCTAGCCGCATGGGAGGCCGAAGGAGCTAATGTGGTCGCTGAAGGGCCCGTTAGCGTTGACGATTTGGTTGGGGCACTGGGTGCCTCCGACGATGATTAGGAGTAGGCGATGGGACTCTTGAAGACCGCGGCCAAGGTGGCAGTTGCCAGTTCGGTGCATGGCAAGGTGCAACGCCGCCAACAGCAGCGCTGGGCGGCCCAGGACGCAGCATCGCAACAGATGTTGGCCCCCGTACACCCTGCCCCGGTTGTGCCGGCCCCGCCTGTGGCTGAAGACCCAATGGTCACTCAGCTCAAACAGTTGGCTGAGCTTCGTGATGCGGGCGTCTTGACCGAAGAGGAGTTCGCCGCAAAGAAGGCGAAACTCCTAGGCATCTAGGGTCACGAATCTCACAGGGGCGCCACAACTGTCCTGCTAGATCGGATCCGTTCCCTGGACAGATCGTGCGGGGAGATCACCGTGGTGAGCCAAACGGAATTGGCCGCGGCGAGGCCCATCGTTTCCGGCACAATTAGGCCATGCCTGGTGCTGATCTGGGCGAGGGCACCTAAGGCGCACGACAGGAGCAGGCAGTACCACCACGGCAGTCGTTGGTTCAGCGACCAGTTGGAACTTGCCATTCGATTCCTCTAAGTGGTGCCCCGCGCCACTTTGGCCACTTTGACCAATCAGGGCCACGGTGGCTGAAGTCAATCTGTTGCGAACCATTCGGTGCCGCATGTATGGATGCCCGCGAAACTACGGTCCCGTTGGTTTGTGGCCGGTTAGTCCCTCTCCGTCTGCCCTCAGGCTTAGGTGCCGACCGGACTTGGCGTTGAATGAAGATCATGGTGTCAATCAAGTAGGTCACCGCTAGGTCCTTGGGGGCGGAGCACATCGAGGAGATCGTGGTTAGTGTCTAAGCGGTGACCGGTGTCGACCCGCTAGCGGTGGCGGTTGGTTCCTCCCACGCGATGCTGAGCCGCGACGCCGTCCTCGACGATGACTTGATCGCCCGAATAGCTGCCGCTGTGGACGTACCTTTGGTGTTGCATGGCGCATCGGGGGTCCTCGATGACGGGATGCGGTCGGCGGTTGAGCACGGGATGGCGAAGATAAATGTCGCCACCCTCCTGGACAAGGTGATGACCGCCGCTGAGGTCCAGCGGTTGTTCTTGCTACTGGAAACCTGATGATCGAACGTGCCGCACTCTAGATCGACGACCTAGAGTGCGGGTCTGCGATTGGATGAAGCCCAACACCTCGGCCGGTCTCTTGACATCAAGAGAAATGATCCTTATATTTGAGAAGTCGCAATTTCAACAGTGATTGGGTGGGATCTGAAGGCAATGGCCAGTGTTAACAGTTTTGGCGCAAAG
>Ga0116151_10001659_pt1 | contig 20860 bp, 20 predicted proteins | sample AD_UKC117_MetaG_FD_89893 | JGI IMG/M metagenome (GOLD analysis project Ga0116151, IMG submission 89893) | Active sludge microbial communities of municipal wastewater-treating anaerobic digesters from Hong Kong - AD_UKC117_MetaG | ecosystem: Engineered > Bioreactor > Anaerobic > Digestate... | reverse complement strand
GTGGATAAGGATTTTTTGCTCTTTTCTTGACGCATCTCAAATAAGCGGAAGAACAGCGGCACAAAAAAGATTGCCAGCACAGTCGCTGCCGTCATGCCGCCGACAATGCCTGTACCGATCGAATGGCGGCTGTTTGCCCCAGCTCCGGTTGCCAGCACCAGAGGTACCGCGCCAAGGATGAACGCCAGCGAGGTCATCAGAATTGGCCGGAAGCGCAAACGCGCCGCTTCAATCGCTGCATCGAACACTGGCATCCCTTCTTCATGCTTCATCACCGCAAATTCCACGATCAGAATCGCGTTCTTGGCTGCCAAGCCCACCAGAGTTAACAGGCCAATCTGGAAGTACACATCGTTTTCCATGCCGCGTAGCCAGACGGCCAGCAAGGCCCCAAACACACCAAATGGCACCGCCATCATCACGCTGAACGGCAGCGACCATTTTTCATACTGAGCAGCCAGGATCAGGAACACCATAATCAGGCCATAGACGAACACCAGCGCGGAAGCACCTCCGCTTTTTTTTTGCTCAAATGTCTCGCCGCTCCAGGCAAAGGAAAAGCCATCGGGCAATGCCTCCCGTGCTACCGCCTCCATCGCGATGGTTGCCTGTCCGGAACTGTAGCCTGGCGCCGAGCTACCCGTCACCTTAGCGGCTGGAAAGTTGTTGAAGCGAGTGATCAAATCCGGGGCGGTGTTATATTCCAGCTTGACCACCGCTTCCAGCGGTACCATGCCGCCATTGGTCGAACGCACATAGATTTTCTTAATGTCTTCGGGACGGGAGCGGAATTCTGGCGCGGCCTGGACGATCACCTGCCAGACCCGGCTGAACTTATTAAACTGGCTGACATACAGCGAGCCGAACAATGCCTGCAAAGTGCCAAATACACTTTGCACAGGTACCCCTAACGTATTGGCCTGTTCCCGGTCCAGGTAAACATAGAGCTGTTGGGAGGCCGTGCGAATAGTCGAGTTCAACCCGCTGAGTTCCGGGCGATCCTTCGCTTTGGCGATAAATTCGCGAGTTACCTTTTCCAGTTGTGCAGCATCACCGCTGCCGCGATTCTGAATCCAAAACTCGAAACCGCCCGTCGTACCGAGGCCAGGGATCGAGGGCGGGTTGAACACCAAGGCGATCGCTTCGCTGATCTTGGCGAACTCTTTCATAGCAGAACCGATTACGCCCCGGGCGCTCATTTCCATACCATGCCGTTCCTCATAATCCTTGAGAGCGATGAACAAGGTGCTGGTATTGGTCTTCAACTGCGAATCCAGCAGACTATAGCCGTTGACCTCGACTACGCTGCTGACAGCTTCATTTCCACGGAAAATCCCGCTGATCTGCGCCCCTACCTGCTCAGTGCGGCCCAGGCTCGCGGCATCCGGCAGCAAACCGACACTGAGCAGATACCCCTGGTCTTCCGGGGGTACGAAGCTGCCCGGCACGGTCCGGAACAACCCGTAGATGGCAAACAACATGACGGCGAACAGCGCCAATCCCATCAGGATACGCTTAACGATGAAACGCACCCCTTCGGCATAGTTGCGGGTGATGCGTTCAAAGCCGCGATTGAACGGTCCGAAGAAGATCCGGTAAAGCAGATCGGTGCGCTGGCCGCCATGATCGCCGGGCTTGAGCATGATCGCCGCCAATGCCGGACTGAGGGTCAGCGCCACCAGACCGGATAGCGCCACCGAAATCGCAATGGTGATAGCGAATTGTTTGTACAGTGTTCCTGTCATCCCACCGAGGAAGCCGACCGGCACGAATACGGCGCTTAATACCAGCACGATGGCAATAACCGGCCCTGTCACTTCATCCATGGCGCGAAACGCCGCTTCCCGAGGCGGCAAGTGGAATTCTGCCATGTTGCGTTCGACGTTTTCCACGACCACGATGGCATCGTCCACCACGATGCCAATGGCCAGGATCATGCCGAATAGCGTGAGCATATTGATCGAAAAGCCCAGCAGGTACATGCCGCCGAAAGTGCCGATGATCGAGACGAACACCGCGATAATCGGGATTAAGGTCGCCCGCCAGCTTTGCAGGAAGATGTAAACCACCAAAATAACCAGCACCACCGCTTCGATCAGAGTATGCACTACCTCCTTAATCGAGGCTTTCACGAATTTGGTAGTATCCAGGGCGATGGCGTAATCCAATCCAGCCGGAAAGCTCTTTTTCAGTTCTTCCAGCGTCTTGCGCACCTCAGTCGCAACCGCCAGCGCGTTAGCGCCCGGTTGTTGATAAACCGCCAGGGCGATACCGGTTTTGCCGTTAAAGCGGCTTTGCAGTCCATAGCTCTGCATACCAAGAGTTACATAGCCGATATCCTTTAAGCGCACGATACCGGCGCCGGCCGCGCTGGAGCGCAAGATAATATTTTCGAACTCTTCTGGAGTGGATAAACGGCCTTGCGTGGAAACGGGGAAGGTCAGTTCTACGGGCTGATCCGTAGGCGCCTGACCGATTTGACCGATGGCAAACTGCTGATTCTGGCCCTGGATGGCACTGATTACCTCATCGGTTGTTAAGCCCAAATCGCTCATCCGGTCCGGTTTCAGCCAGACCCGCATCGCATAATCGGGAATACCGAAGATGCTCGATTGATTAGCGCCTGGAATGCGCTTTAATGCATCGAGGACGTAGAGATTGGCGTAGTTGCCAACCGTAACATCGTCCAGACTGCCATCCGGCGAATACAGGGCAATCACCATCAGGAAGGTGGAAGAAACCTTCTGCACCGACACCCCTTGCTTGGAGACGGCTTCCGGCAACTGCGGCAAGGCCAGATTCACCTGGTTTTGCACATTCACCTGCGCGATATCCGGGTCGGTGCCGATATCGAAGAACACGCTTAGGGACATATTGCCGGTCGAGGAGCTGGTGGAGTACATATAGAGCATGTTATCCACACCGTTGACCTGCTGCTCGATCGGCGCGGCAACGGTTTGTGACACCACATCGGCGCTGGCGCCAGGGTAATTGGCCGATACGGTAACTTGTGGCGGGGTGATCTCGGGATACTGGGCGATGGGTAGAACGCCAATCGCTGACAAGCCACCCAGCATCAGCAGGATCGAAACAACCCAGGCAAATACCGGCCGCTGGATAAAAAAGTGGGAAATCATGCGGCCCCCTTAAGGCTTGATTGGCGAAGCCGCCGCAGGCGCGGTGCTGGGCTGAATCTGCACCGGCGCACCGGGTTGCAGGCGCACCGCGCCGTCGATCACCACCCGGTCACCGCTGGTCAGGCCCGAGGTGATGATCCATTGATCGCCATACCAGTCGCCGGCCTGGATCGGTTTAGGTTGGGCGGTGTCATCCGGGCCAACCACGAATACGAATTTGCCGTTCGGCCCTTGCATGACCGAGCGTTGCGGCACCATGATCGCGTCGGGACGGAATACGCCTTGAATGCGCACTCGCATGAACTGGCCAGGGCGCAGCGCATTGTCTGGGTTTGCCACTTCGGCGCGAATGTTGTAAGTACCGGTGTCGGCGTTGACTACCGGGTCCACGAAGGTGATCCGGCCCTTTTGAGGATAGATGGAGCCATCGGCCAGGATCAGTTCTATGTCGACCTTTTTGATCCCCGGTCCCTTTAATTGTCCGGCCTGCTCCTGACTTTGGATTTTCAGTACCTCATTTTCGCCGATGCCAAAATTGACCCACATCGGATCGAGTTGCACGATAGTCGTCAGCAGGCTATTGGCGCCGGGCGTAATCAAGCTGCCTTCGCGGAAATTCGAACTGCCGGAGAGGCCATTCAGTGGCGATTTGATGGTGGTGTAGCCCAAATTCAATTGCGCCTGATCCACTTGTGCCTGGGCGGATTTTACCTGGGCCTGAGCGCTGAGCTGATTGGCGATGGCGTTGTCCAGATCTTGTTGACTCAGGGCGTTTTGCTTGGCCAAGGGCCGGACCCGTTTCAGGGTTAGATTGGCGTTGGTGAGCAGTGCTTCCCGCTGCGCCAGTTCGGCCTTGGCGCTGGCCAGCGCCGCCTTGAATTGGCTTGGGTCCAGCTGGAACAGCAGTTGCCCGTTTTTGACCAGGCTGCCCTCTTCATAAGCGATTTTGTCAAGATAACCTTCCACCCGGGCGCGGATTTCCACCTGCCGGGAACTGGCTGTTTTTCCAGTAAATTCAAAGGTCGCCGGGGTATTCTCTGGTTTAATCTCAACCACGGTGACAGGGGTCGGAGGGCGTGCTGTGCTGGGGGGTTGCTGCCCCAGCGCAGTGGTGGTGATAAACCCCGAAAGGATCAGCGCCGTGGCGCTGGGTAGCGCGATCATTGGTTGTTTCAAGCGGTGTGGCGTGTACACAATCAATGCCTCAGTGTGGTTGAGAAAAGGAGTCTAGTCTTGATGTTAAAGCACGGTATGTTGATGACAATGTAACAAACTATAGCAGCTCATATTTCAAGCTCATCGCCTATTGGCGCCGAGGGTTGAGAGCAGCTTGGTAAAAATACGATACAGCTACACCTGACAGCCGGTCTGGTTCATCGCACTGAGTGCAGCAGGCGTTGGGCCTCCTTGAAAAAATCAGGCTGGGGCAATAATTCGCTGCTGGGGAACCGCACGAACAGCGCCGCAACCCGTTGATTTTTTGCTATCACGATTTCCTGGAAGGTCAGCGTATTGGCGATCCGGGGCGAGTCAGCAGGAACCTTTGTGTTCGTGTGGTCCAGGGTGAGCGAGGCTGGCTCAAGCGTCAGGTATTTTTCCGGTTCGCTCAATGTCGCGGCGACTGTGGCGAGGTGCTTGTCGAGCGTGGCCGGATCGGCGCGTAGTTGGTTCAGTTCGGTTTCGAGGTCCTGAAGCTGCCGTTCAAGTGTGTTCAAGTCGGCTGGCTCCGCCGTGGCCGGTCCCGCCAAGGATTCAAAACCGATCTGCGCTTTCTTCAGCAGGCTGGCCTTTTGCTGGAGCAGTTTGCGTTGTTGCTGTTCCAGCTGGGTTTTTTGGATGCGGCTGGCCGTCAGGCGCTGAAGAGCCGTTTCGATCAGGTAATCGGCTGCGCGCTTCATGAATTCCCGGCGGGTGTCCTGCTCGTTGCCGGTGAGAAAAACCAGCCGGTGGCTGCAAAAACTGACAGTGGTTTGCGGCACGTCCCGCCGGAGGATCTCCCCGTCCATTTCAATCCCGAACGTATTTTTTTCGATCCGGACCGCGCCAAGGCCGGCATATAACTCCACGGGTAGCGGGCCAGAGGTCTGTTTCAGATAGTTTTGCGTCCCATCGCTGAAACTGAGAATTTCCCGCAGATGCTCGGGCGAAGCGAATAGCGCGCGCAAGCGGGGATCGGTCATGTAGCCTTGCCGGTCGGCCACAATGGCGGGTGGCAAGGCGTTGACGAAGTTCACCACAAAGTCGATGGCGTGTTCCACCGCGCCCCACAGCTTGCGCCGGTAGTGGCTCACCGCCCGTAAACGCGGGTCGGTACCATCAACGACCCGTTCGATAGCTTGCAGCATCAACTCCTTGTCGAATTTGCCAGGCTGGCTGGTCCTGGAAAAAAGTGATTGCAGAATGCGAAACGCCATAGTGATTCTCCTGACAATGGAAGCTGTTCATATCCCCCGGAGAGCTCATTACGGAATCATTGTAAAATAATGAAATGCGGTACGCCTTCTTGCCTCTGGCGGGAGGAAATGGGAAGGGAAGTTACGCCATGATATTCACGCCGCTATCCACATAGACCGTGCTGCCGGTCAGCCGCCGGGCATAGGGTGTAGCGAGATAGGCACAGGTGAAACCCACATCCATGATATCCACCAATTCGCCGATCGGTGCCCGTTCCACTGCTTCGTTGAGCAGCAGATCGAAATCCTTAAGCCCCGATGCCGCGCGGGTCTTGAGCGGCCCTGGTGAGATGGTGTGGACCCGGATACCTTGCCGTCCTAATTCATAGGCAAGGTAGCGGCAGGATGACTCCAGTGCGGCTTTCACCGGCCCCATCACGTTGTAGTTGGGCACCACTTTCGTTGCGCCGTGGTAGCTCATGGCGAACATCGTGCCGCCCTCCGTCATCAGCGGTGCAGCCAGCCGGGCCATACGGATGAAGGAATGGCAGGAAATATCCATGGCCTTGGCGAAGCCTTCTGCCGAGCAGTTAAGCAACCCCCCTTGCAGATCCTCCTTGGGGGCGAAGGCGATAGAGTGGACCAGGATGTCGAGCCGGCCCCATTGTTGGGTGATCGTCTCAAACAGGGCTTCAAGCTGGCCGGATTGGCTGACATCCAGAGGCATGAAGATCGGCGCTTCCAATGTTTTCGCGAGCGGTTCGATGTAGTGTTTCGACTTTTCGTTGAGATAGGTAATTGCCAGCTCCGCTTCCAGTTCGCGGAACGCCTTGGCGCAACCGTAGGCGATAGAGTGTTCGTTGGCGATGCCGGTCACCAACACCTTTTTGCCCTTGAGGGGAGGACGAGGAATTTCAACAGTCATAATGCAATTCTCCTGATTAGATAAGGCCACAGAGATCGCTTGCCGCACCAGTAGTGAGGGAACCTCTGTCCGGGTGGCCTGTTTATTTTTCCATTGTGACCGTGACGCCGCTCATGCTTCCGAGATTGAGATCCAACCCTTTGGTCCGCGAGCGTAGATTCATGATCACACCGTTTTCATTTTTCAACCGCAGGCCACCCACGCCGCCACCTAGGGCGATGCTGGCTTCCAGCTGGGTGTAGGTCCCTGGGAATTGGGAAACCTTTTTCAGATCGTACACCTCGCCGGTGGCACTTATCTTCGAGACTCCGGCATTAAGGCCGACGCTCAGGCCTTTGAGTTTGAATGGATATTTCTTACCGTGAAACGATAGCGTCCCGCCACCGGTGCTGCCGCCCAGAATCAGTCCGAACTGTTTTTCTTGAATCGAGACCTTGCCGATTGGCTGTTTGGCATCCGCCGCCAGCGTTAGGCCGCCTGCCAGCAATGACGCTGCCAGCAAGACACCGCCAATCCTTTTGAAGCTCTTCACCATCTTCTTTCTCCTCATTCACTAAGGCCATCCAATGGAGTTTCCGAACGAACGGCACCATTTTATGCCTGCCCGGCGGGCTGGTTCACAGCCAGCACCGGTGGCTTAACAACGTCCTCTCTCATAATGCTGGGCCAGCCGGTGTTGAGAACCAGGATTGCGTTGCTCATGACACGACCGCCTTGCTGGCGCTTTCCCGCCGCGCCTGAGCGACCAAGGCCGCGACTGCGCAAGACGCCAGCCGGGTCATGACCGAATCAGCACGGCTGGTAAGGATGATAGGTACCCGGGCGCCGAGCACAATGCCGGCGGCATCGGCCCCAGCCATGAACGTCAGGCTTTTGGCCAGCATATTGCCGGCTTCCAAGTCGGGAACGACCAGAATGTCGGCCCGTCCTGCCACCGGTGAGTCGATCTGCTTAATTTGGGCTGCCGTGAGGTCGATGGCGTTATCCAGCGCTAAGGGACCGTCCAGGATGCCACCCGTGATCTGCTTGCGGTCGGCCATCTTGCATAGGGCAGCAGCCTCCACGGTGGACTGTACTTTAGGATTGACCGTTTCCATGGCTGACAGAATCGCGACTCTGGGTTGTTCAAAGCCTAGAGCGTGGACAAGGTCGATAGCATTCTGAGTGATATGCATCTTGTCTTCCAAGGCCGGGAAGATATTGATGGCAGCATCGGTGATGATGATGGCCCGATCCAGGCTTGGGACATCCATGATGAAAGCGTGACTGATGCGCCGCTCGGTACGCAGGCCCGTTGCGGTCCGTACCACCGCGCCCATGAGTTCGTCGGTGTGCAGGCTGCCCTTCATCAGCATTTCAGCCTTACCCTCGCGGGCCAGCCGCACTGCTTCATCAGCAGCGGCGTGGCTGTGAGGGGCATCCACGATTTCGTAACTGGAGATATTGAGTTGGAGCTGTGTTGCTATGGCTTCGATCTTAGCGCGCGGACCCACCAGGATCGGTTGCAGAATACCCAGTTCAGCGGCTTCCACCGCGCCCTTAAGAGAACTTTCATCACAGGGGTGGGCGACGGAGGTCGGGACGGGCGTCAAAGCCTTGCATCGAGCGATCAACTGTTCGTATTTTTCGTGCTTGCGTTCCATAAGTACAGCCTTCTTTGTCAGTATCGGCTAGCCGGCGTTGCCCGGACCCGGTCCGGCGGGTTCGATGGTTTCGAACAGCTTCTCGATCTGCATTAACCGCTCAGCCCGGTCGCTGCTCACTTCGCCGGTTGCCGAAACAATCTGGCGGATTTTGCCCAATGTATCTGCCCGGGAGGCTGCATCGGCGGGCAGCATCTGCGGGATTGCTGCCAGTGCGCTGTCCCGGTCGAGCAGCAGGGCGAAAAATTGTTCGCGGAGCACCTGCTTGAATTCCTCCAGAGTCAGGCCACCGTGTTTGGCGCGCATCTGGCGCAGTACCTCGAAGGCCCGCTCGTCCACGCCGGGTCCGGCCATGCCGATGTAGACCAGACTGCGAATCGCCGCTTCGCGCAAGCCGCCCTCGGCGAGGCGGGCCTTCAGTTCGGCAATGCGCTGCTGGATAAATTTGAGTTGCTCTGGTTCCAGACCCGGATGCCGGCGTGGCGGCTCGTCCGAGGCACGCATCCCCACCAGCGCTTGCAATAGCGGCGAGCTGTAAATGCTGAGGAAGATTTGCTCCATACTGCGGTCGCGCAGATCGCGATAACCGTCAAGGGCGGCAATGATCCCCTCTGAGATCAGAGCCTGCACCTGGCGCAAGGGATTGTCCGGCGAAGAAGGTTGGCGTTGTTGGCGCACCTGCCCGGCCAGTTGGGCGATTTGCTGCATCAGCGGGTTACGGTCTGAAAATAGCTCGTAGGGCAGTTCGGAGGGATTGAGCTTGTGCAGCCATCCGGCGGTTTGCGTGCTGGCGAACGCTTGGACAAAAGGCTGAAACAGGGTGCGATACAAGCCAAGATTGATCTCCGATACCCGGCGCGCAGTGGCAAAGCGGCGTTCGTTCTCAGGATCGGGTTGGACGATAGCCCGGACATTGTCCAGGGTACGCGGTTCGAAACGCACGATCCAATCGCCACTGACCAAATCAAGGTTGGCTGCGCTGGCGGTTTTAGGCGTCATCACCGCCTCATACAGACCCGGCGGCAGGACATCGATCAGGTCGATGTTGGAAGCAAATTCCTGATGCTCTTTCTTAGCCACTCCGCCTGAAACAAAGATACCAAGATGGCCAATGCTTTCGTGGATGGCATAGACGATGGTTTGGCCGCAAGCGCGGAGGTCGTCGTCTTTTTCGTAGAGATCGACGATCCAGCCCAGCGCTTGTTGCGGCGGAGTGATGTTGTCGCCCTTGGAGCAGAAGCAGAGGATCGGCGAACGGATGTTGCGCAGGTCGATCCGGACTCCATCGCTGGTGATGATTTCGGCAGTGGCGAGCCGGTTGCCGACAAACAGTTGATCGACGATCCACTGCATTTCCTCGGCGTTGAGGTTCACATGACCGCCCCACCATTTCTCGAATTCGAGGAAACGAGATCCCTCAGTGTCAACTTCCGTCCAGAGGTCGTAGTTCTTGGTCCAGAAGGTATTGGCGGGATTGAGGTTTTCGAAGTTTTCGACCAGATAGGCGCCATCGAACTGACCGCCGCCAAGATCGCTGGTGAGTGCCGTCAGCCAACTGCCGCCTAGCAAACCGCCGGTATAGCGCATAGGGTTCTGGCCTTCCACACCGGCCCAATAGGACAGGGGCGAACCGGGCACGATGATGGGGCCAAACAGCTCCGGCCGCACCGCTGCCAGCATCATGACCGCCCAGCCGGCCTGGCAGTTGCCGATCACGCAAGGCTTGCCCTCGGCATCGGGATGAAGTTCGATAACCTTCTCCAGAAACGTTGCCTCCGCCCGCATGATGTCTTCGATGGTCTGGCCTGGCATCGGGTCGGGCGTAAATCCGACGAAATAGCAGGGGTGGCCGGCGCGCATTGCCACGCCGAGTTCGCTGTCAGCCTTGAAACCGCCGATGCCCGGGCCGTGTCCGGCACGCGGGTCGACCACGACAAACGGGCGTTTCTTCAGGTCGATGATGACACCTTCTGGCGGCTTGACTCGCACCAGCCCGTAATTGGCTGGCCGCGCGAAAGTTCGCCCATCTAACACTAACTCGGCATCGAAGCTTAATACATTGGGAACTGCCTTGGCTTTCTGCGCATAGTACTGGTCGCTGCGCTGACGCAGTACGTCCCAGAATAGAATCGTGCGCTGCCAGCCGTCGATCCAGTAATCCATTGTTTGCTGAGCAGAAGCGGGTCTGCTGAATTGGGTGGAAAGAGAGGCAAGAAATTCGGTTAAATCGGTCATCGGTCGAATACCTCGGTTAGGGTGACCTTATTATTAACGGATAATAATGTAATGAAAAAAAATCAGAAAATAAATATGGATATCTTATAATTCAGTTATCCCTTATCCAAGCGAGGCATCCGCTGGATGGGTTTTCCGGCGATAAGCTTTCAGTTTTCTAAGCGGTATCTTTCTCGCATGCATGTCGAAAGGCATTAGTGATCATCTATTCTATTAATTTCCTGTGATCTTACTTTAACGGTAAACGTAGCTTGATTCTCGATTCCTTTGCGGTATTGAACCTGAAAGGATTATCAATCAGCCATATCCAATGCAGCTTCAGGCCGCGTAATTCATACCGGTCCATAAAGGAGAATGCCAATGGCATTGCATTGCAAAGACGACATTCGTGGAGAGCTTTTTGACGATGTCTATGCATCAGTTGACTTAGCGGTGAGCATGCCAAAGTACAAGATTCCACAGGAAGAACATGCACCCAGTCATGCCTTCAGCATCGTCCGGGATGAATTGATGCTGGATGGCAATTCCCGCCAGAATTTAGCAACGTTCTGCCAAACCTGGATGGAATCCGAGATCCACGAACTCATGAATCTATGCGTGGACAAGAACATGATCGACAAGGATGAGTATCCACAGTCCGCAGAGATCGAAGCCCGCTGTGTCCATATGCTGGCTGACCTATGGCATTCACCCGATGCCGCGAACACCCTCGGGTGTTCAGCGACCGGTTCCAGTGAAGCTGCCATGCTCGGTGGTATGGCGTTGAAGTGGAAGTGGCGCGAAAAAATGCGCGCTCAAGGCAAACCGGCCGATAAACCCAATATGATCACTGGGCCGGTGCAAATCTGCTGGCATAAGTTTGCCCGTTATTGGGATGTCGAATTGCGCGAGATCCCTATGGAACAGGAACGGCTGTTAATGACCCCGGAAGAGGTTATCAAGCGTTGTGACGAGAATACCATTGGCATCGTGCCGACGCTGGGCGTTACTTTTACCTGCGAGTATGAACCGGTCAAGGCCGTTGCCGATGCGTTGGATCAACTGCAGAAAGATCGGGGGCTTGATATCCCGATCCACGTTGATGGCGCTAGCGGCGGTTTTCTTGCGCCGTTCTGTGCACCCGATCTTGAATGGGATTTCCAGATTCCGCGTGTCAAATCGATCAACACTTCTGGCCACAAGTTCGGTCTTTCGCCGCTTGGCGTTGGTTGGGTAATTTGGCGCGAGCAAACCGATCTTCCAGAAGATCTGATTTTTAACGTGAATTATCTCGGTGGCAACATGCCCACCTTTGCGCTCAACTTCTCACGGCCTGGCGGACAAATTGTTTGCCAGTATTACAATTTTCTGCGCCTCGGCATGGAAGGGTATCGGAAGATTCACACAGCTTGCTATGAAACTGCGCAGTATCTCGCCGGTGAAATCGAGAAAATGGGACCTTTCGAGATCCTGTATGGTGGTGAGATGATGTCCGGTATTCCAGCGCTGTGCTGGAAGGTCAAAGACGGCTTTGATACCTGGGGATATACGCTCTACGATCTCGCTGATCGTCTGCGTAGTCGCGGCTGGCAGGTTCCGGCCTATTCGCTGCCAGCCAATCATCAGGATTTGATCATTCAGCGTGTTCTCGTGCGTCATGGCGTAAGCCGGGATCTGGCATCTTTGCTAGTCGAGGATATAAAACGGTCGCTGGATTTTTTCGCTAAGCATCCCATCATCCGGCCCCTTGGCGGTGACGAGGCCAGTGGGTTTCATCATAATTAACTCGCTAAGATGGGAGGTTTCATGAACAGCAAGGCTAAACAAACTATTAATCTCGCTGCTGCCATTAAGGCATTGCGTGGTCATTTGCTGGAAAAGGGTAACCGTTTTGATCGCGGCCCCCGCTACGAAGGTCAGACCAAGGCGCTGCCGGACGTAGCTCACACGGTGCGCATGTACGAAGGGATGGGTTATTCCAAGTTTATGCAACTTGGCGAACCCGCGGTTTATGCAATGCTGGGACGTGGCCACCGGGAGGTTCATATCTTCCAGCTGCAAGATCCAAAAATTCGAGAGTGGCTGGAGGATGACAAGGCAGCGCTGAACGATTCAGCCATGCGCGAGTACCTGTTGCAGCTATCAGGTCTTAGCGAGAGTGACTTGCCAGTGGCCAGCAAACCGCAACATTTCCATATCAGTGAGGTGGATGGGGTGTTTATCCTCACCAGTGAGGATGCCGGCTGAATGAATATTGGAGAATGAAGGCCATGAACAGTAAATCCAAAAAAGGCAAAGGCAATGCCGCGCCACCTGAAGAATTGAAAAACAAGGACTACGAACGGGAGCTGAAGAAGTTGCATGTCGAGCTGGTCAAGCTGCAAGAATGGGTCCGGCACGAAGGTATTAAGATCTGTATTGTTTTTGAAGGCCGCGATGGTGCGGGCAAAGGTGGCGCGATCAAAGCCATTACCGAACGAGTCAGCCCACGCCTTTTTCGAGTGGTAGCCTTGCCAGCTCCAACTGAGCGCGAGAAATCTCAGATGTACTTTCAGCGCTACGCGCCGTATTGGCCTGCCGCCGGCGAAGTGGTTATCTTCGATCGTAGCTGGTACAACCGTGCCGGTGTCGAACGTGTGATGGGATTTTGTACTGAAGAGCAGTCAAAGCGCTTCCTGGAAATGGCCCCCCAAGTTGAGAAGGCAATGGTCGATTCCGGTATATTGCTTATCAAATACTGGCTGGAAGTCAGTCCCGAGGAGCAAACCCGCCGGCTTGAAGCGCGCATTGAGGACGGCCGTAAGATCTGGAAACTCTCACCGATGGATCTGCAATCCTACAATCGCTGGTACGACTATTCGCGGGCACGCGATGCAATGTTCGCGGCCACCGATACCCCTTGGGCGCCGTGGTATGTGGCGCGCTCGGATGACAAGAAACGGGCGCGGCTGAATATCATTCGCCATCTGCTGAGTCAGGTTCCCTACAAGGAGATTCCGCGTGACCCGGTAAAACTGCCGAAGCGGCAAAAGGCGGGCGGCTACCGGGAACCGGACTATCCGTTTAAGTTTATTCCTGAGGCATATTGAAAAAGTTCATTGCAACGTAAGCATTTATCCCCTCCCTCTTATGGGGAGTACCGGATTGATCTGGCTGCAAGCTTGCCAGGTTAATGAGCTTGATGAGTCCGGCGCAGCAGACCAGGCTGTATTTCTTGTTGAAGATCATGCAGCCGTATTCAGTCCGGTAATAGGGTCATTGTTTATGCTGCCAGGTTCTGCGCTGCGAACTCCCAGTTAATCAGGTGGTCCATTATGGCTGCTATATAGTCAGTGCGGCGGTTCTGGTAATCCAGATAGTAGGCGTGTTCCCAAACATCGATAGTTAGCAATGGTTTTTTCCCATGAATAAAGGGGGTATCCGCATTGCCTGTTTTAGTGATCGCCAGTTTGTCACCGTCCTTGACCAGCCAGGCCCAGCCGCTGCCAAATTGGCTGGTGGCGGCTTTCGTGAACTCAGCTTTAAAAGTGTCGAAGCTGCCAAAATCCTTTTCAATTTGCTCGATTAATGCGCCGGCCGGCTTTCCGCCTCCCTTGGGCCGCAGGCTATTCCAGTAAAACGTGTGATTCCAGACCTGGGCTGCATTATTGAAAATTGCTGTTTGATCGGTTTTGCCAGCCGTAGCTGTGATAATGGCCTCAAGCGGTTGATCAGCCATAGGCGTTCCGGTAACCAGCTTATTGAGATTGTTCACATAGCCTTGGTGGTGCTTACCATAATGGAAACCGATCGTATTAGCCGAAATATGTGGATTTAAGGCGTCATCGGGCCAAGGGAGCGGCGGTAGTGTGAAAGGATTGCTGGCATTGGTGGCGCGAGCTAGGCCCGATCCAGCAAAACTACTCACGGTGAGGACGGCGGCGCTAGCGAGTAGAGTGCTCAGAAATTGACGGCGGTTCAATGAATCAATAGGTGACGTGATGTTGGACATGTGTATTGCTCCGCTTGGGCCATGGTTGGATACCGCTTATATTTTAATTACGCTTCCGCATGATGATGTCATTAGAGATTATTGCACAATGGCTAGAGAAGGGCGCTGAGCTTTAACAGTTCCGGTATTATGCAATGTTTATGTGGGCTTCCAGCGCCAAACATCTTACTATGTCAATCTGCTACCAGGAGAGTGTATTAGTAGGAACAGGTGCTGGCTGATGAGAGGCCCGTGTTTTGAGGAGGGCGCTTGGTGTAGGGTTTGATCATTTCTCTATGAGTCATTTTTGGCAGCAACTCAAAAAACCGTTTTTTGTTCTTGCCCCTATGGCAGACGTGACCGATATCGTGTTTCGTGACTTCGTGTTGCGCCATAGCCGTCCAGATGTAGTGTATACCGAGTTTGTAGCCTGCAAGGCATTGCGCTCGCCCAAAATCCAGGAACCATTCATGCGTCTTCTTGGATACTCAGAAAGAGAGCGGCCGATAGTGGCGCAGGTCTTTGGCTCGGAGCCCGCCGACTTATTTGCATGTGCCCAGCAGATTCGAGCATGGGGTTTTGACGGCTTGGATATCAATATGGGCTGTCCTGATCGCCGGGTGGAGAAACAAGGGGCGGGCGCAAGCCTTATGCGAGATCCGCAACGTGCGCAAGCGCTTATCCAGGCGGCCAAAGCCGGTTTGGAGGGTTTGCCGCTGACTGTCAAAACCCGTCTCGGCTACCACACGATAGAAACCGCATCATGGATTGGCACCGTGTTGGCTGCGCAACCCGATGTGCTTGTTATTCATGGCCGGACGCGTCAGGAACTGTCCGAGGTGCCCGCGCATTGGGATGAGATTGCGCGGGCGGCGAGCATGGCGCGGGACGCCGGAGTCTTGTGCGTGGGAAATGGCGATATCCAAAGCCGGGAACAAGGGGAGGAGTACGCCCAGCGATTCGGCGTTGACGGTATCATGATCGGGCGTGGCGTGCTGGGTAATCCGTGGGTTTTTGCAGCACGCACCAAACGCAGTGAGCCGGAAAAACTGGCGGCGCTGGCGCAGCTTATCACGCAATTTAGCGGGTTTTGGAAAGCGGCGAAAAATGCTGGTTTGCTCAAAAAGCACTTCAAAGTGTATGTGGATGGATTTCCTGGGTCCACAACATTGCGCAGAGAGCTAATGGCTACCCGGAATTCCACAGAAGCGCTGGAAACGCTCTCGCGGTATTTTGACCGGAACGGCTGGATTTTCCCCGCAATGGTTTACGAACAGATTGTGCTTTCTACCGGGTGTTCACGCCTACCGGACAGCTTAACTGAAAGGGTGTGAGGTGAGAGGATGCTGATACCGTATCATGAACGCCGGGTGATCGAGATTTCTAGCGAGTACATGTTTGATCTTGTTGCTGATGTGGAACGCTATCCTGAGTTTCTGCCATTAATACGGAAGGCTATGATCGTTCGCCGCGGCTCCAGCGCTTATGAAACGCAGCAGACAATGGCGCTAGGCGTATTGCTCTACCAGTTTCGCACCCGCACTGAATTGAACCGGCCACACGCTATTCAGGTGACTTCTGCAGATTGGACCTTTCGCCGCTTCAAAATCGATTGGTCATTTACGCCCACCCCTGAAGGGCATTGTTGTGTCGATTTTGCCCTTGATTGCCAGATCCGTGGACTCTGGCTGAATCCGTTCAGCAATGTTTTAATTACGCAAATGGGTGTGACGATGGTCGATGCTTTCGTGACGCGCGCCCGTCAACTGAACCCGGCTTGCCCGCTCTAATCGTATTTGATTCCAAGTATGACGGCTGAACACACCCTTTCTAGCGCCTGACGCCACACCCTGGTCTGACTATGCGCATCAGCCATGATGGCTCTTGAAGTCAAATTCCGGCAGAATCTTAGATCTGGAAGAAACCAGAATGCTGCCTCCATGAATCTATTGCATCCGTTGCCTGACGATCTGGCCGAGGAGGTTTTTACTGAGCTGCTTCGGCAGGGGGCTATGCGCATCGAGCGCATCGTTTCAAACGGTCACGCTTCGCCGGAAGGTTTTTGGTATGACCAGAATGAGCATGAGTGGGTGCTGTTGCTTGAAGGTGAAGCTGAGATCCAATTTATTGATGGCCAACGGACTCATCTGACGCGTGGTGATGCGCTTCACTTGCCGGCGCATACCCGGCACCGGGTTAGCCTCACCTCGTGTCCTGCGATCTGGCTGGCGGTATTTTACCCGATCAGCGTATAGCGGCGGAAGTCAGGTTCCACCGCCACACTTTCGGTATGTGGCGGTACCAGCGAAGTAGAAACTTGAATACGTTGGGAAGCTAGCTATATTTTCGGAAATGAAAACTAACAAGTCACTGGCTTGGGGAGGAAGGCTTGCTACGCATACTAGGTTTATGGTCGTTTTGCGCAGGCCTGTGGTTGGTGCTATCTGGCTATTTTGACATCCCCTTATTGTTGGTTTTCGGTGCGCTGTCCTGCGCATTGGCCGTTTTCATCGCTTGGCGCGTGGAGAAGGCTGATCCAGAGGTTCAGCCGCTGCATTTGAGGGTTGGCCCGCAGATCATCCTGTACTGGCCTTGGCTGCTGTGGCAAATCGTGCTTGCCAACCTGGATGTCGCCAGACGCATTCTTGACCCCCAGTTGCCGGTCAGCCCCACGCTGATCACACTTAAGCCGACCCAACGCAGTGAAATAGCTCAGGTGATTTATGCTAACTCAATTACCTTGACCCCAGGCACGATCACCACTTCGTTAAGTGATGGCGTTCTGGAAGTCCATGCCTTGACTCGGGAAGCCGCCGGTTCTTTATTGGAAGGCGGCATGGATCGGCGAGTCGCCGCACTGGAACGGAGCAATGCCTGATGTTTGCAGTAACCGCTTTGGGAATTCTCATTTGTATGGTCCTGGCCATATCGCGCGCCTTGCTGGGTCCGACTGTTTACGACCGGATCATGGCGGTCAATGCTTTCGGTACCAAAACCGTGCTGATTATCGCTGTACTGGGCTTTATGACCGGGCGTCCCGATTTCATGGATATTGCCCTTGTTTATGCGCTGATCAACTTTATCGGCACGATTGCCGTACTCAAGTTCATTCGCTACGGTGATATGGGCTGGCCGCGCAATGTGCCTGACGAACCGGATGATCTCTGATGACGTGGCTGGTGGATGGATTGAGCGGACTGGCGCTGTTGTGTGGTGCGTTTTTCGTTATTGTTGGTGGCGCGGGTTTGCTGCGGATGCCTGATTTTTACACGCGTATGCATGCGGCAGGTGTTACCGATACGCTTGGCGCCGGCTTGATCCTGCTAGGACTCATGCTACAGGCTGGTTGGACATTGATAACCGCTAAGCTGCTATTGATTCTGATATTTCTTTGGCTGACCAGCCCAACTGCCAGCCATGCCCTCGTCAGGGCCGCCTTGTCTGATCCTCAAAATCCGCCGCCACTTTTGCAGGAGGATATCCAGTCGGTTCCTTCACCTTCCTCAACCCATTTGTCCGAGGGAGAGAGGATTGAACAGGCAAAATAAAGGTAAGGAGCCGTTATTATGGAAACCCTGGTTGATATTTTTCTGCTGAGTCTGTTAGTGGTGACTGCCATCGCTTCTATTCGCCTGCGTGATTTGTTCGCTGTTGTCATGCTGTTCGGTATCTATAGCTTGGTGTCAGCTAGTCTGTTCGTGGTGATGGATGCCGTCGACGTTGCTTTTACGGAAGCATCGGTCGGTGCCGGGGTTGCTACCGTATTCATGCTCGGGACGCTGGCGTTGACCACTCACCGCGAAAAAGCGCCCATTGCACACAATCCGCTGTTGCCGCTACTTGTGGTGGCTATTACCGGTGCAGCACTGGTTTATGGCACCTACGATATTCCCCGCTACGGCGATCCCGCTAATCCGATCCACCAGCATGTAGCGCCACGCTATATCCAGGATTCACCCCACGAGATCGGTATTCCGAATATTGTCTCTTCGGTGCTAGCCAGCTATCGGGGTTATGACACGCTTGGCGAGACGACAGTGGTTTTCACGGCTGCTATTGGAGTATTACTGTTGATCGGTGGCGCCCGGCGGCGGCGTCCTAACAAGGATCAGCGGCGATGAGACAGTACCCGATTCCCCGGTTGGTTACCAAACTGCTGCTGCCACTGATCCTCTTATTTGCCCTTTATGTGCAGTTTCATGGCGACTATGGGCCGGGTGGTGGCTTTCAGGCCGGTGTGATCTTTGGCGCTGGTTTCATTCTTTATGCCTTGATTTATGGGTTGGACGAGGCGCGGCGTATTTTGCCGCCGTGGTTACTGCGGATCGGTGTTTCACTGGGAGTATTGATTTATGCGGGAGTCGGGGTCACCGGGTTGTTGCTGGGCGGTAACTATCTGGATTATGGGGTGCTGGATTCCCATGATCCGGTACATGGCCAACACTTGGGAATTTTGCTAGTGGAGCTAGGCGTGGGCATTACCGTATCAGCGGTTATGGTCACCATCTTCTATGCCTTTGCAGGCAGAGGGCGATGAAAGTTAGAGGGCAGGGGAAGGGTGGAAAAAACATTTGCGCCGTCATTCACCGCAGAGGGTGATCAGTAGAGGATAAACGAATAGTGCAAATCCTGGGCTTATATAACTATTGGATTTTCATCGTGTTGATGATGTGTGGATTTTACGTGGTCATCTCGCGAGGCAATCTGGTTAAGAAGCTGGTGGGCCTGAACATCTTTCAGACGTCCGTGTTTATCCTCTATATCAGCATGGGTAAGATCATCGGTGGTACCGCGCCCATCGCCGTTGACCAGGATGTGGTGTACAGCAACCCGATTCCGCATGTGCTGATTCTGACCGCCATCGTGGTCGGCATCGCAACTACCTCCCTGGGTTTGGCGCTGGTGGTGCGCATCAACGAGGCTTACGGCACCATTGAGGAAGATGAAATCCATGCTCAGAGTGAGGAAGAGGCCCTGTGATCGACCATCTTCCCGCTTTACAGGTTGTAATTCCTCTCATCGCTGCGCCATTGTCTGCGCTATTCCGTCCAGGCCGGGCAGTTTGGCTGCTGGCAATGACGGCTTGCGGGCTTTCCCTGCTGATCGCTATCCTGTTACTGAATCAGGTGCTGACACAGCATGTCATTTCCTACCCGATGGGTAGCTGGCCCGCGCCTTGGGGTATTGAATACCGGATTGACGCCGCTAATGCTTTTATGCTGCTGATCGTCTCAGGGATTGGTACGATCGTCATGGCCTTCGCTCGACCTATTGTCGAACAGCGCATCCGCCTGCCTGAATACAAGCAACCTTGGTTCTATACGGCCTATTTGCTTTGCCTGACGGGCTTGCTGGGGATCGTTATCACCGGTGATGCCTTCAATGTGTTTGTGTTTCTGGAAATTTCTTCATTATCCAGCTATGCGCTGATCAGTCTTGGCCGTGACCGCCGGGCGCTGACCGCATCCTATCAGTATCTGATTATGGGTACGATCGGCGCTACTTTCATCCTGATCGGCATCGGGTTGCTGTATGTGATGACCGGCACCTTGAATATGATGGATTTGGCGGAGCGCATCCCGGCTGTAGCCGATACCCGGACTATTCGCGCTGCTTTTGCCTTTTTGACCATCGGTGTCAGCCTTAAACTGGCCTTGTTTCCACTTCATCTGTGGCTGCCTAACGCCTACGCTTATGCACCCTCAGCAGTGACTGCCTTTTTAGCGGCGACTGCTACGAAGGTCGCCGTCTACGTGCTGCTGCGGTTTTTCTTTACCATTTTTGGTGTCAATTTCTCGTTTGAAACCATGCGCTTGGATTTGGTTTTGCTGCCCCTGGCACTGGTAGGGATTTTCAGTGCTTCTGTGGTGGCGATTTTCCAGAACAACGTCAAACGGATGCTAGCCTATTCCAGCGTTGCCCAGATTGGCTATATGATCTTGGGCATCAGCCTGGTGTCAGTGACCGGAGTGACAGCAGCGATTAGTCATCTATTCAACCATGCCCTGATGAAGGGTGCCTTATTCATGGCGCTGGGTTGTATTTCGTTCCGGATCGGTACGGTCCAGCTTGACCGGATCGCTGGGGTAGGCCGAGCCATGCCCTGGACGATGGGTGCCTTTGTCGTGGGTGGCTTAAGCCTGATCGGTGTGCCATTGACGGCGGGCTTTGTTAGCAAGTGGTATTTGATCGTGGGGGCGCTGGAAAAGAGTTGGTGGCCGGTTGCCGTTTTGGTGCTGGTCACGTCACTGCTGGCGGTGATCTATATCTGGCGGGTGGTAGAAGCTGCATATTTCAAACCGGCGCCAGAGGGTCGAGTGGTCCATGAAGCGCCACTGGCATTATTGATTCCGACTTGGACATTGGTGCTGGCGAATCTGTATTTCGGGCTGGATACCTCTCTCAACGCTGGGGTTGCCCGGACGGCAGCGGAGATGTTGCTAAGCGTGGGACATTAGGTGTTCAAAAACTGATTTAAACTTCTGATAAGGTATATTCCGTGCAACCACTGACCCCGCAAGGGCAGCAACTCATTGAGGGCTTAGCGCAACGCTATGGAACTAGCACCGGTGCGGTGT
>Ga0116151_10001657_pt1 | contig 20882 bp, 23 predicted proteins | sample AD_UKC117_MetaG_FD_89893 | JGI IMG/M metagenome (GOLD analysis project Ga0116151, IMG submission 89893) | Active sludge microbial communities of municipal wastewater-treating anaerobic digesters from Hong Kong - AD_UKC117_MetaG | ecosystem: Engineered > Bioreactor > Anaerobic > Digestate... | reverse complement strand
GACGTCGGCGCCGGCGGCGAAGGCCTTCTCGGAGCCGGTGAGCACGACCGCGGCGATGGCCGGATCGGCATCGAGCCCGGCCAGCGCGCGGCGCAGCTCGTCGACGAGCTGGCCATTCAAGGCATTGAGCTGCTTGGGCCGGTTGAGGGTGATGATGGCGATCGCGTCGCGCTTGTCGACCAGGATCGTCTCGAAAGCCATGAAAGTTCTCCGTTGCTCGCCACTGAACGGGGAGCTGCTTGGCTGAAGACAGGGTTTGGGGCGGGGGCATCACCCGCGGGGCGTATCTCAGGCGCCGCCTTTAACACCAAGCCTGCCGGGTCCGTCCAGTTAAACCGACGCATTCTCGCGGCGGCGAATCAAGCCGTTCAGCGCTGGCAGCGGCCGCAGAAGAAGGTGGCGCGCCCGCCCTGCACCAGCCGGGCGACCGGTCGGCCGCAGCCCGTGCAGGGCAGGCCGGCGCGATCGTAGACGCGGAACTGGCGCTGGAAATTGCCGAGCTCGCCGTTCGACTGGACGTAGTCCCGCAAGGACGAGCCGCCGGCGTCGATGGCCTCGAGCAGCACCTCGCGGATCGACGCGGCGAGGCGCTGGGCGCGCGCCGGGCCGAGCGTGCAGGCGAGGCGGCGGGGCGAGAGGCCGGCGCGATGCAGGCTCTCGCTGGCGTAGATGTTGCCGACGCCGACCACGTGGCGCTGGTCCATGATGGCGATCTTGAGCGCCACCTGCCGGCCGGCGAGGCGGTCCCGGAGCGTGGCGCCGTCGAAGGCGTTGCCGAGCGGCTCGAGGCCGAGATGCGCCAGCCACTTGTGCTCGCCGAGCGTCGCCTGGGGGCTGAGGTCGAGCATGCCGAAACGGCGGGGGTCGACGAATCTGAGGATCGTGCCGTCGTCGAAATGGAAGGTGAGATGCTCGTGCGGCCCGGCGGGCGGCCCGTCGAAGAGCAGCCGCCCGGACATGCCGAGATGCAGGAGCATCGCCATGCCGTCGTCGAGCATGAGCTGGAGGTACTTGGCCCGGCGGGCGAACCCGGTGAGCCTTCGCCCGGCGAGTCGGGCCGGCAGCCCGGCCGGCAGGCCGAAGCGGAGGTCGGCGCGGCGCTGCTCGACGCCGGTGATGCGCCGGGCGTCGAGGCGGTGGGCGAGGGCCCTGAGCGTGGTCTCGACCTCGGGGAGCTCGGGCAAGAAGGGATTCCGTCGCTGTTGCGGTGGTGATCGCGGGGATGGTTGCCGCGCCGGGTGGGCTTTCCTACAACACCGCTGTTCACCGCACGAGAAGTGAGATCGATGGAGAAGACGGACAGGCCGGCGGCTGCCGCGGCCGAGCTCGCCTCGAGCTTCGGCTTCGAGGCGGTGGCACCGGCAGTCAAGGCCGGCCGGGTGCGCCAGGTGTTCGACAGCGTCGCCGGCCGCTACGACCTGATGAACGATCTGATGAGCTTCGGCGTGCACCGGCTGTGGAAGGAGGCGGTGCTCGACTGGCTGGCGCCGCGCCCCGGCATCCACCTGCTCGATCTGGCCGGCGGCACCGGCGACGTGGCCGAGCGGGTGCTGCGGCGGGTCGGCGGCGACGGCCGGGCGGTGCTCGCCGACATCAATGCCGCGATGCTCGGCCAGGGGCGGGACCGGGCGCTCGGGCGCGGCTGGTTCGACCGTCTCGCCTTCGTCTGCGCGGACGCCATGGCGCTGCCCTTCGAGGCCGGCCGCTTCGACGCCGTGACCATGGCCTTCGGCATCCGCAACGTCACCCATGTCGACCGGGCCCTCGCCGAGGGCTTCCGCGTGCTCCGTCCGGGCGGCCGGTTCATGTGCCTCGAGTTCTCGAAGGTGGTGCTACCGGTCCTCGATCGGGTCTACGACACCTATTCCTTCCAGGTGCTCCCCGCCCTCGGCCGCATCGTCGCCGGCGATGCGGCGAGCTATCGCTATCTCGCCGAGAGCATCCGCCGCTTTCCCGACCAGCCGACCTTCGCCGACCTCATGCGCGACGCCGGCTTCGAGCAGGTGCGCTGGCGCAACCTGTCGGGCGGCATCGCCGCCATCCATTCCGGCTGGCGGCTCTAGGCGCAAGCGGCCGGCCCCCGCCATGCTCGAGAGCCCGCGCTATCTCTGGCGGCTGGTCGCCATCGGCCGGACCCTGGCCCGGCACAACGCGCTCTTTCCCTTCGAGCTGCTGCCGCAGGCGCGGCCCCTGCTGCGGCTCGCCCGACCGTTCGTCAACGAGAACGCCGCCGGGCGGCCCGGGCAACGGCTCGCCGCAGCGCTCGAGGAGCTTGGGCCGTCCTTCATCAAGTTCGGCCAGAGCCTCGCCACCCGCACCGACCTCCTGGGCGAGGCCATTGCCCGCGACCTCGCCACCTTGCAGGACGCGCTGCCGTCCTTTCCGGCCGCGGCCGCGCGGGCGACCATCGCGACCGATCTCGAGCAGCCGGTCGAAGCGCTCTTCAGCGATTTCCAGGACCGGCCGGTGGCCGCCGCCTCGATCGCCCAGGTGCACCTGGCGACGACGACCGATGGCGACGAGGTGGCGGTCAAGGTCCTGCGGCCGGGCATCGAGAAGGCGATCGAGCGCGATCTCGGGTTCTTCGCCTGGCTGGCCCGGCTGGTCGAGCGGACCCAGCCGCATCTCCGCCATTACAAGCCGGTCGAGGCGGTCGCCATCTTCGCCCAGGTGACCAGGCGCGAGCTCGATCTGCGGCTCGAGGCGGCAGCCGCGGTCGAGCTCGCCGAGAACGCCGAGGGCTACGAGGGCTTTCGCGTGCCGGCGGTGGACTGGCGGCGGACCGGCCGCCGGGTGGTCACCTTCGAGCGGATCGTCGGCCAGGGCATCACCGACCGTGCCGCCCTGATCGCCGCCGGGCACGACCCCGACCGGATCATGGAGAACGCGGCGAAGGCCTTCTTCAGCCAGGTCTTCAAGGACGGCTTCTTCCACGGCGACATGCACCCCGGCAACATCCTGATCGACCGGGAGGGGACCATCGTCGCCCTCGATTTCGGCATCATGGGGCGGGTCGACATGGCCGACCGCCGGCACATGGCCGGGATCCTCGTGGGCTTTTTGGAGCGCGACTACGTCAAGGTGGCGGACGTCTTCTTCGCTGCCGGCTTCTTGCCCGATGACGCCGACCGGATGGCCTTCGTCCAGGCGGTGCGCTCGATCGGCGAGCCGATCCTGGGACTGCCGCTCGAGGAGATCTCGTTCGGCCGCCTGATGGGCCAGCTCCTGGCGATGGCGGAGCAGTTCCGCATGCAGACCCAGCCGCAGCTTCTCCTCCTGCAGAAGACCATGGTGGTGGCCGAGGGGGTCGGCCGGCTGCTCAATCCCAAGGTCAACATGTGGCAGCTCGCCCAGCCTCTGGTGGAGGACTGGATCATCGCCCATCTCGGCCCGAAGGCCCGCCTGCAGCAGGCGCTCGACGACGGCCTGCAGATGGCGGGCCGCCTGCCGCACATCGTGCGGCGGCTCGACGAGGCGCTCGAGCGGGAACGCACCCGGCATGTCGCGGTCGACCGGGTGAAGCTGTTCCAGGGCTGGTTCTGGCCGCTCGTCGTCGGCGTCCTCATCGGGCTTGCCGTTGGCTGAAGCTATCCCACTTCATTCACGTAAATAGAGGGTGCGCGGGCAGGCTCGCCCACAGCACCCGGTCGCAGGGCAGGAAAGCCGATGAATGCGAAACGCATTCTCCTGGTCATCGGCGGTGGCATCGCCGCCTACAAGACGCTGGAGCTGATCCGGCGCGGGCGCGAGCGCGGCCTCGCCTTCCGCACGATCCTGACCCGCGCCGGGGCCGAGTTCGTCACCCCTCTGGCCGTCTCCAGCCTTTCGGAATCAAAGGTCTACAGCGATCTCTTCTCGCTCACCGACGAGGCCGAGATCGGCCATATCCGGCTCTCCCGCGAGGCCGATCTCGTGGTCGTGGCCCCCGCCACCGCGGACCTCATGGCGAAGATGGCGCAAGGCCACGCCGACGACCTCGCCTCCACCACCCTGCTCGCCACCGACAAGCCCGTGCTGGTGGCGCCCGCCATGAACCCGATGATGTGGCAGCACCCGGCGACCCAAAGGAACGTCGCGCGGCTCCGGGCCGACGGCATCCACTTCGTCGGGCCCGCGGCCGGCGACATGGCCTGCGGCGAGGTCGGCAGCGGGCGCATGACGGAGCCGGCCGAGATCCTGGCGGCGATCCACGCCATCCTGGTACCGCCCGGCGAGCGGCCGCTGGCCGGTCGCCGGGCGATCGTCACCAGCGGGCCGACGCACGAGGCGATCGATCCGGTCCGCTACATCGCCAATCGCTCCTCGGGCCGCCAGGGCCACGCGATCGCCGCCGCCCTGGCCGCCGCGGGCGCCGAGGTGACGCTGGTGAGCGGGCCGGTGAGCCTGCCCGACCCGCCGGGCGTGGCGGTGCGTCGGGTCGAGAGTGCGCGAGCGATGCGCGATGCGGTCGAGGCCGCCCTGCCGGCGGACATCGCGGTCTGCGCCGCAGCCGTCGCCGACTGGCGCCCGGCCCAGGCTGCCGAGGCGAAGCTGAAGAAGGGGCGAAACCAGCCCGCCGCCCTCGAGCTCGTCGAGAATCCGGATATTCTGAGAGGGTTGGGGCATCATCCTCAGATGCGACCCGAGCTGGTGGTCGGCTTCGCCGCCGAGACCGACGACCTTCTCGCCAACGCGGCGGCCAAGCTCGAGCGCAAGGGCTGCGACTGGATCCTGGCGAATGACGTCAGCACCGGCAGTGGGGTCTTCGGCGGCTCGCGCAACCGCGTGCATCTGCTCGGTTCCGAAGCACCGGTCGAGTCCTGGCCGGAAATGGACAAGGACGAGCTCGCCACCCGGCTGGTGGCACGCATCGCCGAGCGGCTCGGCCGATGAGGATCGACGTCACGATCGAGCGCCTGGCGCACGGCGAGGGACTGCCTCTGCCGGCCTATGCGACAGCTCTCGCCGCCGGGGCCGACCTCCATGCCGCCGTGCCGGCGGACGGGCCCGTTGCCCTGGATCCAGGGCAGCGTGCGCTGGTGCCGACGGGGCTCCGGATCGCCCTGCCGGAAGGCTGCGAGGCCCAGGTCCGGCCGCGCTCCGGCCTCGCCCTGAAGCACGGCGTGACCGTCCTCAACGCACCGGGCACGATCGACGCCGATTATCGGGGCGAGATCGGGGTCGTGCTCGTCAATCTGGGTCAGGAGACATTCAGGGTGCGGCGCGGCGAGCGTATTGCGCAGCTCGTGCTGGCACCGGTGGCCCGGGCACGCTGGCTCGAGGCGACCGGCACCCTGTCCGTCAGCGCCCTCTCGGTGAGCGATCGGGCGGCCGGCGGCTTCGGCTCGACCGGCAGCCGGCCGCTCCACCTCGGGACCGAACCAGCCACGAAGGGGAGCCAGACGCGATGATCAAGCCGTCGAAGAAGGTGGCGTTGGCCGTCGAGGCGGTCGTCGACATCGCCTATCACGGCACGTCGGAGCCGGTGCAGAGCCAGGATATCGGGCGTCGGCTGAACCTGCCGCGCCGCTATCTCGAGCAGGTGATGCAGCAGCTGGTGAAGGCCGGCATCCTGCGCGGCGTGCGCGGCCCGCGCGGCGGCTACCGGCTGGCCCGCGAGCGGCGCCGCATCACCGTCGCCGACATCGTCAACGTGGTCGAGTCCGGCGAGGCCGAGCCCGACACGCTCTCCGCGAGCGACCTCGGCCAGCGGGTCATGGCGCCCTTCTGGCTGGAGCACGAGCAGGCGATGCTCGCCCGGCTCGATGCCATCACGATCGAGGATCTCTGCCATGCCGCCGAGCAGTCGGCCGTGCGCCGCGAGATCAAGGACGGCATCGATTTCGCCATCTGAGAAAAAGTTGAGAATTCATCCCCGCCATCAGCGCCGATCCGGCAGGGGAGCCATGCGCAAACGGCAGGTCCGGAGCGTGTGATCTGCTGGCTCTGTGTCCCGGCAATTCGGCATAAGGTCCGGGCAATTCAACCACGGACCTGCAGCCTCCATGAGCACGCTCGCCATTGTCGCCGTCGAGCCGAGCCGCGTCGCGCGGGGCATCGGCATGTCGCTTCTGGCCTATGCCTCGTTCTCCACGGCCGATGCCCTGCTCAAGGCATTCTCGGGCGCCTTCTCGGTCTTCCAGATCGCCTTCACCATGGCCTTCTTCGCCATGCTGCCGGTGCTGGCCACGACCATCGGCCGGGGTGGCCTGCGGTCGCTCGTCCCGCGCAACAAGCCGCTGGTCGCCGCGCGCGGCATTCTCGCCGCGATCTGCGGCTGCCTCGCCTGGAGCGCCTTCGCCCTCCTGCCGATGGCGGAGGTCTATGCGCTGCTCTTCGCGGCGCCGATGCTGGTCACCGGCTTCTCGGCCATTCTCCTGCGCGAATCGGTCGGCTGGCGCCGCTGGTCGGCGACGCTGCTGGGCTTCGCCGGCGTGCTCGTCATGATCGACCCGGAATTCTCGTCGCTCGGCCTCGGCCATGCGCTGGCCGGGCTCGCGGCGCTCGCCGGCGCGCTCAGCTTCATCATCCTCAAGAAGATCGGGGCGGCCGAGAAGAGCGGCGCCATGCTCATGTCGGTGATGCTCTGGCTGATGGCGGTGGCCCTGCCGCCGGCGCTCCTCGCCTGGGTCTGGCCGAGCCCGGCCGAGCTCGGCTCCATGGCGATGGCGGGTCTCCTGATGGGCGCCGGGCAGGCTGGGCTGGTCTTCGCCACGCGCGAGGCGCCGGCTGTGGTCGTGGCACCCTTCCAGTACAGCCAGATGATCTGGGCCGTGGTCTTCGGCATGCTGCTCTTCGGCGACGTGCCGGGCACCAACCTCTTCGTCGGCCTCGGCATCGTCGTGGCCTGCGGCCTCTTCATCGTCTATCGCGAGACGGTGCGCTCGCGGCCGGTGACGGTGGGTGGCGGTCGTGGCGAGGTGCCGGCGCGGATCGCCCGCGTCTGAACGGGAGCTCCGGATGATGCGCGAGGCGGCGCTGACGATCGACGATGCCGGGGCACCCCTGGCGCTCGGCTATGTCGAGTGGGGCGATCCGGCGGCCCCGCGCACCGTGCTCTGCCTGCACGGCCTGACCAGGAATGCGCGCGACTTCGACTTTCTGGCGCAGGCGCTCGCCGGCACGGCGCGGGTGCTGGCGCTCGATGTGGCCGGGCGTGGCCGGAGCGGCTGGCTCGCCGATCCGGCACGCTATGCGGTGCCGACCTATGTCGGGCATGTGGCAGCGGTCCTGGACGGGCTCGGCGTCGCCGCGGTCGAGCTGGTCGGCACGTCGATGGGCGGGATCATCGGGATGGGGCTCGCCGCCCACCAGCCGGCCCGGGTCGCAAAGCTGGTGCTCAACGACATCGGCGGGCGCGTGCCGGTCGCGGCGCTGGTCGGAATCGCCGACTATCTGCGCGACCAGCCGCCGCTCTTTGCCGACATGGCCGAGCTCGAAGCCCATCTCCGCCGGGTGCACGCGCCCTTCGGCCCCCTGGCCGATGCCCAGTGGGCGCATCTCGCCCGCCACAGCGCCCGGCCGGTGCCGGGCGGGCTGGCGCTCCACTACGACCCGGCGATCGCCGCGCCGTTTCGCGAGACGGCCACGGCCGACCTCGACCTCTGGCCGCTCTACGACGCCGTCACCTGCCCGACGCTGCTGCTGCACGGGGCGGAGAGCCTGCTCCTGCCGGCGGAGGTGGCGGCCGAGATGACCGGGCGCGGACCGAAGGCGCGGCTGGTGACCTTCGCCGGCATCGGCCATGCACCGGCGCTCATGGCCGCGGATCAGATCGCGGTCATCCGGAACTTCCTCGAAGACTGAATCAGCGGAGCACCGCGAAGCCCGGCGGGTGATTGGGGTTGGTCGGCTCGAGGAGCCGGCGCTGCTGCTCGATCAACCGGTTGACCGATTCGTCCGGCAGGCCGAAGCCCTGGAGCACGCGGCCGGCGAGCTGCAGGCTGGCTTCCACGGTCTCGGGCACGGCGAGCGTGGCGCCGGCCGCCATGAGGCGCCGCGCCTGCAGGGTGTCGCGCGCCCGGGCATAGATCGGCACGTCCGGAAAGAGGCTGTGGGCGGCGTGCACGATCCTCTCGATCGCGTCAGGCGCATCCGTGGTGACGACGATGGCGGCGGCCGTATCGGCACGGACGCGGTTGAGCATCTCCACGCGCGATGCGTCACCGTAGAAGACGCGCTTCTTGGCCTCGCGGGCGCGGTGCACGGTGCCGGGGTCGCCGTCGATGGCGAGATAGGGAATCGACTGCTCGTCCAGCATGTCGCCGAGGGTGCGGCCGACGCGGCCGAAGCCGGCGAGCACGACATGGCCCTCGATGCCTTCGATCTGACGCTGCGTCGCGGGCACCGCCTCGGCGGCGGCGCGCTTCTCGACGGCGTTCGCGAGGCGCGTCGCGAAACGCGCTACGAGCGGCGTCGCGACCATGCTGAGCCCCGCGACGATCAGCATGAACTGGCCGACATCGCCGCCGATGAGGCCGAGGCTCATGGCGAGACCGACGACGACGAAGGCGAATTCTCCGCCCTCTCCGAGGAGCAGCCCGGTCTCCAGAGCCGTGTGCCGGGGCAGGCCGAAGGCCAGGCAGAGACCGGCCGTGATCAGCGACTTGACGAGGTAGAGGCCGAACACCGAGCCGATGATCCAGAGAGGCTCGGCCGCGATCATCCGGTAGTCGATGCCCATGCCGACCGACATGAAGAAGAGGCCGAGCATCAGGCCCTTGAAGGGTGCGATGTCGATCTCGACCTCGTGGCGGAACTCGGTCTCGGCGAGCAGCAGACCGGCGAGAAAGGCGCCGAGCGCCATGGAGAGGCCGGCAGCACCGGTGATGGCGGCGGTGCCGATGACCGTGAGCAGGATCGCCGCCATGAACATCTCGGGGCTGTGGGCCTGGGCAACCAGCCGCATCAGCGGGCGCAGGACCATGCGGCCGACGAGATAGATGGCGAGGATGACCAGCACCGCCTTGCCGATGGCGAGAACGAGGTCGAGACCGACATTGCCGCCGGTACGGGCACCGAGCACGCCGACGAGGAAGAGGATCGGCACGACGGCCAGGTCCTGCATGAGCAGGATCGAGAAGCTCGAGCGGCCGACCATGGTGCCGATGCGCCGGCCTTCGATCAAGAGCTGCATGACGATGGCGGTCGAGGAGAGGGCGAGGCAGGCGCCGAGGACGATCGAGGCGCGGGGCGTGTTGCCGAACCCCCAGGCGATCAGGCCGATGACGAGGCCGCTCGCCAGGATCTGCAGGCTGCCGAGGCCGAAGACCAGGCGGCGCATGCTCCACAGGCGCTCGATCGAGAGCTCCAGGCCGATCATGAAGAGGAGGAAGACGACGCCGAGCTCGGCCAGCGCCTTCACCCCGTCGAGGTCGGTGATCACGACATGGCCGAGCCAGGGCCAGGCGCCCGCCAGGCGGCCGAGGCCGAAGGGGCCGATCAGGGCGCCGATGACCAGATAGCCGAGAACCGGGCTGATCCGCAGCCGGTGCAGGACCGGCACGATCACGCCAGCGGCGATCAGGAAGACGACGAGCTCGCGCAGGTAAGGGATATGGGCGTGGGTCTCCACGTCGTCTCCTGAAGGGTTCGTCCGGTGGTCAGATCTGCGGAGCTGCCGGCAGCAGGCCCGGTGTGGCCAGGGTCTCGAGCACTCGCTGGTTGCGGTAGTAGTCCTGGTGGCTGCTGCCGCTGAGCCGGCCGAGCAGGCCCGCATCGAACGGCAGCTCGAAGCTCTGGACGCCGGCCGGTACGGTGCCGCCGAGGCCGGCGATGACGCTGGTGCAGAGCCAATCGGCATTGCTGTGGAAGTCGAGCCAGGTCACCGGTGGCCGGTCGAGCAGCTTCTGCCGCTCGCGGGCCAGCCAGCTAGAGCGGCAGGCGAGGACGGCCACGGGCGAGCCCAGGGTGACGAGGCGAAGCCGCGGCCAGTCGGCCTCGTGCGGCCAGTCGGCCAGGGCATCGAGCGCGATGACCGAGCCCAGGCTGTGGGCGGCGACGACGACCTCGTCATAGGGCTCGGCCAGCACCGCATCGAGCGTGCTCCGCACCCGGCAGCGCAGCCGGTCGCGCAGGCCCACCTCGTCCTCGTTGGGGCGGTTCTCGAGATAGTCCTTGGTGAATCGGCCGATCTGCGCCAGCCCGTCCGCATTGACGGCCGAGAGGACGAAGGCGAGGAGCGCCCAGTAGGCGAAGCTCTCGATGCCGGCGGCGAGCCAGAGGAACCCCTCGTAGAGCTGCGCCAGGACCGGCAGGGCGAGAACCTCGGGTGGCTGCATGCCGCGCAGCGTGCTGGCCACCAGGAGCGCGATCGACACGTACCAGAGGATCAAAAGCAGGCCGCTGAACAGCAGGCCGATGGTGATGAAGCGGGAAAGAGCGAAGGCCCGCCAGGTGCCACGGCTGAATACCCAGTAGGCGACCAGCTCGAAGCCGCTCCAGAGCTTGCCCCAGGGACCGGTCTCCACCGGGTCGTCGACCATGTCGCCCCAGTAGGCCTCGAAGACGTCGGTTTCCACCGGTCGTGCCGCAACGCCGCGCAAGCTGCCCGGCAAGAGCCGCCGGCCGATCTCGCCCGCGAGCTCCACCTCGCCGCCAGCCGCCAGGGGGTGGCGCTCGACGGTGGCGAGGTTGTCGACCAGCCGATCGCGCCGCACGAAGCGCTCGACCCGCTGGATGCCGGGCACGAGCACGATGGCGCGGCGCATGGGCTCGTCGGGCGTCGGCTCGGGCATCGATCACTTCCTCCGGGAAGCGGGGATCGCTGATGCCATAACCGGGGATTGCAGGGACGATGTCAACGGCGGTGGGTGGTGTCGATCAGGCTCATCCCTGCGCTCGTTCGAGACAGGCCGCGCCTACCGCCCCAGCCGGCCCGCCACCTCCAGCGCGGCGTAGGTGAGGATGGCGTCGGCGCCGGCGCGCTTGAAGCAGAGGAGGCTTTCGAGGAGCGCCGCGTCGCCGTCGAGCCAGCCGTTCTGGCCGGCGGCCTTGAGCATCGCGTACTCGCCGGAGACCTGATAGGCGAGCGTCGGCAAATGGAAGGCGTCCTTCAGCGTGCGGATGACGTCCAGATAGGGCATGCCGGGCTTGACCATCAGCATGTCGGCGCTCTCGGCGATGTCGAGCGAGGCCTCGCGGATCGCCTCGCTGCTGTTGGCCGGGTCCATCTGGTAGGTCTTCTTGTCGGCAGCACCCAGCGCCGTGGCCGAGCCGACCGCGGCGCGGAACGGGCCGTAGAAGGCCGAGGCGAACTTGGCGGCGTAGGAGAGGATCAGCGTCTCCTGGTGCCCGGCCGCATCGAGCGCCTCGCGCACGGCGCGGATGCGGCCATCCATCATGTCGGAGGGGGCGATGACGTCGCAGCCCGCCTCGGCCTGACAGAGCGCCTGGCGACAGAGGGCCTCGAGCGTCTCGTCGTTGAGCACGACACCACCATCGACCAGGCCGTCCTGGCCGTGCGTGGTGTAGGGATCGAGCGCCACGTCCGCGATCAGGCCGAGCTCCGGGAGCTGGCGCTTGAGTAGCCGGAGCGTGCGGCAGACGAGGTTCTCCGGGTTCCAGGCCTCCCTCCCATCCTCGGTCTTGGCCTCGAGCGGGGTCGCCGGGAAGAGGGCCAGGGCCGGGATGCCGGCCTCGAGCGCCCGCTCGGCGACGCGCAGCACCCGGTCGGGGCTGTGGCGCACCACCCCCGGCATGGCGCCGATGCTCACCTCGCAATCGCTGCCGTCCATGACGAAGACCGGCAGGATCAGGTCCGCGGGCCGGAGGCAGTGCTCGGCGACCAGCCGCCGGCTCCAGGCGGCGCGGCGCAGGCGGCGCGGGCGCGAATGCGGGAAGGGCGGGAGCGGCGGCAGATGGCAGGGCTGGCTCAAAATGTTCGTCCACTGGTCGTGAAGCTGGAATCTTTATATCTCTCGGGGCCGCCGGGCAATCGGAACGGCCTGGACGGGGATGCGGGGCAGCGATGGACTCCGGTCCCTCATCGCCTTGGCCAAGCGGCTCGACACCGAAACGGGCTTCGCGGTGATCGACCGGGCCTTGCAGCTTTTCGGCGGCTACGGCTATCTGCGCGACCACGGCATCGAGCGCTTCTTTCGGGACGCGTGGGTCCACCAGATCCTCGAGGGAACGAACCAGATCATGCGGCTGATCATCGCCCGCCGGCTGCTCCGGCCATGAGCGGCACCGTGCATGTCGAGGTGCAGGGCGGGCTCGGCATCCTGACGCTGGACCGGCCGCGGGCGCTCAACGCGCTGGACCGCGGCATGGTGCGGAGCGTCTCCAAAGCACTTCGGCGCTGGCGCGACGACGACGGGATCCGGGCGGTGCTGATCAGGGCCGTGCCGGGGCGGGCCTTCTGCGCCGGCGGGGACATCGTCGGCGTAGTCGAGACGGCGAAGACGGAGGGAGCTGCGGCCGCCGCACCCTTCTTCTTCGACGAATACCGGATGAACTGGCGGATCGGCAATCTGGGCAAGCCCTTCATCGCCCTTCTGGACGGCATCACCATGGGCGGCGGGGTCGGCATCTCGGTGCACGGCTCGCACCGGATCGCGACGGAGAACACGCTCCTCGCCATGCCCGAGACCGGCATCGGCTTCTTCCCGGACGTCGGCGGCAGCCACTTTCTCCCGCGCCTGCCGGCCCATGCCGGCCTCTATCTCGGGCTCACCGGCGAGCGGGTGGACGGGGCGACCGCGACGCGGCTCGGCATCGCCACGCATTTCGTGCCGGCCGCGTCCCTGCCGGCCCTCGAGGCGGCGCTGGTCGACGGCGAGGGCATCGATGCGGCCCTGGCCCGCTTCGCCGACGAGCCGGTGCCCGGCGGGCTGGATGCCGTGGCCATCGACCGGCTCTTCGCCGCGGCCAGCCTCGACGAGTTGCTCGCCGGCCTCGCCCGCGACGGCGGTGCCTTCGCCACCGGGACGCTCGAGACGCTCCGGCAAAAATCGCCGCTCAGCGTGGCCGTGACCTTCGAGGAGCTGCGGCGCGGCGCCGGGCTCGATCTCGCCGGCTGCCTCGCCATGGAGTATCGCCTGGTGCACCGCTTCCTCGAGGGCCACGACTTTCCCGAAGGTGTCCGCGCCCTCCTGGTCGATCGGGACAAGCAGCCGCGCTGGCAGCACGCGACGATCGAGGCGGTGAACGAGGCGGAGATCGCGGCCTGCTTCGCACCGCTCGTCGGGGGTGATCTCGAGTTCGACTGGCAGCCGCGAGGGGAGGACGACTGATGGCACGGATCGGCTTTCTCGGGCTCGGCAACATGGGCCTGCCAATGGCCTCGAACCTGCGTCGGGCCGGGCACGCGGTGACGGGTTTCGATCCCGGAGACCCAGCCCGCCGGGCGGCCGGGGAAGCGGGGCTGCGCCTGGCGGACGACCTCGCCGGTGCGGTGGTCGGGGCCGAGGTCGTGATCAGCATGCTGCCGGCCGGGCCGCATGTCCGTGACGCCTACGAGGGGCCCGCCGGCGTCCTCACCCATGCGATGCCGCAGGCGCTCCTCATCGACTGCTCGACCATCGACGTCGAGACCGCGCGGGCGGTGGCCAGGGCCGCGGCTGCCCGCGGCCACGACATGGTCGACGCACCCGTCTCCGGCGGGGTGACCGGGGCCGCTGCCGCGTCGCTCACCTTCATGGTCGGCGGCACGGTGGAGGCGTTCGGCCGCGCCGCCCCCTTCCTCGAAGCAATGGGCCAGACGATCGTCCATGCCGGTGACGCCGGCACCGGCCAGGCGGCCAAGATCTGCAACAACCTGATGCTCGGCATCCAGATGATCTCGGTCTGCGAGGCCATGGTGCTGGCCGAGAAGCTCGGGCTCGCGCACCAGAAGCTCTTCGACATCAGCAGCCGGTCGTCCGGCCAGTGCTGGTCGCTCACCTCCTATTGCCCGGTGCCGGGTCCGGTGCCGACCACACCCGCCAATCGCGACTACCGGCCCGGCTTCACCGCGGCGATGATGCTCAAGGACCTGAAGCTCGCGATGGGCGCGGCGGAGATGGCCGGGGCGGCGACGCCGATGGGTGCCGCCGCGACGCAACTCTACGCCAAGTTCGCCCGCGAGGAGAACGAGGGACTAGATTTTTCAGCAATTATCAAGATGATTAGAGGAACTCCCGGTTGACCTAGGCGGGGTGGTCCGGCTGCGGGGAAAAGGGGACGCATGATGCAATCGCGCGCCGAGGGCTGAGTGAAAGACCACTATCTCGTCACCATCCGCCTGATCGAGCGTCTGCACCGGCGCTTCCTCGACGTCATCAAGGCCGAGCTCGATCGGCTCGGCATCGAGGATATCAACAACGTGCAGACGTTGATCCTCTCGAACATCAACGCCGACCAGCTCACCGTGGGCGAGCTCACCGTCCGCGGGTACTATCTCGGCTCCAACGTCTCCTACAACGTGAAGAAGCTGGTCGAGAACGGCTACCTGATCCAGGAGCGCAGCAGCCACGACCGGCGCATGACCCGGGTACGCCTTTCGGAGAAGGGGCTGGACCTGACGGCCAAGATCGACGAGCTCTACCAGCGCAACGCCGATGCGATCGGCGACGGCATCGCCACGGGCGAGCAGCTGCAGGAGCTCAACGATGTGCTCAATGGTCTCGAGCGCTACTGGAGCCGGATCGTCAACTTCGCGCGTTAGGGCCGCACACGCACGCGGTCTGTCCCGCCGCTCGCTCCTGGCGAGCACGGCGCTCGCCGGCGCTGCCGTGGTCGCTGCCTGCATGGGGCCGCTGCCCGGCGCCGATGCCGCGCCGCCGGCCGGCCGCGGCGAGGCCTTCGCCGATGGCGGCTGGTTCGACGACGGGTTCGGCTGGGTCGAGTAGCCGGCGTGAGCTGCGGGTGATCGCCGTCAGTCGCCGTCGCCGGCGGGCGCCTTGCGCATCGCCGACATCTCGCGCTGCAGCGCCTCCATCTCGGCCTTGAGCTGCCGCATCTCGCGATCGAGCTCGGCGTCGTCGCGCTTCGTGCCGCGCGCCGTCTCGGCGGCGGGCTTCGGCTCGCCGCCCGACTTCTCGGCGGCCGGGTTGAAGAGGTTCGCCGCCTTCTGGAAGATCGCCATGTTCTGGCGGGCGACCTCCTCGAACGGGTTGACCACGTCGAGCGGGTTGAGCGGGAAGAAGCGGCCGACCGTCTCCTCCATGTAGCCGCGCATCTGCTCCTGGTGCCGGGCGAAGTTCTCCATCGAGACCTCGAGGTAGCGTGGCACCACGGATTGCAGGCTGTCGTCGTAGAAGCCGATGAGCTGGCGCAGGAAGCCGATGGGCATCAGGTTACGGCCCTTGGCATCCTCCTCGAGGATGATCTGGGTCAGCACCGAGCGGGTGATGTCGTCGCCGGTCTTGGCGTCGTAGACCAGGAAGTCCTGGCCCTCGCGCACCATCTGGCAGAGCTCCTCGAGGGTGACGTAGCTGCTCGACGCCGTGTTGTAGAGGCGCCGGTTCGCATACTTCTTGACGATGGCGACCTTGCCGCCCTTGCGGGTCTCGCCCTCCGCCCCGCCACCTTCCTCCCTACCGCCCGACGGGGCAGCCTCGACCTTGCGCGGCGCCATTGCGGTCTCCTCGAAAGCCACTTCCGGGCGAGCTTAGCTCCACCGGCGACGGCACGCCACCCGTTCCGCCGCCGGCAGCACTCAGATGCCGAGCTCGTCGAAGCCGCTGCCGCGGGTGAACTCGTCGCTCTCGGGGTCGATCGCCTCCTCCTCCAGCACCGGCGCCGCCTTGCCGGCCTGGATCTCGGCCTCCTCGTGGCTGCGGGCGATGTTGACGCTGACCTGGACCTCGACCTCGGGGTGCAGCGCCACCGTCACCGAATGAATGCCCAGCGTCTTGAGCGGGCTCTCCAGCCTGATCTGCTGGCGGGTGAAGGTGATGCCCTGCTCGGTGAAGGCGTCGGCGATGTCGCGCGGGCTGACCGAGCCGTAGAGCTGGCTGCCCTCGCTCGCCTGGCGGAGGATGACCACCGAGGCGCCGTCGATGATGGTCGAGGCCTCCTCGGCCTCGTTCCTGCGCTCGAGGTTCTGCGCCTCGAGCTGGGCACGGCGGCTGTCGAAGGCGCCGAGCGCCGTCTCGGTGGCGCGCAGCGCCTTACCCTTGGGAATCAGGAAGTTGCGGGCATAGCCGGGCTTGACGTTCACGATCTGGCCCATCTGGCCCAGTTTCGGCACGCGCTCGAGGAGGATGACCTGCATGGATGACACTCCGGAGGATTAGGCCAGACGCCGCCGCAGATGCGCCCAGTCCTCGACGAGACCGAGGACCACGACGACCACGACGAGCGGCCAGCTGAACAGGATGAGGACGAGGTAGAAGCCGGCGAGCGCCAGCCCGCGGGCGGGCAGCCGATGGGCGAGGCTATGGACGACGGCGAGGCCCTGCATCAGGAAGGGCACCGCCAGCAGCGCTGCCAGACCCTGGGCGAAGAAGGCGAGATCGCCCCCGGCGACCAGGGCCGCGAGCGTGCCGATCGCCAGCGCCGGCCCGCACCAGCCCGGCAGCCAGAGCTCGGCGAGCGGTGCTCCCGGCCGCTGCGCCTGCCCGCCGCGCAGCGCCAGGAGCTGGGCGAGCGCGGCGTTGATCACCGTCATCAGCACCCAGGAGACGGCGATGATGCCGGGCACGATGGCCGCATAGTCAGCGACCATGCCGGCGACCGCGGCGAGCTCGCCCGCCTCGCCGGCGAACTGGCCGAGCACCTCGGTCAGCGCCGCCGTGAAGGACGCCTCGATGCTGCCCGTGCTCCAGCGCACCCAGAAGAGGGCGAGGACCATGACGACCGCCGCGTAGAGGACGAGCTGGCAGAGCACGAGGCCGAGCGGGTACCACTCGGTCTTGCCGTCCTTGCCCACCCGCGAGAGCAGCGCCTGGCGGGTGGTGATCAGGCAGGGCGCCACCTGGACCACGAGGAAGACGAGAGCGGCGATGCCGCCGCCGAACGCCATGACGAGCCCGGCCGAGCCGAAGCCGGCGAGGCCCGCCGGCGCCAGCCCGAACGACAGGCCGACGAAGAGCACCGGGAGCTGGACGAAATAGGCGAAGAGCGGCGTGCCCAGGACGCCCGTGGTCAGCGACAGGTAGAGCGCTGCGCTGGCCGCGGCCGCGAGGACGGTGATGAGGAGCTGCCGCTGCACGGATGCTCGTCCAGTATCGGTCGGCTCAGCCGGCGACGTAGGGCAGGAGCGCCAGCTCGCGGGCCCGCTTGATCGCCTTGGCCAGCTGACGCTGCTCCTTGGCGGTCACGGCGGTGATCCGGCGCGGGACGATCTTGCCACGCTCCGAGACGAAGCGCTGCAGCAGCTTCACGTCCTTGTAGTCGATCGGCGATGCGTCGGCGTGGGCGAAAGGGCTCGCCTTCTTGCGGCGGAAGAAGGGTCGGCGGATGGTGATGTTCGGCGGCTCGCCGCCGCGGCTGCCACGGTCCGGGCGGTCGCCACGCTCGCGATCGCCGTAGGAGCCCTGCGGGCGGTCTCTGGTTTCCATGATCTAACGGTTCCTCGTCTCGACTTTGCGATTGGCGGAAGAGCTCAGGGGCGGTCGCGGCGCCGCTCGTCGCGGCTGGACTTGACCTGCATCACGATCGACGGCTCGGGATCGACCGTGTCGATCTTGACCGTCAGGTAGCGGACCACGTCGTCGTGGATGCGCTCGTTGCGCTCGAGCTCGGCGACCGCCGAAGGCGATGCGTCGAGGTTGAGGTGCACGTAGTGAGCCTTCCGATGCTTCTTCAGCCGGTAGGCGAGGGAGCGGAGCCCCCAGTACTCGACCTTCTTCACTTCGCCGCCATTCGCCGAGACGATGGCGCCGAGCTCGTCGGCCAGGGTTTGTGCCTGCTGCGACGAGAGGTCGGGGCGGGCGATGAACGTATGCTCGTAGAGCGGCATCTTTGCCGTTGCTCCTCTGGATTTGGACGACAACAGGGACCGCCGCGTCATCTTCACGCGACGATCCACCGTCACTACAGATTCGCTGCCGTCGGCCGGTACGCCGACCCACCGCGAGGATGGCGCGGTTATACGCGGTTTGGCCGCGGTCGCAAGCGTGTTCGGTCAGGGGTTGCCCGACGCTCCTGCTCGGGATGCGCTGGGAGACGGGGCTTCCGCCGTGAGCGCTGCGGTTGCGAGAGCTGCACGCGGATGAAGTGCCCCAAGCAAATCCAATGCAATCGCTGCAATGCGGCAGCCGACGGCTTGGCTGATGAAGCAGAAGCCGATGTCGGTCATGGCGGAGCGGGAAGGGGGCAAGCCCGAGTGGGCGGGCCGGGCCGAGATCGACGACGCCCCCGCCGTGGCAATGCGCAACGGCGCGATCGGCGGTGCCGAGGAGCCGCTGCTGCGATGTTTCTTGCGGCTGGATGGCGGTATGAGGACAACGCCCCGGAGAACCTCGCCCGCCTGCGCCGCTTCGCGCTCGATCTCCTGCGCGCCGGCCAGGGCGAAGGATCGACCCCCGGCAAGATCGAGCGGGCCGCGTGGGACGACGCTTCCCTCATCAAGATCCTGTCATCCGCCCGATGCGATCGCCCTGCGGTCGAAGCGCTCGCACTGGCGCGAGCCGGCGGCTTGCGCTAACCACGAAGGCCAGCAGCGGGCGGTGACAGGGCCCATATCGGGGAGGTTTCATGCCGGGCAAGCTCGATCTCGAAGGTCTCGCCGAGCGGGTCAGCCTCGGGCTGATCGACACGGTGCTCGTCTGCTTCACCGACCTGCAGGGCCGGCTCATCGGCAAGCGCTTCCATGCCCAGCATTTCGTCGCGTCCGGCCACGCCGAGACGCACGCTTGTGACTACCTGCTCGCCAACGACATCGAGATGGAGCCGGTGCCGGGCTACGCGGCGGCGAGCTGGCAGCGCGGCTATGGCGATTTCGTCATGGCCCCGGATCTCGCGACCCTGATGGAGGTGCCGTGGCTCGAGGGCACGGCCCTCGTGCTCTGCGACGTGCTCGACCACCACGATCACGCACCCCTGGCGCACAGCCCGAGGGCCATCCTCAAGGGCCAGGTCGCACGGCTCGAGGAGCGCGGCATGCGGGCCTATCTCGCCTCCGAGCTCGAGTTCTACCTCTTCGAGGAGACCTACAAGAGCGCGCGGGCCAAGGGCTGGCGCGGACTCCAGACCGCGAACGACTACATCCAGGACTATGTGATCAGCGCCACGAGCAAGGAGGAGCGGGTGATGCGGGCGATCCGCAACCACCTGCACGATGCCGGCATCCCGATCGAGAACAGCAAGGGCGAATGGGGGCCGGGGCAGGAGGAGCTCAACGTCCGCTACGCTGACGCTCTCACCATGGCCGACCGGCACGTGGTCATCAAGAACGGCATCAAGGAGATCGCGCACGGGCTCGACGCCGCGGTCAGCTTCATGGCCAAGTACGACAACGCGCTCGCCGGCTCGTCCTGCCACGTCCACGCCTCGCTCTGGGACGCCGATGGGGCGCGGCCGCTCTTCCTCGACGAGGCGGCCGAGGACGGCATGTCGCCGCTGATGCGCCAGTTCGTCGGCGGCATGCTGCGCTACGCACCGGACTACACCTGGTTTCTCGCCCCCTACATCAACTCCTACAAACGCTTCCAGGCCGGCACCTTCGCGCCGACCCGGATGGTGCTCTCGGGCGACAACCGCACCGCGGGCTTCCGCCTCGTCGGCGAGCGGACGAAGGCGCAGCGGATCGAGTGCCGGATCGGCGGTGCGGACCTCAACCCCTATCTCGCCTTCGCCGCCCTCATCGCGGCCGGTCTCGCCGGCATCGACGAGGGGCTGGATTGCGGCGAGCCCTACGCCGGCGACGCCTATGGCGACGACGACCTGCCGGAGGTGCCGAAGACGCTGCGGGCCGCCGCCGAGGCCCTCGACAACTCCGCCATGCTGCGCACGGCGCTGGGTGATGCGGTGGTCGACCACTATGTCCACACCGCCCGCTGGGAGCAGGCCGAGTACGACCGGCGGGTGACCGATTTCGATCTTTCGCGCGGTTTCGAGCGCTACTGAGAGGGCTCATGTCCGACAAGGTGCAGATCGTCTCGCCGATCGACGACAGCGTCGTCGCCCAGCGGCCGGTGGCCAGGGACAGCGAGATCGAGGACGCGATCGCCACGGCGCGAGGCTCCCAGCGCGCCTGGGCGCGCGTCTCCGTCGGGGAGCGGGCGCGGATCTGCCTCGCCATGCTGGATTCCATGCTGGCGATGCAGGAGGACCTCACGGTCGAGCTCGCCCGGATGATGGGGCGGCCGGTGCGCTATGGCGGGGAGATGGGCGGCTTCGCCGAGCGCACCCGGCACATGGCGGCGATCGCCAGGGAGGCGCTGGCGCCGCTCACCATCGAGGACACGGACCAGAGCCGGCGCCTGATCGCGCGCGAGCCGCTCGGTGTCGTGCTGGTCATCGCCCCCTGGAACTACCCCTACCTGACGGCGGTGAACACCATCGTGCCAGCACTCATCGCCGGCAATGCGGTGATCCTGAAGGCGGCATCCCAGACGCTCCTCACCGGCGAGCGCTTCCAGCGGGCCTTCGAGGAGGCCGGCATGCAGGAGAGCGTGTTCGAGCATCTGGTGATGAGCCATGCGCAGACCGAGAAGCTGATCGCGAGCCGTGCGGTCGACCATGTCACCTTCACGGGCTCTGTCGCCGGCGGCCGGGCGATCGAGCGCGCGGCGGCCGGCAGCTTCATCGGCGTCGGCCTCGAGCTCGGCGGCAAGGACCCGGCCTATGTCCGGGCCGACGCCGATCTCGACCATGCGATCGAGAACCTGGTCGACGGGGCCTTCTTCAATTCCGGCCAGAGCTGCTGCGGCATCGAGCGGATCTATGTGGCCGAGGAGCTGTTCGACCGGTTCGTCGACGGGTTCGCGGCGACCACCGGCAGCTACGTCCTCGACGATCCGCGGGACGAGGCG
>Ga0116151_10001654_pt1 | contig 20886 bp, 18 predicted proteins | sample AD_UKC117_MetaG_FD_89893 | JGI IMG/M metagenome (GOLD analysis project Ga0116151, IMG submission 89893) | Active sludge microbial communities of municipal wastewater-treating anaerobic digesters from Hong Kong - AD_UKC117_MetaG | ecosystem: Engineered > Bioreactor > Anaerobic > Digestate... | reverse complement strand
CGACGACGGCGTAGCCGGCGACGACGGCGTAGCCGGCGACGACGCTATGAACGAGCGGGCCCCGAGCAGGCGCGGCGCCCAGTACTTGTCGCTCATCGGCGAGACGATGACGCCGGTCTTCAGCCCGGCGGACACGGCGTGGATGACGGTGCCGTCGCCGACGACCATCGCGACGTGGCTCGGGGCGCCCCCTACCGTATCGTAGACCAGCACGTCGCCGGCCCTGGCCTTGCGCCAGTCTATCGGCGAGCCGCTCGACCAGAACGACCGGGCGCTGCGCGGAAGCTCGACGCCGAGCGCCTCGCGGTACACGTAGCGGACGAATCCGGAGCAGTCGAAGGCCCTGGGAGACTCGGCGCCGTAGACGTACGGCACGCCCCTGTACTTGAAGGCGGCTTCGACGAGCCGGCGCCTGGCCTCGTCCTCCGAGCCCTGGGCGAAGGCCGCGGCCGCGAGCAACGCCAGTGATACCGTCAAACCGAATCGTTTCATATCCATACCTCGACTATCCCGTCGCCCTTCCCGCTCGTCAAGCGCGAGGCGCCTTCATGTGCTATGCTATCGAATATGATAGCGATATACTATCGATTCCGATACTAACGATGATCGGTACGCCCTCAAGACGGCCTCCTATCATGTTTAAAGCATGGCACGCTTTTTGCTTTACTACCACTAGGCGCTCGGCATTCGAGCGCCGGGAGGTTTACCATGAAACGATTCGTCTGCCTGGCGATGATAGCCTCGACCTTGTCGATCGGCGCCTTCGGCCAGTCCTTTAGCTCGCTGCCGACCGGCTCCGTCGGCTCGGCCGACCCGCAGTTCGCCCTGTCCATCCTGACCGACTACTTCGAGAAGGACGAGCGATCGAGCAGGACCGGCGGCGTCGTGATGTCCGGCATAGGCGGCGCCCTGCTCGCCGGCGGCCTGGCCGGCGTCGGTTATTCGTTCGCCGCCCCTGCCTCGAATTTCTCCGATCCCGAGGGCCAGATGCTGATGCGCGGCCTATCGATAGGCGTCTCCGGCGCCGGGCTCATCGTCGGCGGCATAGGCATCGGGATCCTGGCCAAGCCCGACGACGCGTACAAGCGCGAATACGCCTACCTGTACGCGGAGACCGATCCGGTCGTGCAGGAGGCGATAGCGTTCGGCATCATGAAGGAGCTGGCCGACGACGCGAAGCGCGGCAGGATAGTCGGCGGCATCGTGAATATCGCGACCCCGCTGGCCGCGGCCGGCGGCAGGGCCGTATACGCGGCAGCTACCGGCGACTGGAGCGACTTCGACGACAAGGTACTCGGTTCGATGAGCTGGACCCTGCCGAGCCTCGTCTCGGGCATCATCATGCTGGTGTCGGGGAAATCGACCGAGGAGCGCATGCTCGACTCGTACCGCGCGATGAGCGCCAGCTACGCCGCCGGGGCGCGCGACTAGCGCGGCGGCATGAGCTCCTGGCTCAAGGCGCTCGCCCTCGGGATAGCGGCGGCCCTGGGACTCTCCAGGGCCGCCGAGCCGCCTACGCTGACGATGCGGCTGTCGCGCGACGAGACGACCATCTACGCCTCGGTCGAGGTCTGGGACCTGCCGGGGACCGACCTCGAGCGGCTCGTCGAGGCGTCGTTCGTCGTACGGCTCGAGGCGACGATATGGGCCGGCCGCGCCGTGGCCGAGGCCTACCGCGACATCCGCTACAACGGCCGCTACTACGAGATCCGCGTCTCGGAGACCGGGGGCGTCCACCGCACCGAGGACCCCGCTGCGGCCTGGGCGATAGCGTCGCGCTTCTCGCGCGTGCCGCTCTGCCCGGCGGCCGGATTATCGTTCCCGCTGAGCGCCGGTTGCAAGGCGACGCTCTCGCTGCCGGAGGATCCGGGCTACGACCCTATGGTCGTATGGGGCTACAAGGCGGCCGCCGACTATCGGGAAATCGATTCCCTCGGCCACGTGCCATACTTGTAGCCATGAGATTGCGATCCGGTATCTTCATCGTATCGTTCTCCGTCTCGGCGGCCCTGCTCGGCGGGGCGGCCGTCGCGCTGACGGCCTTCTACCGATCCGGGGGCGACCGCTCCCTGTCGTCGCTCGAGGCCGCGGTCGACGAGCTGTCGGCGATGGCCCGCGCCTTGGCCGAGGGCGAGGCGCCCGATCCTGACGCCATGATGGACGCGGTCGCCCCGATCAGGCGCGACCTGGCGACGCGGACGGTGCTCGAGCGCGACGCGGCCGTATCGTCGGCCCTGGCCTGGGCCGCCTTCCTCGGCGTCGAGGCCGTAGCCGCGCTGCTCGCCTCCGCGCTCGCCGCGGCCGCACTGACCAGGCGATGGTCGCGGCTGCGCGACGGGGTGCTCAGGATACGCCGCGGAGAGGCGGCGGAGCCGTTCTTCGCCGGCGCCCGGGACGAGTTCGGCGCCGTCGAGGAGGAGCTCGACGGCCTCGTCGCGGCGCTCGGCGAACGCGAGCGCATACGCTCCGAGCTGCGCGCCCTCCAGGGCTGGGGCGAGGCCTCGGCCTTCCTGGCCCACCAGGCCAGGACGCCGCTCGCCTCGCTCGAGCTGTCCGCCGGCTCGGCGAGGCTGGCCATCGAAGGCGGCGCCGAGGCGAGCGACGCGCTCCGCTACCTGGACAGGGTCGAGACGGAGGCCGCGAGGATACGGGGCCTGTTCGCCAGGGTGCGTTCGATGTCGGGCTTCAAGGATCCGGAGCCGGTCCGGCTCGACCCCGCCGAGGCCTTCTACGAGGCGGCCGCCACGCTCCGGGCGCGCGGGGCGGCCATAGCCGACGGCGAGCTGGCCGTCGAGCGTGCCGGAGGCGAATCGCTCGCGAAGTTCGATCGCGGCTATCTCGTCGAGGCCTTCGTCAACCTGCTCGATAACAGCCTCGAAGCCTGCGCCGAGCGTTCGATCCCGTTCGGGGCCCGGCTACGGCTCGGGCGGGATGGACCGCGCTACGTCATCGAGTACACCGACTCGATCACGGGCCTGCCGGCCGAGCTGGCCGAACGCGTCGGCTCGGTCCGCTACTCGACCAAGCCCGGCGGCTCGGGCCTCGGCGTCTGGCTCGTGCGGCGCATAGCCGCCCTGCACGGAGGCGAACTGAGCGTCCGGCTATCGGACGCGGGCGGGCTCGCGTTCACGCTCGTATTCCCGAACGGAGGAGAAGGCGATGGCTAGGGTGCTCGCGATAGACGACGACGCGTCGTACCTCGAATCGATGACCAGCTACCTGAGGCTCAAGGGCCATGAGGCCGCCGGCGCGACGAGCCCGCCTGAGCCGGAGGCGATAGCCGGGGCCTACGATATCGTGCTGCTCGATATAGCCCTGGACGGCGAGAGCGGCTTCGACTGGCTCGACCGCTACGCGGCGGCCGGCGTGCCGACCGCGATGGTATCCGGGCTGGCCGACGCCAAGACCGCGGTACGCGCGGTCAAGGCGGGAGCCGTCGACGTGCTCGAGAAGCCGGTCGACACCGGGCGGCTCGAGGTGGTAATCGCGATGGCCGAGGAGAAGTCGGCCCTCGCGCGATCCGACCGGGCCGGCCGCGACGCCTGGCTCGAGGAGCACCTCTACGTCGGCGGCTCCGAGGCGATGCGCTCCCTCGTCGAGGCCGCGGAGCGCGGCGCGGCCACGTCGCTCTGCGTACTGCTCCACGGCCCGAGCGGCTCCGGCAAGGATCCGCTCGCGAGGTGGATACACTTCCGCTCGAGGCGCTCGTCCGGCCCCTTCGTCGCGGTCAACTGCGCGTCGATACCCGGGGAGCTGGCCGAGAGCGAGCTGTTCGGCCATCGCAGGGGCGCGTTCACCGGGGCCGACCGCGACCGGGCCGGCTGCTTCGCCGAGGCCGCCGGCGGCACGCTGTTCCTGGACGAGATCGGGGAGCTGCCGCCGGCGCTGCAGCCCAAGCTGCTCAGGGCCATCGAGTCCGGCGAGTACCGGCCGATCGGCGCAGACGCTCCGCGCCGTTCCGACGCGCGAGTCGTGGCGGCCACCAACCGCGACCTGAAGGCCGAGGCGGCGAAGGGCGCCTTCAGGGAGGACCTGCTCTACAGGCTAGCGCAGATACCGCTCGCGGTCCCGCCGCTGTCGGCTCGGGCCGACGATATACCGGCCTTGGCGCGTTTCTTCGCCGCGAGGCTCGGCGGCCGCCGCTTCTCGGACGACGCCCTCGAGTACCTCCGGCGGCGCGACTACCCCGGCAACGTCCGAGAGCTGCGCAACCTCGTCGAGCGGGCCTTGGCGCTGGCCCCCGGCGCGGTCGAGGTGGACGCGCCGACCCTGCGCGCGATCGACGAATCCGGCTGGGCGCCGCTCGGCGGAGGCGCCGGAGGCCGAGCCTTCCCGCTCGACCCCGCGATGCCGCTCAGGGAGGCCAAGCGCCGCATGGAGCTGGCCTACATTGAGCGCCAGGTGGAGCTGGCCGGCGATTCGGTCGGCCGGGCCGCCGAGCGGCTCGGCGTACTGCCGAACAACCTGTCGCGGAGGCTCGGAGAGCTGCGGGAGACGGACTGACCCGGGAGCTCAGGCCTCGGCCAGCTCGAGGACCGGCTCGTCGTAGGCCTCTAGGAAATCGACGATGGCGTCGTAGCGATCCTCGGGCCGGCCGCCCGCGGGCGCGACCCGGTCGTAGAGGCCGGCCATGTAGTCGACCACGCGAGCCCTGTCCCCGGAGTCTACCTCGACGTCGATAGAGAACAGCTCGGCCATGAAGGCCTTGGCCTCGCGTTCGTCGTAGCCGGGCAGGATAACCGACAGCATCGCGAGCGCAGTCGGTATGCAGTTGACGCTGTGCTGCCGCACGAAGAGTATCGACTCGGTGATCTCGACCGCCCTCGCGCGGAGGGCGTCCAGCTCGCGGCCGAAGCGCCCGTCGTCCGCCGTCGCGGCCAGTAGCTCGCGCAGCCTGAAGTACGTATAGCAGACGACCAGCACGTGCAGGCTCGGCACGCAGAACAGGTGCGGGTCGACGGCGTAGACGAAGGCCAGCCTGAGGCTCGGAGCCCTATCCGGCCGCCTGGTCGTCGACAGGCAGCGCCCGTAGACCGAGCCCGCGTCCGAGTAGCAGCGCCCGAGCCCGGCCAGGAACTCGATAACGGAGTCGTCGAAGGCCCGTCCGAGGCGGCGCCTGAAGTAGCTGAGCGCGCCTATCCACAGCTTGACGAAGGTCAGGTAGACGCCGGCCGCCTCGTAGCGGATCGGCACGCACGCGTCGAGCGGGTGCTCGATATTCTTGACCCGCACGGGGCTGACGCCGCGCCTGAGCCTGCGCGCGTGGGCGTACTGGTCGAGGAAGAAGCGGCCGACGACGGTGGCGGCGAACGACGCGGCCGCCCTGAGCGTCTTCAATCGGACGGCCACCGTCATGACGAGATAGGCGGCGCTCCCCGTCGGGAGCGCGTAGTCGGGGTCCCTCAAGCCTGCTTCTTCTCGATCTTGGCCCAGGTATCGCGCAGCGATACCGAGCGGTTGAACACCGGCGCGCCGGGCTTCGTATCCGGGTCGCAGCAGAAGTAGCCGAGCCGCTCGAACTGGAACGACCGGCCGGGCTCGGCCGAGGCCAGCCGGGGCTCGGCGTAGCCGGACAGAGCCTCGCGGGATCCCTCGTTGACCGTCGTCACCCAGTCGACGCCCTCGGGCACGTCCATCGGCCGCTCGGCGGCGAACAGGTGGTCGAAGAGCCTGGCCTCTATCGGTACGGCGTGGGCAGCGGATACCCAGTGTATCGTCCCCTTGACCTTGCGGTTGTCCGGGGCGTTGCCGCCGCGGGTCTCGGGGTCGTAGGAGCAGCGCACCGCGACGACCTCGCCCGTGGCCGGGTCCTTGTCGAAGCCGGTGCAGGTGACGATATAGCCGTAGCGCAGGCGCACCGAGTTGCCGGGGAAGAGCCTGAAGTACTTGGGCGGCGGGACCTCGGCGAAGTCGTCGCGCTCGATCCAGAGCTCGCCGGAGAACGGCACCTTCCTCGTGCCGGCCGACGGGTCCTCGGGATTGTTGACCGCCTCGAGCTCGTCTACCTCGCCGGCCGGCCAGTTCTCGATGATCAGCCTGAGCGGCTTGAGGACGGCCATCACGCGGTCGGCGCGCCGGTTCAGGTCCTCGCGCAGGCAGTGCTCGAGTAGCTGTATATCCACGAGGCTGTCGGTCTTGGCTATGCCGATGCGGCCGAGGAAGTCGCGTATCGCCTCCGGCGTGTAGCCGCGGCGCCGGAGGCCGGCTATCGTCGGCATGCGCGGGTCGTCCCAGCCCGAGACGACCCCGTCCTGCACGAGCCTGAGGAGCCAGCGCTTACTGAGCACCGTATGGGTGATGTTGAGGCGGGAGAACTCGATCTGCCTCGACGGGAAGACCTCGGCCTCGCGGATGAACCACTCGTACAGAGGGCGGTGGATCTCGTACTCGAGCGAGCACAGCGAGTGGGTCACGCCCTCGATCGCGTCGGACAGCGGGTGCTGGAAGTCGTACATCGGGTAGATGCACCAGGCGTCGCCGACGCGGTAGTGGCGCTCGCGGCGTATGCGGTACATCACCGGGTCGCGCATCACCAGGTTCGGATGCGCCATGTCTATCTTGGCCCTGAGCGTCTTGGAGCCGTCGGCGTACTCGCCTGAGCGCATCCGCGCGAACAGGTCGAGGTTCTCCTCTACCGATCGGTCGCGCCAGGGGCTGTTCCGGCCGGGCGGCGTCAGCGTGATGTTGTTCTTGTCGGGCACGGCGGTGCCGCGGTACTCGCGTATCTCCTGGTCCGACAGGTCGTCGACGTAGGCGACGCCCTTCTTGATCAGCTTGACGGCGAGCTCGTACAGTTTCTCGTAGTAATCGGAGGCGAAGAACAGCCGGTCTCCGCAGTCGAGGCCGAGCCAGGCGGAATCGCGCTTGATCGCCTCGACGTACGACATGTCCTCCTTGGCGGGATTGGTGTCGTCGAAGCGCAGGTTGCAGGTGCCGCCGAAGTCCTTGGCCACGTAGTAGTCGATGCTGAAGGCCTTGGCGTGGCCGATATGCATCCAGCCGTTCGGCTCGGGCGGCAGGCGGGTGCGTACGTAGCCGTACCTGCCGTTCTTGAGGTCCTCGGTCACGGCCTCGCGGATGAAGTCGAGCCCGGGACCGCCGGCCTCCGACCCTGTCGTCGCGTTCTTCTCGGAATCGCTCACGTCGTTCTCCTTGTACCGCGCTTCAGGGGCGCGGCGGGACCAGTATGCCCCGCGCCCCCGAAGGCGGTCAAGGACGCTAGTTCGCCGTCTTCAGCGCTGCGAGGGCCTTCCCGGCGCGGGCGATGGCCGCTTCCTTGCCGAGGACGGCGATGCTCTGGAACAGGGGCGGGCTGACCTTGGTGCCGGTCACCGCGACGCGCAGCGGCATCAGGAGGTCGCCGAGCTTGAGGCCCGCCTCCGCGGCGCCGGCGCGGAAGGCCGCCTCGCAGCCGTCGTGGTCGGCCGGGTCGTTCGCGCCGAGCAGCTCGACGGCCAGTCCGAGGGCGCGCGCGGCGCCCGCGGCGTCCATCTTCTTGGGCAGCAGCTCCTCGACCGGCGGCACGGCCGGCTCGGCGAACAGGAAGCGCAGCGCCTCGGGCGCGTCCGACAAGTACTTGAGCCGCTCCTTGACCAGCGGCGCCGCCGCGAGCAGCTTGGCGGCCTCGGCCGCGCCCGGCTCGGCCGCGATCAGCCCGGCCTCCGCCATGAAGGGCGCGATCCTCGCGGCCAGCTCCTCGTCGGACAGCATGCGTATGTACTGGCCGTTGAACCACTCGAGCTTGACGTAGTCGAACACGGCCGGCGCCTTGTTGATATGGTCCATGCTGAACAGCCGGGCCAGGTCCTCGAGCGAGTAGAGGTCGCGGCCGTCCTCGTAGGAGCAGCCGAGCATCGCGACGTAGTTGATCAGCGCCGCCTCGAGGTAGCCGCGCTTGCGGAACTCGTCGACCGCGGTGGCCCCGTGGCGCTTGCTTAGCTTGTGGCCGTCTTCGCCGAGCACCATCGGCAGGTGGCATAGCTTCGGCGGCTCCCAGCCGAAGGCCTCGTACATGATCATGTGGAGCGGCGCCGACGGGATCCACTCCTGGGCGCGCATCACGTGGGTGATGCCCATCAGGTGGTCGTCGACGACGTTGGCCAGGTGGTAGGTCGGGAAGCCGTCGCTCTTCAGGAGCACCGGGTCGGGGTTGACGTCGGCGTTCTTCCACTCGATATGGCCGAGCAGGATGTCGTCGAAGCCGGTCACGCCGTCGAGCGGTATCTTGAGCCGTATCACGTGGGGCTCGCCGGCGACGGCCCGGCGCTTCGCCTCGGCCGGGTCGAGGCCGCGGCAGGTGCGCGGATAGCCGAAGCCGCCGGAGGCCTGGGCGTCGCCCTCCTGCTCGGGCTGCTCCTGGCCGGCCTTCTCGGCGTCCTTGGCCGCCGACTTGTCGTCGGAGCAGAAGCAGTAGTAGGCCTTGCCCATGTCGACGAGGCGCTCGGCGTGCTCGCGGTACAGCGCGAAGCGCTCCGACTGCGTATACGGGCCGACGGGGCCGCCGACGTCCGGGCCCTCGTCCCAGTAGAAGCCGAGCCATCGGAAGGTGTCGTACAGGTTCTTGACGTAGACGTCCTGGGACCTGGTCCGGTCGGTGTCCTCGAGGCGGAGGATGAAGTCGCCGCCTACCGACCTGGCGAATAGGTAATTGAACAGGGCGGTGCGTACGCTCCCTATATGCTGCAGGCCCGTCGGCGACGGCGCGTATCTGACTCTGGCCTTCATCGTGGCTATCCTCCGCTGTAAAGTACTCGGATACCGAGTATATAGGCCGCCGCGGGCCCTGATCAATCCTGCGCTATGGAGCGGGAGGCATTATTCCGATACTATAGGGGATATGAAAGCGATGAAATCCGCGATCGCGTCGGCGCTGATCGCGCTGGCGGCTCTGTCCCCCGTCCTGGCCCAGGACGGCGAAGGCTCGGTGTTCGCGCCCTACCCGTCACGCATACGGATAGGCGTGCGCGGCCGCGAGATAGTGCTGTCCTGGGAAGACAGCGCCGATATCACGTCCGGCTACGCGGTCTACCGCCACGACGAGTTCCCCGACGCGACGAACTTCGAGCGCGCCATGCTCCTGGGCTACGCGGATAGCGGTTCCAAGGGCTTCGCGTACGCGCCGGTCGACGATAAGCCGTACTATTATTTCGTGCTCGGCCGCGTCCCCGAGCCGGTGCCCGAAGGCTCGCCGGCCGAGTACCGTATCTTCATCCCGCTGCGCAACGTGCCTATCGAGCCGGTGGCCCTGGCCGCCCAGCCCGCCCCGACCGCCGCGCCTACGCCCGCGGCGGAGGCGAGCGCCGAGCGCCCCAAGGCCGCGAAGCCCCGCCTGTCCGGTATCCTGGCCAGGGCCGACGGCGACTCCATCGTCGTATCCATAGACGCGGTCGGGGAGACCGGCAGACTCGTCGTATACCGCGGCACCGCGCCGATACGCTCCTCGTCGAACCTGCTCGACGCGGCTCTCGCCGCCATCGTCGACCAGGCCTCCGGCCCCTACCGGGATTATCCGGTCCCGGGCGTCGATTACTATTACGCGATCATCCCGGAGAAGGACCTGGTAGCCGGCGTCGTCGAGCTCAAGGCCGGCGTCAACGCGACGGCCTCGCCGGTATCGCTGAAGGCCGGGGCGTTCCGCGTCGGGCTGCCGTCGTCGGGCGCCGCGTCCAGGAGCATGCCTCTGCCCTACCTCGTGCTGACCAGGGGCTTCGAGGACGCCAAGCCGGTCACGGCCGGCGACCCGACGCCCCAGGGCCGCACCCTGAGGGCCGAGACAGAGAAGGCCATCGCCTCGCTCGTGTCGACGTCCGGATCGACGACCCGCGCCGAGCGCCCGATGATAACGATCTTCCCCGAGGACCTACAGTCGGGCGGCGGAGGCGAGGAGTACGCGCTGCGCTCGATCGTCTCCGGCTACTTCTCCAAGGGCTCGTACGCCGAGGCGGTCAGGCAGTTCACGCTGTACCTGTCGCTGCCGCGCTCCGACGCTAACGCCGCCAAGGCGCGATTCTACCGCGGGCAGGCCGAGGCGCTCGTCGGGTCGTACCGGGAGGCGTTCTTCGACCTACTGCAGTCGCAGGAGAGCTATCATATCGAGTCGTCGGCCTGGATCGACTACATCCTCGAGGAGCTTCGCCGTCGCTAGCGCCGAGCCCCGTCCCTAGAATCCGAAGCGATACTCTATCGTATGCGCGTAGAGCCTGCCGGGCCTGAGCACGCAGCCGGGGTAATCGGGCCGGTTGGGGCTGTCGGGGTAGTACTCGGCCTCGAGGCAGAAGCCCGAGTGCCTGTCGTAGACCGAGCCGCGCTTTCCGGCGACGCCAGACAGGAAATTTCCGGAGTAGAACTGTACGCCGGGCATGTCGGTGCGCAGCTCGAGCCTGCGCCCGCTCTCGGGCTCGACGGCGATAGCCGCCGTTCGTACCGTACCGTCGCAGCCGTCTATTACGAAGCAATGGTCGTACCCGCCCGCGGCCCCTATGTCCCGGCCTATGGGCTTCGGCGCAGTGAAATCGAACGGCCCGCCGGCGACCGGCGCCGGGGCGCCAGGCAGCGGGATAAGCGCGTCGCCGACCGGCAGGTAGGCCGTCGAGCGCAGCTCGAGCTCGTGGCCGAGCACAGAGCCGTTCCCCTCGCCTCGCAGGTTGAAGTAGGCGTGGTTGGTCAGGCTGACCGGCGTCGGGGCGTCGCTCCTGGCCTCGAAGCGCATGGTCAGCGAGCAATCGGCCCCGAGCACGAACATGACCGACGCCTCGAGCCGCCCGGGATAGCCCTGGTCGCCGTCCGGGCTGACCAGTTCCATCCTGACGGCCGCTTCGCTACGGTCCGCGCCCGGCTCGGCGTTCCAGCAGCGCTTATCGAAGCCCTTGATGCCGCCGTGCAGCGAATTCTTGCCGTCGTTGGCGCTCAATTCGTATTCCCGGCCGTCGAGCCCGAAGCGCGAAGCGCCTATCCTGTTGGCGAAGCGGCCGACCGTGGCGCCGAAGTACGGCTGGTGCGACGCGTAGCCGGCCAGCGATGACGGGCCGAGCAGCAGGTCCAGCCATCCGCCCTCGCCGGTCGGCACGATCGCCGAGGTAAGGGCGGCGCCGTACTCCGTGAGGCCGACGCGCATGGCTCCGTTATCGAGTATGAACAGCCTCGGCTGGTCCCCGTCCGGCAAGGTACCGAAGGGCATCGACTTGACGCTTGACGACATGGCTACGCTCCCTTCCCGGAGTAGATCCTGAAATACGCCTTGAGCAGGGCCTCGCCGAGCCGCCTCGGCAGGAGGTCCTTGAGCCGCATCGCGGCGCGCTGCGACCATGGCCCCAGCCGGTAGCGCGGGGCCAGCCGCCTCTTCTCGAGCAGAGCCGTGACGAGCCTCGCGAACAGTATGGGATCGGCGCCGTGCCTCTCCGAGTCGGCCATCACCGCGATGGCCCTGCGGCCGTTGTCGGCGTAGGGGCTGTCGTCGGCCAGGCCGAAGGTACGGCGCGACGCGGTGAAGCCGGTCCTGAAGTCGCCCGGCTCCACGAGGGTAGCCTGCGCGCCCATGCCGACCAGCTCGAGGCGCAGGGCGTCGACGAAGGCGGCGAGCGCGGCCTTGCTCGCGGCGTAGTACGCCTGGTACGGCACGGCTATCGAGCCGGCGAGCGACCCGACGACGACCAGGCGACCGTCGCTCGCGCGCAGGCTCGGCAGCGCGGCCCGTACGACGCGGACGACGCCCATGAAGTTGATGTCCATCTGGGCCGCGGCCTCGACGACCGGCGTCTCCTCGACCGGCCCGGCGACGCCCATGCCGGCGCAGCATACGAGGGCGTCGATGCGCCCTTCCTTGGCCAGCACGTAGCCCACGGCGGTCGATACGGAGTCGTCGTCGGACGACTCGAGCCGTATCAGCTCGAAGAACTCGTCGGCCCTGCGCTCGCGCGCGCCGGGGTCCCGGCTCGTCCCGTAGACGGCGTAGCCTCGCTTGGCCAGCAGGGTGGCGCAGGCGTTGCCGAGGCCGCTGGAGGCGCCGGTCACGAGCGCTACCGTCCGGCGCCGCTCAGGCACGCTCCGGCCCCCGGCCTATCGCCGCGATCACGACGTCGGCTATCCGCTCGGCGCTCAGGCGCTCGGTGTTGATCACCAGGTCGGCGAAGTCGTAGCGGTCGTTGTCGATGCCGTAGATGGACAGGTACCGCTCGCGGTCGGACTCGTCGCGCCGCTTGGTGAACGCGAGCACGTCGGCGTACTCGCCTCCCTCGCGCTGCTGGATCCGCCTGGCGCGCACGTCGCTCGAGGCGAGCAGGTAGACCTTGAGCTCGGCGTCGCGGACCAGCCAGATGGCCAGCCTGGAGCCGATCACGCAGTCGCCGCGATGGGCCATCTCCACCTGCCGCTCGTCGAGCCTGCGATCGTACGAGGGGTCGGCCTTGGCCATCTCGAGGAGCTTCGCGAACGGCACGCCCATCTCGTCGGCCATCGTATGGAAGGTATAATTGACGAGCTGGCGCCCGAGGCGCTCGGTTACCAGCCTCGATACGGTCGAGTTCCCGCAGCCGCTCTTGCCCGATATGGCTATGATCGACGGTTTCCTGGGGCCTTCTACTATTTCGCTCATTCGACGTTCCTCGCCTGCTCGCGTATGTTCTCGACCGCGTCCTTCATCCGGATGACCGCGTCCGAGACCTTCGCGTCGGCGCTCTTCGAGCCTATCGTGTTGGCCTCGCGGTTCATCTCCTGGCAGATGAAGTCGAGCTTCTTGCCGCAGACCGGCTCGTCCATCGCCGACCTGAAGGCCGCGATATGCGAGCGCAGCCTGACTATCTCCTCGTTGATCGTGTGCTTGGCCAGGTAGGAGGCCAGCTCGCCGAGCACGCGCGACTCGTCGACCAGGTCGCCCATGACCTCCTCGAACTTGGCCCGCAGGGCGGCCTTCAGCCCGGCCTCGATGCCGGGGCCGGCCGCCTCGATGACGTCGAGCGCGGAGCCGAGCGACGCGAGCTTGTCCTCGAGGTCGGCCCGCGTGGCCGCCCCCTCGCGCTCGCGCTCGGCCTCGAATTCGTCGAGGCAGGCGTTCAGCGCCGGCTCGAGCGCGGTCCAGAGCCGGTCCGCGTCGACGTTGCGCTCGTAGCTCAGGATGCCGTCTATGCCGAGCAGGTGCGAAAGCCTGACCGGCTCGTCGATGCCGGCGGCCTGGCCGAGCCCGCGTATGGCGTCGGCTACCGCCTTGGCGCTCGACGCGTCTATGGCCACCTCGGTGGGCATGTCGCCGCCGAGCACCCTGACGGACAGCTCCAGCTTTCCCCTGGCCACGCGACGCTCCACGAGCTCGCGCACCCGGCGCTCGAGCGGCCCGAGATAGCCGGGCATCTGTATCGACAGCTCGAGGAACCTGTTGTTCCAGGACTTGGCGACTATCGAGGCCTTGATGGCCGGCGAGTCGAGCCGCGCCGAACCGTATCCGGTCATGCTCTTCATGATTGTCCTTTCGATCGCGCTTCGGCCGCGGCCCTGGCATCGTACAGGGCGCGTCCCAGCTTCCAGTTGTCGCCGGCGCCCATCGTCACGAAGAGGTCCCCGGGGCGCAGTTCGTCCGACAGGAACGGCAGCGCGTCGAGCGGGTCCTCGTAGTAGCGGCGACTCGGCCTGACCGGCTCCGGCGTCGCAGCGAGGGCGCGCTCGTAGAGGAGCCGTCCCGTCGTCTCCGGGTCCGGGGCCTCGCGGGCCGACGGATAGATGCGATGCAGCACGAGGAGGCCGGCGTCCGCGAACGACGAGGCGAACTCGTCGAGCAGGGCCCTAGTCCTCGAGCAGGTATGCGACATGAAATCGACGACGAGGCGCCGCTCCGGGTAGAATTCGCGCAGCCCGGCCAGGGTGGACCGTATGGCGGTAGGATGATGGCCGTAGTCGTCCATGAACAGGACCCCGCCGGCCTCGCCGAGCACCTCGGACCTTCGGCGCGAGCCGGAGAACGACTCGAGGGCCTCGGCCATCGCGCGTAGCTCGTCCCCGGCCAATCGCCTGCCCCCGTCCCTGTCGGCGACGATGGCGGCTATCAGCGCTATCGCGCCGGCCGCGTCGAGCGCGACGTGGCGGCCGGGCACCCTGAGCCGCCACTCGAGGCCGAAGCCGCGTAGCTTGAAGACCCCGCGCTCGCGCTCGACGCGGTAGCCCTCCATGCCGAAGTCGCCGGGCGCCGTATAGCCGTACGGCACGCCGCGCAGGTCCGGCCTGGCGACCTTGGCCAGGCTCCAGGCGTCCACGGCGCCGGGGTCGTCGGCGCAGTAGACCACGGCGCCGCCGGGCGGCAGGGCGCTCAGGTACTCGACGAAGGCCGCGCGGATGGCCTCGTAGTCGGGATAGTAGTCCTGATGGTCCGGCTCGACGCTCGTCAGCACGACGCGGCGCGGCTTGAAGGCCATGAAGCTCCTGCGGTACTCGCAGGTCTCGGCTATCAGCAGCTCGTTACCCATCGTTATGGTCGAGCGGCCGCCGAACGCGCCGACCGCGCTGCCCACGAGCACCGCGGTCGGCAGCCCGGCGGCTCGGGCCATCACGCCGGCGAGCGCGGTCGTCGTCGTCTTGCCGTGCACGCCGCAGACGCCGCTCGAGTCGCGGCTCGCCGACAGCGAGCCGAGGGCCTCCGGATAGCTCATCGTCGGGACGCCGACGGCCTCGGCCTCGGCCAGCTCGGGGTTGGAGGCGGCGGAATATGCCTTCGAGTAGATGACCAGGTCGACGCCGCCCCGCACGTTATCGGCGGAGAACGGCGATACGGGCACGCCTATGGCGGCGAGCACCTCGTCGGTATAGAACGTATCGTCGACGTCCGAGCCGGTGACGACGGCGCCGGCTCCGACCAGCAGCTCCGCCAGGGCGCAGACGCCCGTGCCCTTGGCGCCGACCAGGTGTATTCGGAATCCCGCCAGGTCGGCGGGTAAGGTTGCGGACATGGATCCATACTAGCCGAAAGGCGGTACCTGCGCAATCGCGGCTATTCGTGGACGGACAGCAGTATATCGGTCTTCCAGGTCTCGTCCGCGGCCAGCTCGACGCGCCAGAGCAATAGGGTCGCGACGCCTTGGGTGGCCGGCGAGCCTACCGTCGCGCAGGATACGATCGCGGGCGTCGTCGTCGCCATCGCTATCGACTTGACCGTACCGACCGTCTTGATGGCGAGCTTGGCAATGGTCCCGAAGCTATGGCCCCGCGACGACGAGATGGACGACGGATCCACCGATACGACGTCCGAGCCCGAGGCCTCGAGCCACTCGATCCTGTCGGTGCCGAGCGACGCGTTCAGCTCGACGCCCAGCCAGAAGCGAGCGTCGCTGTCGGATCGGTTCTGCACGCTATAGGCGACCCTGACGACCTTCTTGTTGAACGAATAGCGCTTGGTGACGGCGATCGAGCGCTTGGCGCCGTTCAAGCCGACGACGCCGTCCTTGGCGAAGCACAGGGTGGCGTGGTTGCCGTCGGTCAGGACCTCCTCGTACGGGTGGCTCGAGAACGGCCCTATATCGCCGGCCCACGGCTCCAGGACGGCGTCCGGGCCGGGTTCCGCGGAATAGAGCCTATCTACGAAGCAGGCCTTCCTGGAGCGGTCGCCCTCGGGCTCGGGCGCGAACAGGTCGCAGAGGTTGCGCCTGGCCTTGAGGGCGTCCAGCTCGACGAGCACCGCCCCGCGCGGGTGCAGGTACGCGTTGAGGTCGTTGCCCTGGTAGATATATTCCTTGACGCCGTCGAAGTCTATGTCGGCCTTGACCACGCCGGGCACGAAGACGCCCTTCTGCCTGGTCGTCAGCTCGGCGTCGAGCAGGGACCTATAGGCCGCCTCGCGTATCGCCGGGTCGCCGATGCCGCCGGTCGGCGCCATCCAGTACGCGTCGCCGCACTGGCCCTTCCAGAGGTCCTCGACGGCGCTCTTCTTGCGCGACTTGTCGCCGCGGAGCTGCCCGATCAGCAGGTGGACGTAGTACATCCTCGAATAGAGCGCCGAGGACGCGGCGTAGCGGATGATGGAACGCCTCAGGCTGCCGCAGGCGTGTTCGGCGCCTTCGCGGGCGCTCGCCTTCATGAAGCGCTCGGAGGCCGAGCCGCCGAAGTACAGCTTGCGCGTCACGCGCCTGGACTTCAGGTAGCGCGACGGCGTGGTAGTCTCCGTCTCGAGGGAATTCTTGCGGAACCAGGCGAGGGTGCGCTCCATGTACAGGTCGGGCGACTCGAGCCCCGACTCCTCCCAGAGCGAGCGTATCCTCTCGCCGGCCACCATCAGCACGGTCAGCTGGCTCGGTCCGGCCGCCTCGGCCGCCTCGACCAGGCCGAGCGGCCTATCGAAGCTGAGGCTGCAGTCCCGCACCGGCAGCACGGTGAGGCATCGGCCCTGGTCCTCGGTGACGACCGGGCTCGGGGCCGCGTCGTCGCGCCCCTCGGCATCCTTGAACTGACGGTCCAGCAGGAAGGTATAGTCCATGCCCGACGACTGGAGCGTCGACGCCAGCCAGGGCTCCCAGGCGTATTCGGGCAGCCAGCAACCCCTGGGCCGCTTACCGAAGCTCTTTCGCAGATAGGTGGTCATCAGCTCGATCTGGCCGAGCCTGTCGGAATTGGGTATCAGCGGCAGGATAGGCGCGTAGAAACCGCCGCCTATCAGCTCGATCTGGCGCCTGGCGCTCATCTCCTCGAGGAGCATCAGGTACTCGGGATGCCTGGCCTCGAAACGCTTAAGCAGGCTGCCTGAATAGTATAGGGCGGCCTGGATCTCCGGGAAACGGTTCAGCGTCGACAGGAACGGCCTGTAGCACGACTGGTAGGTCTTCTCGAACTCCGTCTCGTCGAGCCCTTCCGGGAGATGATTGTACGTCCCTAGTATGAGGTGCGTCTTAAGCATTCCGGAACATCCTTTATTATCATGAACGGTCATTATATCTCAGTTCGTGGCGACGCGATAGACTGAAAGGCCCGTACGGGGCCCTATCAGATTGAAAGCCTCGAGAAAAAGCCGGCGTCGACGCCGGCGAAGGCGAGCGCCATCAGCGCCGCGCTCAGGAAGCGGAGCGGCGCGCCCCTGAAGGGCTCGGGCACGCGTTCGAGCTCGAGCCGCTCCATGATGGCCTCGAGGAAACCCGTCGCCGCGACGTAGCCCAGCGCCGCCGCGGCTCCGCCTACCAGCAGGAGCCAGGTCGACGAGAAGCGCGAGCCGATTGATAGGGCCACGGCGTAGAGCACCAGCGTCGTCGGGAAGAGGCCTTCGTCGTGGAGCGGCCGCGACGGCTTTCCGAGCGCGGTCCGTATAGCCTTGAGCGCGGCGAACGCTCCGAACAGCAGGGCCGAGAACAGGATCGGCGCCAGCGATTCGAGGCCCCACGGCGATAGCAGGTACCTGAACGCCAGGCCGTGCGCCAGCGAGGCCAGGGCCGCGGCGGCGAGGAAGGCGACGAGCGTCGACGCCGAGAAGGCGCCGCCCCTCTTGCCCGACGGTATCAGGCCCCACTGGACCATCACGTTGCCGCCGAGGGTTAAGTAGAAGACCAGGCCGATGACGCTCATGATTCCGATCCCCTCACGGCCTTGATGACGACCTTGAACGCCGCCGCGGCCAGGGCGATCAGTATGAACGCCCCGGCCGGCTGGGCGAAGATAGGCAGCAGCGAGCCGTGCTCCGCGCCGAAACGCGTCGAGACGGCGCCGGTAGCGAGGAATTGCCTGACCGCGCCGGTCACGGCGGTCAGGAACGCGTAGCCCACGCCCCATAGGAGGCTCTCTATGGCCCGTTCACGGTCCGATACCGTCTCGGGCATGACGCAGGCTCGCAGCACCGGGAGCGTGAATACCGACAGGAACACCCTGCCGTAGGCGGCCTCGAACAGGAACGGGTCGAACAGGCGCAGGGCCGAGGCCGTCAGCGAGGCGACGACCGCGGCGCCCGTTAGCGAGAACGCGAATACCGCGGGGCGACCGAGCCGGGCGGGCAGCAGCAAGGCCATGGCGCCGGCCGCGCTATAGGCCAGGAAGAAGGCTATGCCGAGCGCGACGCCTAGCGACAGGCTATTCGAGAACACCAGGAGCGGCGCCAGCCCGGCGATCGAGGCCAAGGGCCCGGCCGGAACGCGTCCGTCATCAATCGTCATCTTCAGCCTCCGTCCTGCCTCGCTCGAGCGCGGCCAGCGTCTCGAGCGTATCGGTGACGAGCGCCTTGAGGCTCGCGTCGAGCGTCGAGGCGTCGGCCCGGGAGGCGCCCTTGCCGGCGCCCGAGAACAGCGCGGCGAGCCGCTTCGAGTAAGCGTCGCCGGAATCGCCGAGCGGGCGCAGGTCCAGTATGGATCCGTCGCCGTCGACGCTGGCCGCGGCCCTGAATTCGCCGTCGGGATAGCGCGCTACCACCAGGTAGGCCGCGGGCTCTCCCCGCTTGTCCACCCGGCCGAGCACGCTCCCTTCGCGTAGGGTCGTCCAGGCGGCCTCTCCGCGCGCGGACGGGCCCGGCGCCTCGCTCGCCGCCTTGGCCAATTGCCTGGCGGCCTGCCCGGAGGCGTAGGCCGAGGCGAAACCGGAGGCCGCGACGATCAGCGCCATCGCGATTGCCAGTATCCAGGTATCCCTGGTCTTGTCGGATACGTCCATGCTAGGCGACCCTCCCGCGCTTCAGCCGCAGCCCCGTCGCGGCCTTCTCGATGAACGGTACCGTCACGTTCATGACGAGCACGGCGTACGCGACGCCTTCGGTGAAGGCGCCCCAGCGCCTGAACACGAAGCTGAGCGCGCCTATCGAGGCGCCGTACAGGAGGCAGGCCCCCCGCCCTACCGGCGAGCTTACGGGATCGGCCGCCATATAGAAGGCCACGAGGAGGAGGCTACCGCCCGACATGGCGAACATGGCGTCGCCGGCCAGGAAGCCCTCGCCCGGCAGGCCGGTGCCGAAGAGCCTGGCCAGGAGCCCGAAGACCGCGAGCATGGCTAAAGGTATCTCCAGCTTGATCAGCCTGAGGCTGACGAGGACGATGGACCCGAGGGCCACCGCCAGGAGCGCGCTCTCGCCGAGGGCGCCCGGCTTGAAGCCTATGATCAGGTCGATGTAGCCGTCGGGCAGCCTCGCCGATAGCCTCGAGAACAGAGAGTCGTTCAGGAAGCCGGTCACGGCGCCGTCGATGGCCGACAGCGGATAGGAGGCGCCGCGGAGCGCGTCCATCACCTTGATGTCCAGCCCCCCGGCCAGGCCCTTGGCGAAGGTCAGCGGGGTCGCCGCGCTGACGCCGTCGACGCCGGCTACGAAGCGTGGCAGCACGTACTCGCGCATATGGGCGGGCCAATTGGCGTAGGCGAACGCCACTCCGGCGAGCGCCGGATTCATCCAGTTAGCCCCGAGCCCGCCGAAGGCGGCCTTCACTATGAGTATGGCGAAGGCGGCCGAGGCTACGGGAACGTACCACGGCGCGCCCGGGGGCATGGCCGCGGCTATGAGCAGGCCCGTCAGGACGGCGCTGCCGTCTCCCAGGGTCCAGCGCCTCGTCAGCGCCGAGGCCGCCGCCTCGGCGACCAGCGCGGCCGCGACGGCGGTCAGCCAGGTAACGATGGCGATACGCCCGTAGAGCACCGACGACCACAGCGCCACCGGGACGAGAGTCGCCGAGCAGATCCACGCCGCCTTGGCGCTCGTCTTCCAGTCATGGATGAACGGCGGATACGAGCGCAGCTCGAGCTTGGTGCAATTCATCGCCGTACCTCGTTCTGGCGGGCTTCGTCGAAATAGCGGACGAGCGGAATACGCGATCGGCAGGCGTAGGAGCACGAGCCGCACGAGGAGCAGCGGCCGAGCCCGGCCGCCAGGGCCTCGTCGGGCCGGCCCGAACGGAGCAGCTTGAGCAGGCGATACGGCGACAGCCCCTCCGGGCAGGCGTCGACGCAGTCGCCGCAGCGCACGCAGGGGCGCTCGGGGGCGGACTTCGTCTCCTCCGGGGACAGGGCCAATACGGCCCGCGTGGTCCTGGTAACCGGCGCGTCCAGGTCGGCGGCGGCCCTTCCCCTGAACGGCCCGCCGATCACGATGGTCTCGGGATGCCCCGAGAAACCGCCGCATTCCTCTATCAGGTCGCCTATAGGCGCGCCTATCCTGGCCTTGAGTATCGCCGGCCGCTTGATCGAGCCGCCGCCTACGTAGACGTACTGCTCGATATGCGGCTTATTCGATACGACCGCCTCGTGCAGCGCGACGAGCGTGCTCGGCTCGATGATGAACAGCGTACCCGGATCGACGATGTCCATCGCCTCGGCTATCTGCCCGGGCAGGTCCTGAGGGAAGCGACGCCTGAAACGCTGGATCGCTATGTCCAGCTCGCTACGGGCGGCCAGCTCGCGGAGCGGCTCGAGCGTCGCCGGCTCGATGCGCTCGTCGACGGCGAACACGATGCGCGAAGGCAGGGCCATCCTGGCGGCGATGGCGCAGCCGTCGACCACGTCCTCGGCCCTGAGCGCAAGCAACTCCTCCTCGGTCCGGCGATACGGATCCATCTCGAGGGCGCTGACGACCATCACGAAGCCGGGAGCGTCCGACCGCTCCGATAGGATCTCGTAGAGCGGCTCGCCGCTCGACACCCTGACGATACCCTTGTCCTGGACTATATGGGCTATGTCGGCTTTATTGAGGGACTTCCAGAGGTAGCGCTCGGGTCGCTTGCCGAGCATGCTGAACGAGCCCTCGAGCGATACGAGTATGGCCTTCGAGTCGAAGCCGCCGGGCGTCCTGGTCGTCTCGATGCGCCGCACTATGCCCGGGATGGGCGAATGCACGTTCGACGAAGCCTTGCCCGCCGACCTGGCCAGGAGCTGCCCCTCGCGAACCTCCTGACCGACCGACACCACGGGTATCGGCTCGACCGCGCATCGGTGCTCGCGGAGCTGGACGATCGCGTTCATCGG
>Ga0116151_10001652_pt1 | contig 20895 bp, 21 predicted proteins | sample AD_UKC117_MetaG_FD_89893 | JGI IMG/M metagenome (GOLD analysis project Ga0116151, IMG submission 89893) | Active sludge microbial communities of municipal wastewater-treating anaerobic digesters from Hong Kong - AD_UKC117_MetaG | ecosystem: Engineered > Bioreactor > Anaerobic > Digestate... | reverse complement strand
AGGCTCATAGCGAACACAAATAACAGGGCGATGTAAAACGCTCGTTTCATGGGTTACCCTCCTTGATGTAATTGAGTATGCTTTTTCATTCTCGTGCACGAATGATAGGGTCAGTATAGTCCGATGAAATGTAAATGTCAAGCGTATGACATTATATTTGATAAAAAAATAACGGATCGGGCATAACCGATCCAAAATATGTTTTGTTATAAGGAGTATAGAAATGATGAGCGCCTATCATCAACCGCCTGTGCTTTCGCGTTCCACCAGGCGAACCGGGAAAATGGTGGAGCTGGGCAGGGGGCGCTTGCCAAACTGAATAATGCTTTCCACCGCAAACCGGCAGATATCGTTGACTGGCTGGTGTACGGACGTAATGGAGGGCGAATACAGTGCGGCGAGGTCGATATCATCGTACCCGACGACCTTGAGTTTTTCGGGTACGGAGATCCCGCGCCGTTTTGCAAAGCGGATGATCTCCGCTGCGAGGATGTCGTTGGAGCATACCGCGCCGTCGATGGTTGGATGCGTATCGAAAAACGCGGTGATGAGGTCTTCATATTTCATGGAGATGAAGCGGTCCTCACGGTTCAGCTGTACAATCGGCTCCATGCCATGCTCTCGTACCGCCTGTTCAAAGCCCTGTTGGCGCAGCGAGGCGTTCATCCCGTGCAGCATCGCACCGCCGCTGAAATAGGCGATATGCTTACAGCCCTTGCGGATGAGCAGCTCCGCGGCCATGCGTCCGCCGTTGAGGTTGTCGGAGCAAACGGCGGATATCTGCGGGGATATCACACGGTCGATGGACAGGATCGGCGCGTCGAAGGAGATGCTTTCGGCAAGATCCTGCGTGTGACTGGCGATAATGACGCCCGCCACCTTGTGCGCCTTGAGCATGGAGAAGTACTCCAGCTCCTTTTTACGCTCGTGGTTGGATACGCATAGCAGCAGCTTGTAGCCGCTACAGGTGATGTGGCGCTCCATTCGCTCAATCACCTTGGCAAAAAACGCGTTGCGCGCGGACGGCACAATCAGGCCGATAAAGTTGCTGGTTTTTTTGGACAGAGACCGCGCAAGCTCGTTGGGGCGATAATCCAAATCGCTCATCGCCTGGCGAATGCGCTTGATCGTCGCGGGATTGACCATATCAGGTTTGTTGAGCATGCGGGATACGGTGGTGACTGTGACACCGGCAAGATCGGCTACCTCTTTTAACGTTGCCATCCATCCATCTCCTCGCAGCTTTGATGGACATACAGTAGCATGACGGCGATTCGTCTGTCAAGCGCATGACAGGATACTGACAGCCGCGCGGCATCGGCGGGCTGATGAATATACGAAAAAAGCGTGCGGGGAATGTAAAAATAATTCCGTAAATAAGCACGCTTGGGACAGGCCGTTAGGCCGTATCCTTGGTTTTGAGGCGGCGTCTGTCGCTGCGGGGCTATCCGATCCTGTAGATTCCGATGTCTACGGCGTTTGCCCCCGCGCCTTTGAGCGTACCGGCATATATTCCCCGCATAAGGAACGCGTACGGGCCGTCAAGGTCGCATTGAAAGGTGGGGGTGGTGCGCAGGCCTTCTGCGTCGTCGTCCGGGCGGAGGGTGCCTTCGTTGCGCACGCAGAGTACCGCGCCGTCGTCGGTTTGTATCCAGTAGCGGGCGAGTGCGTGGCTCTCCTCTTGAGAACCCCTCGTATTCCAGTCTGCGCCGCCGGGCAGCACACGCCCGTGCAGCTTCGGCCCTGCGAACGTTCCGCCGGTGATGGGGATAATCATGAGCTCGCCTTCCGGTACGCGCCCGACGCGCAGGGGTGCCGCGACTTCCACGTGCAGCGTCATAATCCACTCGGCTTGCATTGCAGGCACCTACGCCTGTTTGAGCCAGTCCATCCCCGCGGGCATCGACTGGTTCCAGAACGCAAAATCGTGTACGCCGGGGCGTGTCCACCATTCGTGGGGATATCCGATCTCCGTGAGATACTTGTGATAGTCGTCATTCATGCCAAACGCAAAATCCTCCGTGCCGCAGGCCAGGAACATGCGTGGCTTATTGCCATCGGCAATGCGCGCCTTAGCCAGCGCTTTGGGGTCCTTGTCGCTGCCGGAAAGCCGCTTTGGATCGCCGAAGGTATTGCGGTAGTAACCGTAGGTTGCCACGCCGTTGCCGCCGCCCTCTGGCGTCATCTGCGCGACCTCGTCGGTAATCAGCGCGGAGGACAGCGCAATAACCGCGCCGAAAACATCGGGATAATGAAGCCCGTTGCGGATGGCGCCGTAGCCGCCCATCGACAGGCCCGCGATGACCGTATCCTCCCGCCTGTGGGACAGGGAAAACATATTGCGGGTAACGGTAACCAGCTCTTCGCCGATAAAGGCGCCCCCGCGCTCATTGGTGTCCTCATTGTCGATAAAAAAGGTATTGCCGCCGGCGGGCATAATCACCGCATAGCCGCGCTGCCCTGCCCAGGCTTGAATGCCGGAATGGTACAGCCAGTCGGTATGGTTGCCGGTGTAGCCGTGCAGCAGGTATATGGTCGGCCACGGACCCTGTGCGTACGGGGCAGGTCCGGAAGGGCCCGGAGGCGGATCAACGGGGAGAATTGCCGTGAAGGTTTGCTGTCCGATTCTTGCCTTGGAGAAATAATTGCAGGTGATTGTCGCCATGTGATGTCCACCTCAATGCTGTAAGTTTGATGAAGGAGCCTTCGACACGGAAATCCGCTAACCCTTTAGAGCGTTGTAAACGGCTCGTTGGAGGGGATGTACAGCACGGGAATATCACCGACGATGGACTTGAGCCACGACCCCAGGTGCTTCATGCCTGGTTCTTCGCTGCGCTCGTGTCCCAGGACCAGAATGGCCTTGTCCATGCCCAGCTGTGCGGCATCGCGCACATAGGCGGGCAGGGTCCACTCGGTGGTTTCACCGCAGAGGATGGCATCAAGGTTGCGGTTTTGCATTAGCTCCATGGGCATATGCTCGTTGCCAAGGCCCAGGCTGCCGCCGCCCAACAGCACGGCTACGCGCTCCACAGGCATGTCCGGATTGCCGATGATGCGGATGAAGGGCATCTCAAACTTGTCTTTGAAGTAGTCCACCAGTCCCTTCAGGGTGGTTTTGGGAATCTGGTAGCAGAAATCCTTGTCCTTGCCCTTGCGGTAGAACGGCGAGTTTGTGTCCACCGGCATGTGGTACTCGCCCCATTCCGCTTCCAGATCAAAGCCGCGGAAGATGCCGTCCTCGGCATCGAAGTGCATATGATCGTGGAAACGCCAGATGTTCATGCCGGTCGCTTCGATAAGCTCTTTCTTTTTGAGGTATACCGGATCATCCTGCAGCCAGGAGGTATCGTCCATCCCGGTAAACCAGGTGGGTTCATGGGTGATAATGAAGTTCGCGCCGGCCTTCGCCGCGGCTACGATCACATCGACCGTCGCCATGAAGGTGGATACGATCTTGGTAACCTCGTTGTCCAGGCTTCCGGCCATCAGGCGGTCGCAGGTTTTGTCCTCCGGCAGGCGGGGTACGCCTGTTTTTGCGATAATACCGTCAATAATCTGTCCGACTTTCATTGTGTTGCTCCTTATCCTTTAATCGCGCCCAGGACGACGCCCTTGATGAAATATTTCTGTACGAACGGGAAGATGATGACCACCGGGATGATGCCGATCACAGCCATCGCCATACGCACCGAGGAACCGGGCAGCTCGATGTTCATGGTGCCCAACAGCTGCACGTTGGTGGAGACTTTCAGGAACTGGATATTGTTCATGATGCGGATCAGCAGGTTTTGCAGCGGGTAGAGCTTGGAATCCGTAATATAGTACAGGCAGTTGATCCAGTCGTTCCAGTAGATCAGGCCCGTGAACAGGCTGATGGTGGCGATGGTGGGGATGGCGAGCGGGAGCATGATCTTGACGAAGATGGTCAGCTCCTTCGCACCGTCGATCTGCGCGGACTCGATCATCTCGTGGGGGATGGAGTTGGCGTAGTAGTTTCGCACCAGCAGCACATTAAAAGCAGTGACGAGAAAATTGGGCACAATCAGCGCGGCCAGTGTGTTTTTGATGTGAAAGACGCGCGACCACATGATATAGCTGGACACCACGCCTCCGTTGAAAAGCATCGTGAAGAACACAAAGAATGCCAGCGCGTTTTTGTACTTGAAGTCCTTGCGGGACATGGGATAGGCAAGCGTTGTGGTGAGAATCACGCTGGTCAGCGTTCCGATGACCGTCACCAGAATGGTGATGCCATAGGAGCGCAGGATGAGCGAGGACTGCTTCACCATGTAGTAATACGAATCCAGGCTGAGCTTCGCCGGGAAGAATGTATAGCCGCTGGCGACCAGTACGTCCTCGTTGGTGACCGACGCGATGGCGATCAGGATGATCGGCAGCAGCGCAATCACCGCGAATATGGCCAGAACAACTGTGGAGAACACCCGGAAGCGGGCAACGTCGTTCATGCTGTGTTTGATCATCATATCCGCCTCCTAAAACAGTGCGTTTTCGCTGTCGAGTTTGCGTACCAGGGCGTTTGCGCCCAGCACAAGCAGGAGTCCAACCACGGACTGGTACAGGGCTGCGGCTGCCGACATGCCCACGTCGTTGAGCTCCATCAGGCCGCGGTACACATAGGTGTCGATGGTCTGCGTGACCCCGAACAAGCGGCCGGAGTTCTGCGGCACCTGGTAGAACAGTCCGAAATCGGAATAGAAGATGCGGCCGATGGCCATCAGCACCATGATGATCACGGTGGGCTTTAAGAGCGGCACGGTGATTTTGATGATTTGCTGTATTTTTGTGGCGCCGTCGATTTGCGCGGCTTCGTAGACACCCTTGTCAATGCCGGCAATGCTTGCGATGTATACAATCGATGTGACACCCATGTATTTCCAAAGATAAACGAGGATCAGGATTGCAGGCCAGGGGCCGGGGGTGGAGTACCAGCTGAAGGGCTGTATGCCAAGCCAGGGAAACACGGTGTTGTTGAGAAAGCCCGTATCGGCGTTTAGGAATGCGTAGACCACAAAGCCGATGACCACCCAGGAAAAGAGGTTGGGCAGCATCAGTGCAGACTGAAACAGCCGCACCCGGCGGCGCTGGCCGAGCTCGTACAGCAGAATGGCGATGAAAATGGCGGCGATTGTGCCAATGATAATAAAGGCGGCGTTGTACAACAGCGTATTGCGGGTCATAATCCAAGCATCACGCGTTTTAAACAGGAAGCGGAAGTTGTCAAACCCGCTCCAGTCGCTGCCGAAAATGCCTTTGAAATAGTTGAAATCCTTGAATGCCAGGAAGACGCCGAACATCGGCAGGTAGTTGTTAATCAGCAGGTACAGGATACCTGGCACTGCGATCAGCAGCAGCGGGCCTGTCTTGGCCAGACGGGTTTTTCGGCGTTTCTCCATGTGCGTACCTCGTTTGAAAAATATCCACGCGGGGCGGAGAGTCCGCCCCGCGTGTGTCCGTTGAGTTGGATTACTTGTTGGCGGCTACCCAGGCATCCAGCTGGGCCTGCTTGGCGGCGATGATGTCGCCGATGCCGGCCTCCTGCAGGCGCTCCAGGAAGACGGGGATCTCGGTAGCGGGATCCACGCTGCCGCAGATCAGGCCGGGCAGGTACTGCTCAATCACGTTGGTGACGGCGGTGTACTCGGTCTTGACGGAGCTGGAGTCAAAGGTGAAGCCCATGGCCACGGAGGTTTTGGCGTTCTGGTTCTGTTCAAGCTCCCAGGCAAGCGACTCGGGATCGGTGCCGGCCATCGGGTACATGATGAAGAAGTTGCCAAGCGTTCCGCAGGACAGCTGTGCCGTGTAGGGCACGGTGGAGGCCTCCTGGCCTTCGGGATAGCTCATGAAACCGTCGCTGAGAACATAGTCGCGGCCTTCCAGACCGTAGATGATGAGGTTGACCACGTCGGGATCGGTGAAGGTCAGGTTGAGGAATTTCACGGCGGCTTCAGGCACCTTGGAGGTGGAAGCAACGCACCAGGTCAGGGCGTTGATGGACGAGGTATCCAGGAACGCGCTGGAGACGATTTTCGCGCCCAGATCGTAGCCGCCGGTCTGTGCTTCGAGGCTCGCGGCGGTATCGGCTTCGGGATAGCTGTAGGACGCGAGGTAGGCAAAGTAGTTGCCGGACGACATAAGCTCCGCCGCGGTGGACGAGGTGGTGGCGGCGTCCTTCATGACGAGGTCGTTCAAGTACCATTCACGGGCGGTGTTGCACAGCTGGGTGAACGCGTCGGAGGCGTAGAAATCCACCACGGTCAGCTCGTCGTTCATCAGTACGCCCTTGGGGGAGAAGTAGTTGTCGGTCAGGTAGTCTACATCCGGTACGGTCAGGCCAAGGCCGATGTTGCCGGTGTTCACGGCTGCCAACGGGGTCATGTCGGGATAGCCGGCTTTCACAGCCTCAAGCACTGCGCCGATATCGGCCACCGAGTTCACGGCGGACATATCCAGGCCCAGGGCATCGGCGATGTCCTGGCGGTAGACCAGCATCGGGGTCAGCGCGATGGGCTTGAAGGTGGGCAGGCCGTACAGGCGGCCGTTGTGGCTGGTAGCTGCCAGCCAGTTTGCGCCGATCAGCTCAGCCGCTTCGGGGGCGTACTGCGCTACGAGGTCGGTGACATCCATGCTCATGCCGTTGGAAATGCTGGTGTTCAGGTCGCCCAGGGTCTGGAAGATATCCACCTGCTCACCGCCCTGTAGCGCAAGGCTGACGGTGGAGGAATAGTCCCAGATCATGATGGGCATCAGTTCCACTTCCACGCCGATTTTTTCACGCGTGATTTGGTTGATGGCCTCCTCGACGGTTGCGAGGACATCTTCAGACGGGATGTTGTTGAACGTTGCGTAGGCGTACACGACCTTATCGTAGGACGCGGCCGTCGCAGGGGTTACCGTGCCCAGCATTGCCAGCAGCAGGGCAGCCATTGTGATGATGGATAGAATCTTCTTGGTCTTCATAATTCGACCTCCTTTATACCTAAAGTATAGAGACAGGCCGAAATAGGGGCTATCAATTTTGGGCGAACAATTTTCAATTTTGGGAGAATCTATACCAGAATAGACTAATTTATGCCTCTGAGGGGCTCTGATCGTCCTCGTCAGCCTGCGTATCGATGCTTTTGTGGTATTCCTGCGGCGTGACACCGATGCGCTTTTTAAACACCGTGGTGAAGTACGAAAGATTGTCGATACCCACCGCCCCGGCAACGTCCGAAACACGCGCTTCGGGGTCGCGCAGCAGCCGTTTTGCCTCTTCGATACGCTGGTCCCAGACCGCGTCCTTGAGCGCCTGATCGGTTTTACGCTTGTAGAGCTTGGCCAGATATTCCGGCGACAGGTGGAACTCGGCGGCGATCTCGTTGCGGCCGATATCCTCGTGGTAGTGCTCGCGGATGTAGGCCTGCACGCGCTCGACCAGCGAGCCGGCTTTGCGCAGGTCGTCCTCAAAGGCGAAGGTGCGCTCCAGCAGGTAATTGGCCCAGCGCAGCATATCCATAGGGGAACGGCAGGCCTGGTCGTTCAGGCGTACGGAGTCCTCGTCGGCGAACAGACGCGTTGCCTGTACGCCCGCCTCGGACAGGTGGGCATACACCGCCTGCAGGAATTCCTGCTGCAACAGGTACAGGGTGCGCTCGCTGAGGGTTTTCATGGCGGTACGGTCGGCCAGCGCGGTTTTAATGGTGTTGAGAAGCTTGACCTTCTGGCGGTCCTTGAGCATCGCCTGGAGGTTGCCGATCTCTAAAATCTGGCTCTCCTGGCGGGAAGACACGGCCTCGCTGCGGGTGAACACCTGCCCGTAGTAGGCGACAGAGCGCTCAATCAACTCTTGCAGCGCCGTGGGCTGATCACCCAGCGCCTCGATGGATACGGGATCGCCGATGCAGCAGGTCGTCTTGACATGCGCGGCCTCCGCACAGGAATCAATCAGCTGGCGGCAGTGGTCGCGCAGGTTGCTTTCTAGCATATCCTCCACGGCGGTGAAGAACCATAGCTCGTTGATGCCACGGCGATGCACAACGCGGCTGTTTTCGTCACGCCCGCACAAGTGGCGGCTGTGCGTGCTTTCCAGAATATAGAACAACAGGCTCTGGCCCAGCTCCTTGCTGGGGGTTTCGTAATCAATCACGCGTGTGGCAACCAAACGGAAGCGCGCGTCCGCATCCACGGGCAGGCTGCGCGCCTCGATTTCCCTGCGAATCTGTTCGCGGCTTTTGAGCGCAACGCCGGAAAACAGGGAAAGCCAGAAGTTGAGCTCCTCCTGCAGGGGGTTTTCCTGCCGCCACTGGCCGTAAAGGCTGCTCTCCTGCAAGCGTCGTTTTTCCTTGATTTTCGCAATGGTCTTTTGCAGCGACAGGGACATCAGCCTGGCGTTGAAGGGCTTGAGTATATATTCGGCCGCGTCCAGTTTCAGGGCGCTTTTGGCATAATCAAAGCTTTCGTGGCAGGTTAAAAACAGGAATTCCACGTCCATTTCCTGCGCACGAACCCAGGAAAGAAGGTTCAGACCTGTGCTCTGGGGCATTTCGATATCGCTGATGACGATATCTGTCTGCCCGCGCCGGAGTATTTTACGCGCCTGGGCGGCGCTGTAAGCCGTATCCACGGCGTCAATCTCGATGGCCTGCCAGTCGATGGAGCGCCGAATCACTTCGACCGTCGGTATATCGTCGTCCACGATCAATAAACGCATGATGTCATTCCTTTCCGTGTGGTCAAAGGGCAGCCGCCGGGCCGTCGACATATTGGTTGACGGGCGCGGCGGGTACGCGGATGAGGTTGAGGCATCCGTGCGGCTCGATATTGCTTAGCATAATCAAATCTCCGCGCTCGTACATCAGTGCCATCATGCGCTTGACGCCCCATAGGCCCACGCGTTCTCCATCGTCCTGCGGGCGGGGGGCGGCGTCGTTCATGTAATCCAGCACATCCTGTGGGTAGCCCTTGCCGTCGTCCTCAATGCGGATCAACAGCATATCCTGCCCGTCTACGGTTTCTTTGGAGATGTGGATCAGCAAGGTCAGTACGCTGTCCATGGATACGGCGTATTTGAACTCGTTTTCCACAAAGGTCTGGATCAGCATCTGCGGGATGGGCCAGTCGCGCAGGGCCTGGGGCAGATCGACAAAATGGAAGATGCAGCCGGGGTATTTGCACTCCTGCATTTCGAAGTAGTTTTCAATGTGCCGGATTTCCTCTTCGACGGATACGGTGTGGAGGCCCGACTTGAACATATAGCGGATGTTTTTGGATAATGCGTCTACATAGGTGCGGATTTCCGCGTCGCGCCCTGAGCTTGCAAGGCTTGAAATGGTCGTGATGGCGTTGAGGAAGAAATGCGGCTTGAGCTGCAGGCGTATGCTTTTAAGCTCCATCTCGTGCAGCGCGATGCGCTTTTCATAGGATTCGATGCGCAGGTGCATGATGACGTCCATCAGCTGGTTAAAGGTGTCCCGCAGCTGTGTGAACTCCTGCGTGCCGAACTCGTCCTGAATGCGCAGGGTGTGCTCGCCGCCGTCGATGCGCTGCATGTCCTCGGTCATGCTGTTCAGGGGCCGCACCATCTGGCGGGTGACATAGCGCACGATCAGCGCGCCGAACAGAAGCGTCACTACGATCACCGCCAGCGATACCGCCATCAGGATGCGGGTCTGGTTCCACACCAGCACGCTCTGAATGCGCAGGTGCAGGGTGATCTCGCCCCCGGCCAGCGGATACGCGGCGGTCTGCGTGCCCTGGGCGGGAAGGTCGGCAAGGCTCATGCCGATGGCATCGGCCGGAACCGGGCTTCCGTAAACACCGCCGATGATGCCGCTTGTGTCCGTCAGGACCAGCGCCTGCTCCAGATCGCCGCCCAGAGGCACATTGGCCAAGAATTGATTTGTCGCCGTGTAAACCGCAACGGCGCGCCTGTCATACACAAAGAGCTTCCCCAGATACGTTTTGCCATTGAGCTCGACGAACTGCCAGCTTCTGGAGCCCCTGCTCTCCGTCGCCGCGTCAATGGTGTACTGGCGCATGGAGTAGCGGTCCCAGTAGGTCACGGAAGAGGCCTGCGCGTCCACGCAAAGGTCGAAATCGACGTCCGCCACCACCAGCGCGCCAACGCCCGTATCGTTGAGCACGACCTCCGAAATATAGTTATGGATATCCTGCAAGGCATAAAAACGGCTGGTTTCATTGGAGCTTTTGAGCAGCTGGAGGTTGTTGTAGTTTTGCACAAGCAGGTTTTGCAGCACTCCGTCCATTTGCGTGAGGCGTCCGCTTAGCGTGCTTCCGTAGACCTGTAAAATGCTTTCGGCCTCCTGCTGCAAATCGTCCACCAGCACCGAGTAGGAAGAAAACGCATAGGTTGCCAGCACACATACCAGCAGTATGATCAGTACCGCCATGTAGAGTATAATTCGCTTGACCAGATACCCTTTGCGCATGCGGATACAGCCCCTTCCCGTTTGCCTGCCAGTTCCTTAGGGAATATGAAACAGCCCCCTGCTCACGCGCCAATCGTACCATACTTGGGGGGATCGGCGCAATGAAGCGTGCGGGCACGTGATTTGAATCGTTATAAACCCTTTGAACGCTTGGGTTTGCGGCTAAGCGCCATCCACAAACCTGCGCATCACAGTATGGTTTTTACCCTTGGATTTGAGAAACGTGAATCCGCATGTCTCAAACAGCGTTTTGGTGCCGTTATACAAAAACGAAGCGGAGATCCTCTTTCCCTGCGTATCCTGCGGATAGCCTTCCACAGTACCGCCGCCCGCCCTGGCGATCAGATCCAGCGCGCCCAGGAGCGCTGCTTTGGCCGCGCCTTTTCGGCGGTATTCGGTATCGACGAAAAAACAGGTGATACGGTAATCCGGCGGTTGATAGCCGTCCGCCTCCACTTCTTTTTTGTGGTAAATGTTGGGGAGCTCCTCCGGCGAACCGTACTGGCACCAGGCGATGGGCTTGTTCCCGTCGTACACGAGCGCCGCGTGCGCCCTGCCCTGCGCTACGAGTGAACGCTTCAGCTTTCGGTTGTCTTCCGCGCTGCCGCGCACCACGGTATCGCACTGGTGAAACCATGTGCACCAGCACCCGCCCCACACACCGTTGTGCCTGCGCGCCAGGGCTTCGAAATCGTCCCAGGTCTCCGGCGAGAGCGGCTTCACGTGAAACTCCATACGGGCCTCCGATCTGCGCGTTTGTTACAGGATAAAGAACATGGCATGCAGGGCGTCGGTATAATGCTTGGTTTCGTACACGACGGTCTTGGCGTCCAGCTGCCGTATGCCGGGGTAGCAGGACGCCCGTTTTGCGTAGCTGTGCTCTTTGTAACAAATCTCGAACGTGAAGCGATCGGGCAGCGGGTACAGGCGCGGCGGCTTTGGGCATTGCAGCGCCGCCCGCACGGTTTCGCGGATGCGCGTCGCAGCCGTATGCGGGTGTAGGGATACGGCGGCTGGGCCGAAGCCCTCGTTGGTGGCGACGGTCATCAGCTGCGGGGAGGTATCCTTCGCCGCCAGGCACAGCCCCCGGTCGCCGGATAGAAAGTACACGGGTACGCCAAGGGAGGCGGCGATCATCGCGTTCAAATCGTACTCCGCGATCAGCTTGCCGTTGCATTTGAGGGATTGCACCTTTAGGCTCATGGTGTGCGACAGGGGATTGGTATCGGTACAAGCCGCGGCGTGGTAGCCCGTGAAGAGCACGCCGTCGAAGCTTTCATCCAGTCCCGCCATCATCATCGCGGGGGTATTGTCCCAGCCGCGGAACAGGCGCGTCTGCTCCGGAAGCTGATCGGGGATGATGTTGCGCGCGGAATCGTGCGCGTCCTTAACCAGGATTTCCGTTGCGCCTGCGGCAATGGCTCCTTGGCAGGCGGCGGCAACCTCGCGGGTCATCTGCTGCTGGAAGTAGGCGTACTGGGGGTGGTCGGCGGTTGTCTCATTCCAGTCGATGATTCCTGCGGTGCCCTCCATATCGGCGGACAGGTAAATTTTCATGGCAAAGCCCCCTTTTTCATGCGCTTTTCATTCGCGATTCATATGCGCTGTTCCTGTATCGACAGGAATTTGCGGCATCATAGCGCAGTCATGCGCCTTGTGTTTCATCACCGGGCGGTATGGGGTATAGAAGGACATGCGGCGGCATCGTGCGAACCCGCCCTGCGGCATGGACATTTTACAAAATATTTGTTGTCTTGTGTTGCAAAAATATTACAAATTTGTTATATTTAGAAGGACGAAAGGAGCGCCGCGCACGCGGCTGCATCAAAATGAGAGATATAGCGATTATCGGGAAAGGCCCTGCCGGGTATAGCTGTGCGATCACCGCGAAGATGCGCGGGTTGGATACGCTGATCATAACGCCAAAGGTGAACGTGAGCTGGCTTGCGCGTACCGACCGCGTGGACAATTATCCGGGATTGCCGGAGGTTTCCGGCGCGGATTTGCTCAAAGCGTTTGAGGACCAGGCAACGGCCATGGGCGCGGAAACCATGCACGGCATGGTTCGCCAGATTCTTCCCACCGGCGAAGGCTTTATGCTGCTGGTGGAAAACGACGTGGTGGAGGCTAAAACCGTGGTGTTTGCCACAGGCGCCGCCAAGCCCAAGCTTCTCCCCGGCGAGGAAGAGCTGATCGGCGCGGGCGTCAGCTACTGCGCCACCTGCGACGGCCATTTTTACAAGGGGAAATCCATTGCCGTGCTCTCCGAAAACGATCAGGGTGCGGAAGAAGCCAAGTTCCTGCACGGCATCGTGGGCAAGATGGATTACTATCCCCTCCGCAAACACGAGGTTCCCGAAGCGTTTCAAACGATTGCCGAACGTCCGGTTTCCCTGGCCAGGGGCGATGCGGGCATCGCCGTGGAAACCAAGGACAAGCAAAGAACCTACGACGGCGTATTCATCTTCCGGATGGGCATGCCGCTGAATATGCTGCTTGACGGACTGGACGCGCCTGATACGGGCATCACGGTCGACCGCCATATGCGCACCAATATCCCCGGGGTATTCGCCGCAGGCGACTGCACGGGCAAGCCGCATCAGGTCGCCAAGGCCGTGGGGGAAGGCAATATTGCCGCGATCACCGCGGCTGAATATATACAGCAAGGATGAAACTAATCGTAAGACTCGTCATATAGACAGCGACGGCGGTGATCCGCCGGAGAAATGGGAGGAATCTACATGAACAAGCGCGTGCTTCAAACACTTCTCGCGTTCGCGATGACCCTTTGCCTGCTGACAGGCGCAACGTCCGCCTTTGCCATGGAAAACGTCAGCCTTTCGCAGTTCGAGGCGGTTCGCCCGGTGCTGGATCTGGTTGCGAGCGCAGCAGTGTGCGCCAGCGATTTCCCCACCGTGGTCAGCGACCAGATGAGCACGCTGGAAGAGGACTTCATCACAGTGTTCTTCATCAACGGCCTGAAAGCGTCCATGCTGGGTCTTACCGACGCCGCATTGACCGATACGGCCCAGCAGGAGCAGGTCCTCAGCAGCATCTTTTCGGCCAAGCTGCCGGAGCTGTCCGCGATTGAAACCGTGGAAACCACCGATGAATACATCGGATTCCTGCCTGTGATGCAGGATACCGCCGATAACGGCGACATTTACCTGATCGGCGAGCTGTATCGCGGCTCTATGCCCATTGAGCAGATGTCCGTTGCGGATTACCAGACGCTTTCGTGGGAGGACCGCGCGATTTATACCCTCCACCCCGACGATACCGCCCTTGGCGGCTACCGGGTAAACGGGTTCTCTGTGGGTTCGGAGCTGCTGCTGGAAATGGAGCTGGAGGATTACACCTACGCTGTTTTGATGGAGTACATCAACACCAAGCTCGGTTTCTCGGTGCTGTATCCCAGCCTCTTCACCGATCAATACGTGAAGGAGACGGCCGACGGCGCCATCGCGACCCTGCCCGACGGCAGCGCGAGCTTCAAGGTTGAGCGCATGGATAACGCAAACAACGCCACCCTGCAAACCTATGCCCTGGAAATGGGCACGGCGGCAGGTGATGCGAGGCTGAACATCAACGATATGTTCCAGTATGCGACCGTCACCTACGAAACGGCAGCCGGAAACACGGTGTTCTCCGTGTATGTTGTCACAGAAGACTATATTTACATGGCGCAGCTGGCCTATCCCACCAACCAGTCTGTAACCTACAGCATGTACACGATGTACCTTGAAAACTCCTTCGTCGTCAACGAGGTCAGCGTGGGGTAAGGTGCGCAACATGAAACGGCTTCTGTGTGTGCTGGCGGCCATGACACTGCTGATATCCGGCGCGGCGGCGCAAAGCGAACCAGAGGATTCTTCTCTGCTGGGCGTGGTGTATTTCCCGCGCGGCGCAACGGAGGAATCGGCATCGTTTGCGTTCCGCTACCGCCTGCCGCAGCTTGCGGCCGATCGGCCACAGGCGGAGGCCTTCAACGGGTATTTTGCGTCCTATGCGGCCGATATTGTGGAAACCTTAATCCCCGCGACGCTCGCCACGCTGGGAGAGCTTCCCGCGCCGGGTGAGCCGGAGTATTACGTAAACCTCGACTACCGCGTTGCGTCCCGAACGGCTGACCAGCAAAGCGTTCTGCTCATCAGCCAGCAGTTTTTCGGCAACACGCTGGTGGAGCAATGGGTGTCCGTGGTGTTCGCGCTGTCGGGCATCTACGCCGGGCAGCCGATTACGCTTTCACAGGCTATGGGGCTGGAGGAGGGCAGCGGCAGCCAAACCGGGGATACCGCCTCAGAGCTGGTGTACGGGCTGGTATGGCAAATCATCCAGTATGATATCGGCTCCATGAAGACCGCCTATTTTCCTGATCTAACGGAGGACGAATTCCGTCTGGCATTTTCACCGCAGGACGACTTCTACTTTGACACGGACGGGAATTTCGTCTTTTTTATCCAGGCTGGGACCATCGCCGGCGAGGTGGAAGGGGTATTGCAGTTCCCGTTTTCCCTGGGAGAGCTGCTTAGCGGCAACAGCGAAAATCAATCTGAATAGTCTTTGATGAATCGTTTGACAGAATTGATGACACCATGGTGTCATCAATTCTGTTTTATACTGTACCGGTCAACCATCCCTATCCACCAGGAGGAAGCTATGAACAAACGCGCATTGGTGATCATCGATATTCAAAACGACATCACAAAGAACTATAAGGACGTTATCGGCAATATCAACAAGGCAATTGCATGGGCGATAGGGCACGGTGTTTTTGTGGTTTACATCAGGCATGAAAACCTGTCGGCCGGTACGCGAACGTTCAAACCCGGCACGCGCGGGGCTGAACTGGTTGTGGACATGAACATCGTATCGGACAACATATTTACCAAATCCAAGGGCAACGCTTTGACCAGCGAGGCGTTTGCGGAGTTTATCAACCAAAACGGGATTGGAAATTTCTATATTGCCGGGGCTGATGCCACAGCGTGTGTGAAGTCAACCTGTTATAACCTGCGCAAGCTAAACTACGGGGTAACCGTCCTGTCGGATTGCGTTACAAGCTATGATAAACGCAAGATTCCTGAGATGCTTGCGTATTATCAGAATCAGGGCTGCAAGCTCCTAACCGTAGACGATTTATAAGTCCGTGACACAGCGAAATGGAAGGAAGAGGTAGAACTTCCGGGATTGCGTATGGGGCATAGCCTGCATTTGAAATATTGAAGCAAGAAAACTACAACAAACCCCTTGTCAAACGTGAAAATCGATGATAAAATGGTCAGGCTGTAAAGATTTAACTCTCCCGTTAGGAGGTGTAGCAAATGGGCAAGTTCTGTGAAGTCTGCGAGAAGGGTAAGATGGGCGGCAATTTGGTCAGCCACTCCAATCGCAAGACCCATCGCATATGGGCACCGAACGTGCAGCGCGTCCGCGTGGAGATGAACGGTCAGGTGAAACGCGTGAATGTCTGCACCCGCTGCCTGCGCAGCGGCAACGTGCAGCGTGCGCTGCCGACCAAATCGGCCGAGACCACGCCGGAAGCGTAAGGTCGCTCAAACGCAATCAACAGCCCTTAGACAGGGCTGTTTTTTGTGCTATAATACCAACCAATAGAAAGATGTCGGAGGTAGACAGTGGTGAAGGAAAGCGTTCGGGAGCTGGTGCTGTCACTTGGCGCGGATGTATGCGGTTTTGCGGAGAAGGGGCGTTTTGAGGATGCCCCAAAAGGCTTTTCCCCACTGGATCTCTATGATGACTGCCAAACGGTCATCGCGTTTGGCGTCGCGCTGCCAAAGGGCCTGAGGCAGGTTGATCCAAGGCTGATCTATCAACACTTCAACGAATCGGTCGCCAATCACATGATCGATCAGATATCGCTGAAGCTTGCAAAGGCGTTGGAACAGCGCTTTGGCTGCCATGCCGTACCGATACCCTGCGATAATCCTTACGAGTACTGGGACGCGGAGCACATGGAAGGCCGGGGACTTTTATCCATGAAGCACGCGGCGGTTCAGGCGGGCTTGGGCACGATGGGCAAGAATACCCTGCTGCTCAACAGGGAGTACGGCAACATGCTCAACATCGGGGTTGTTCTCACCGACCTTGCGCTCTCGTCCGATCCTCTTGCGCAGAGCGTTTGCATTAACGGCTGCACACTGTGCACAGACGCTTGCCCTGTGGGAGCGATCCAAAATGGGACTGTGATACAAAAGCTTTGCAGGGAACACGCCTACGGGCAGAAAACCGCAAAAGGATTCGGCACGACAGTCTGTAACCACTGCCGTGCCGTGTGCCCAGTCGCATTTGGAATCAAAAAATCATAACGGAAGGCTGAACAGCCTTTCGGTGTTGCGGGCAGCCTGTTCGGCCAGCTCCTGTACATCCATGCCCCGCAGGTCGGCAATCTTCTCCGCCACATACCGCACGTAGGCCGGTTCGTTGCGCTGGCCGCGCATCGGTACGGGCGCCAGGTAGGGGCTGTCGGTTTCGATCAGCAATCGGTCCAGCGGCACAAAGCGCGCGACCTCCTGCAGGTTTCTAGCGTTCTTAAAGGTCACCGAGCCTGAAAACGAGATATTCAAGCCCATATTTAAATAAACCTTCGCGCTTTCCAGGCTGCCGGTGTAGCAATGCATCACGCCCTGGGGAAGGCTGCTCTTTTGCGCGCGCAGCATATCGGTAAACTCGCCGTGCGCGTCCCGTACGTGGAACACTGCGGACACGTTTTTCCGGTAGGCAAACTCGATTTGCGCTGCCAGCGCCTCGCGCTGTGCGTCTCTGGGGGAGTGATCGTAGTAATAATCCAGCCCAATCTCCCCAACGCCCACAATGCGCGCTGTGGTCAGCCATACCGCCATGCGGTCCAGCGTGGCGGGGGTGAAGAAACGCGCTTCGTGCGGATGCACGCCGACCACGCCGAAGACGTTTGCATACTGTTCTGTCAGGCGAACGATGCGCTCGCTTGATGCCTCGTCGCTGCCGGCCAGGATGCAGCGGTCCACGCCCGCTTCCTTCATCCGCTGGAGTATTTGTTCAACCTCGCCCGCGAAGCGTTCGTCCTCCAGATGGCAATGGGAATCGATCATCGCACGGTGTCTCCGTCCGCCGCGCCGGCTTCCGGCGTGACGAGCTTCAAAACGGTATCGTCCTTATCGGAGGAGCACAGGATCATGCCCTCGCTGAGCACGCCGCGAATCTTGACAGGTTTTAAGTTCTTGACCAGGATAACCTGCTTGCCGACCATTTCCCCAGGCGTGTAGAACTGCGCGATACCGCTGAGCACCGTGCGTTCCGGCTCGGCTTTGCCAAGCGACAGGCGGAGCTTTAACAGCTTATCGCTCTTTTCAAGCTTCTCGGCCGTCAGCACCCGCGCGACGCACAGCTGCACTTTGGCGAAGTCGTCGATGGTGATCTCCGGTTTTGCTTCCGGCGCTTTTTCTGCTTTGACAGCTTTTGGCTCGGGAACGATGTCCTGAAGCTCTTTTTCCACGTCGATGCGGGGGAACAGCGCTTCGCCTTTTTCGACTTTCGAGCCGGGCTGCAGCTTCCCAAAGGTTGTCAGGGATGCAAGGGTTTTCAGCGCATCGTCCACCACGCCCAGCTGCGCAAACAGCTTCTCCGGTGTCCGGGGCATGGTGGGGGCGATGAGCACGCCGATATAGCGCAGGGTTTCGCACAGCACGTACATCACCGTTTGCAGACGCGCCTTGCCCTCGTCGGTCTTGGCGAGCACCCACGGCGCGGTCAGGTCGATATAGCGGTTCGCCTCGCCGATCAGCGCCCAGATGTGCACCAGCGCGGCGGAGTACTGCAGGCCGTCCATCTCCTGCTTCACCTTTTCCGGAGTCTCCTCCGCCAACGCAATCAGGGCCGTATCCACGGCTTCATATTCGCCGGGCTGTTGGACAACGCCGCCGAAGTATTTCTCCACCATCGCCACGGTGCGGCTCAAAAGGTTACCCAGATCGTTGGCCAGATCAGCGTTGATGCGCTTTAAGAGCGCTTCATAGCTGAACTGCCCGTCCGACCCGAACGGCATTTCCCGCATCAGAAAATAGCGGATAGCATCGGGAGAATACCGCTTGGACAGCACGACGGGATCCACCACGTTGCCCAGCGATTTGGACATTTTCATGCCGTCCAGCACCAGCCAGCCATGCCCGAAAATCTGCTTGGGCTGGGGCTGGCCGAGCGCCTGCAGGATGATCGGCCAGATGATGGTGTGGAAGCGGATGATCTCTTTGCCAACCAGGTGAATGTCGGCGGGCCAGTACCGCTGGTACAGGCTGTCGTCCGCCGAGCCGTACCCAAGCACGCTGATGTAGTTGGAAAGCGCGTCCACCCACACATACACGGTGTGCGCCGGATCGAAATCAACGGGGATGCCCCATTTCACGGTGGTGCGGCTGACGCACAGGTCGTTGAGACCGGGCTTTAAGAAGTTGTTAAGCATCTCGTTTTTGCGGGACGGTGGCTGGATAAAATCAGGATGATCTTCGATGTATTGAATCAGCCAGTCCTGATACTTGCTGAGCTTGAGGAAATAGGCTTCCTCCTTGGTGCGCTCCACGGGGCGGCCGCAATCCGGACACTTGCCGTCGACCAGCTGAAGCTCGGTGAAAAAGGTCTCGTCCGGGGTGCAATACCAGCCTTCGTACGAGCCCTTGTAGATGTCGCCCTGCTCGTAAAGCTGCTTGAAAATACGCTGCACGCACTCCGCGTGGCGCTGATCCGTGGTGCGGATGAAGTCGTCGTACTCCACGTCCATCAGCTTCCACAGGCTTTTGATACCCGCGACGATCTCGTCCACGTAGGCCTGGGGCGTTACGCCCTTATCCATGGCCTTGCGCTCGATCTTCTGGCCGTGCTCGTCGGTGCCGGTTACAAAGTATACGTCCCGGCCTTCCTGCTTTTTATAGCGCGCCATGGTATCGGCGGCAACGCTGCAGTAGGCGTGGCCGATGTGCAGGTTATCGCTGGGATAATAGATAGGCGTTGTGATGTAAAACGGCTCCGGTTTGGACATGGAAATGCCTCCTTATTGGTGCAGGGGATTTTGTACGCAGCGATACAAAAAAACCGCCGCTTCCGGTTTGGAAGGGGCGGGCTCTGCCCGCGGTACCACCCTTGATTTATCGCTTGCTTGCGGCGGTAACGGCGCCTGCCGCCCTGCCCTACAGTATCGGGCAGGAATGCTCCCGGGCCATGTTCCCCTGGCTCCCCGCGCCGCGTTTCACCCGCTGCGGCTCTCTTTGGCGGATCGCTTCCGGTACTCTTCCGTTCATTGCCTCTTCATTATATCGGATTTGCTCCGCTTGTCAATGGCAAGTGGTTGGGGCTTCAAGGTAACCAATAATTACCAATAATGCCATATTATACAAGACAATATACAGGGGATAAAGTAGCGGGAAACGTTGATGGTAAAGAGATTGTTAAGAAAATACTTATTCGTGTTATACATAATACGTTGACAACAAATGAATAATCTGGTAATATTACGGCTGTTAGCTTCCATTATTTGATTATTGAGATTTCTCAAAGGAGGCGTGCGTATGAAGTCGACTGGCATAGTACGTAAACTGGACAACCTGGGAAGGGTCGTCATTCCCATCGAACTTCGCAAAACATTCGGCATAGAAATCAATGATACATTGGAGATTTTTACCGAAGGCGATAAGATCATCATGAAGAAATACCACCCGGCATGCGTGTTCTGCAATGATGCAAGGGAAGTACGGCTCTTCAAGGAAAAACTTGTATGCGAGAAGTGCATACGGGAGCTTACCAAGGAAAAATAGACAGGTATTGACCGCCGAGCCCCAGCTTTTCAGGGGCTTTTTTTTCTGCCCGGAAACCGATGGATTGAACAACAAAAGCGGCCGCATGATGTTCATGCGGCCGCTTGCTGATCCAGTTACTTTTTGGCTTTCTTGCTCTTTTTGTGAGCGGTTTTGTGTTCCACCAGCATGGCCCATACATACCCGTTGATCATGTTGGCCGAGTATAACCCGGAAACGATACCCACGATGATCGGCAAGCTGAACTCGCGGATGCTCGCCACGCCAAGCACATACAGCGACACGATGGTCACCAGCGTCGTCAGTGTCGTATTCACCGTACGGCCCAGGCTTTCGGAGATGGAGATATTGACAATCTCATCGCGCGGCAGGCTGTGGTACGACGGTTTGGCGTTGTTTTCGCGGATACGGTCGAAGATCACGATCGTGTTGTTGATGGAGTAACCCACAATCGTCAGCATCGCGGCAATGAACGACGAGTTCATCTGAATCACGTTGCGCAGAAGAACCATGAACGACAGCATGATCAGCACGTCGTGCAGAAGGCCGATGACGGCCGCCATGCCCGAGTACAGGTCAAAGCGGAACGCGATGTAGATCAGCATCAGCACCGATGCGATCAACACGCTCAGGATGGCGTTCTT
>Ga0116151_10001651_pt1 | contig 20896 bp, 16 predicted proteins | sample AD_UKC117_MetaG_FD_89893 | JGI IMG/M metagenome (GOLD analysis project Ga0116151, IMG submission 89893) | Active sludge microbial communities of municipal wastewater-treating anaerobic digesters from Hong Kong - AD_UKC117_MetaG | ecosystem: Engineered > Bioreactor > Anaerobic > Digestate... | reverse complement strand
TACACAGCACCGGTCAGGGCTCGAGCGATGGTTGCTTCGTTTTCCGTAGAAGGGAAGGCGAGTTTGACTATTTCGAAAATCTTTTATCCCAGCTCAAGAGCTGGGGGCTGTACCAGGGCTATGCCATAGCCGGGACCCTGTCCGACGAGTCTGACTTCGTCTACGGTGGCGGCTACAAGGAGGGGACATGGCAATGATCAGGATAGCGGCTTTTTTGATGGCGTTTTGCGCCTCCGGCCTCGGGGCGCAGGGCTTCGTCGATGACGATTACCTGATCCCTGTAGACCACCGCATGGGCCTACCAGGGCTCGTGCCGTTCAACTATGTATATCCTGCCGATTATTTCCCCCTGCATGGGGTTTTCTATGGCGACTATCTAATACTGGAGAGCAACGATCGTAAAAAACCGGACTCAATATTGAGCTATAGCGACGGGGAAACAGCAGTTGATGGATATCGGTATTATATGACCGGTATATCTGACGCATTTGATCCAACCATAATCGTCAGTGGCGGTGATTCAGTTATAGTCGTAGAGCGTTGCATCTACGAGGATCCTGAAGAGAATATTGCTGGGCTTGATACAAGCGGATCTGGCGCCTTCTTCGGCGGGCCCGAGCGCTTCAAGAAAAATATAATGCAGGACTGGGATTCCTACTACGTGGGATGGGGCGAGTTCCGTCCCGGCGTCTGGGAAGACGGTATCGAGGCTATCGAGGCCTGGTCGACGCTGACCGAGACGGTCAAGGGAGAGTCCGTTACCTACGGCGCCGACAGGCTACGTTATCCATTCTACAGTTTCATAGACGCCGAACTATGCTTCAACAACGCCATGCTGTTCTGGGCCGAGGGCGAGGCCGGCCCGGGCATAGGCGGCACGTTACGCGTGGCGTTCAATAGGCCGAGCGACCATATGATGGTCCTGAACGGCGCCGTCGACTTCGCCAGGCTCAACCTGTACAAGGACAATAACAGGTTGAAGCGCGTGCTGGTGCGCGCGGACGACGGCTCGTTCGCGTTCGAGCACATCTTCGACGACGTGGTCGCGTTCCATAAGATATCCTTCCCGGGCGAGGCCCGGAGCGTCACCATTACTATCCTCGAGGTCTACCCGGGCAGCCGTTGGGACGATACCTGCGTCACGGCCATCTACCTGAAGCAGCCGCCCCTGCGGCCGCGCTACGACTACGAGTCGACCATAGACGCGTATATGCGGCTCAACGGCTTCGACCGATTGATAGAGGAATACGAGCGCCGCCACGGCGGGGCCAAGCGGCACGCCTCCGCTACGTCGCGCGAGGCTACGACGCTCCAATAGCTCAGGGTGAAGTCGAGTCGGCGCGGGGCGGGCCTTGCCGCCGCGCGGCGTTCCGGCTAGGATGCGGCATGCGTTATTCATCGCGTCTCGGGCCGCGCGTCGAGGCGAACGCGTTCGCGCGGCTCCAGGCCGAGCTCGCGGGCCGGGGAGCCGTGCCGCTCAACATGTCTGACTCGAACCCGACGCGCCACGGGCTGTCGCCGAGCGGCGTCCTAGGCGCGCTGTCGGATCAGGGCTGCCTCGCGTACCGGCCCGACCCCCGCGGCCTCGAGTCCGCCCGCTCGGCGCTAGCCGGCCGTTTCGGCGGCGCGTCCTCGTCGTACTTCCTGTCGGCGAGCACCTCGGAAGCCTACGCCTGGCTCTTCAAGCTGCTGTGCGATCCGGGAGACGCGGTGCTCGTGCCTAAGCCGGGATATCCCCTGTTCGACTCGCTCGCCGGCCTCGAGTCAGTCCGCGCCGCGCCGTATCGCCTCGAGAACCGACACCCCGACGGGTGGTACGTCGATATCGATGACCTGAGGCGCGCCGCGAAGGTCTCCGGTGCCAAGGCCGTCGTCCTGATCAACCCGAACAACCCGACCGGCTCGTACCTCCGCGCCGCCGAACGGCGCGAGATCGTCGGGCTCTGCTCCGAGCTAGGCATGGCCGTGATAGCCGACGAGGTGTTCTATCCGTACGCGCTCGAGGCCGACGATGATAGGGACCGGCTCGCGGGCGAGGAGGCCTGCCTGACCTTCGCGCTCGACGGATTGTCGAAGCTACTATGCCTGCCACAGCTGAAGCTTGGCTGGATCCGGATATCGGGGCCGCGACGAGACGCCGAAGAGGCCGCGACGAGGCTCGAGCTGATCGCCGATACCTACCTGTCTGCCGGCGCCCCGGCGATGAACGCGCTGCCGCGGCTGCTACCGGGCGCCGACGCCTTCGTCGGCGCGGTCCGCGGGCGCCTGGCCGCCAACCTAGCCGCCGCCCGCGCCGTCTTCGACGGCGTCGGCTCGCCGTATCGGGTGCTCCGCTGCGACGGCGGCTGGACAGCGCTGCTCGAATTCCCCCGTTACCAGGGCGAGGAGCGCACGATCCTTGGCCTGCTCGAGCGGGCGTCGGTCGCGGTCCAGCCGGGCTATTTCTTCGACATGGAGCGGGACGGCTACCTGGCCCTCAGCCTGATACTCGAGCCCGAGGCCTTCGTCGACGGCGCCAGCCGGATACGGAATTACATAGACTCGACCGGCTCATGACGGATTCTACGTTTAGAATTATATCCTCGGCTTGTCCTAGCCGCGAGCCGGGTAGTATCGTGTATATCGAATGCGAGAAGGAGGCGACATGGCCGCGAAGCTGTTGGACGGTAAGAAGCTGGCGGAGGAAGTCCGCGTCGGGCTAGGGCCGAGGGTGCGCGCGCTGGCGGAGCTGGGCGTGGTGCCTGGCCTGGCCGTGCTGCTCGTCGGGGAGGACCCGGCCAGCGTGTCGTACGTCACGGCCAAGGAGAAGGCCTGCGCCGATCTCGGTATGCGTAGCACCGAGGTACGCCTCCCGGCGACGGCCGGGGAGGACGATATACTGGCCGTCGTCCGCCGGTTCAACGCCGACCCGTCGGTCCACGGCATCCTGGTCCAGCTGCCGCTCCCCAAGGGCGTCTCCGAGGCGAGGGTCATAGAGGAGATATCGCCTGAGAAGGACGTCGACGGCTTCACGCCGGTGAACGTCGGCCGCATGGTCATAGGCGAGCCGTGTTTCCTGCCGTGCACCCCCCACGGCGTGCTCAAGCTGATCGATGTCTCGGGCATCCGTACCGCCGGCGCCCACGCCGTGGTCGTCGGCAGGTCGAACATCGTAGGCAAGCCGCTGGCCACGCTCCTGGCCAGGAAATCGGTGAACGCTACCGTGACGGTATGCCACACCGGCACCCGCGACCTCGCTGAGCATACGAGGCGCGCCGACATCCTGATTGCCTGCGCCGGCACGCCCGAGCTCATCAAGGCCGACATGGTCAAGCCCGGCGCTTGCGTCATAGACGTCGGCGTCAACCGGGTCGACGACTCGAGCAAGGCCAAGGGCTGGCGGCTCGTCGGCGACGTCGACTTCGAAGCCGTCAAGGAGGTGGCCGGCTCGATCACGCCGGTGCCGGGCGGCGTAGGTCCGATGACCATAACGATGCTCCTGTACAATACGGTCGAGTCCGCCGAGCGGGCTCGCGCGCGGGCATGAGCGGCGCCGCTAAGGAGGCGTCGCCAATGGTCGACGTGCAGAGCATGCGCGACGAGCGCTGCATCCCCATACGCAAGGTCGGAGTCAAGGGCGTCCGATACCCGATCACCGTGCTGGACCGGGCCAACTCGATCCAGCACACGACGGCCACGGTCAACCTGTTCGTCGACCTGCCGCACCACTACAAGGGCACCCATATGAGCCGCTTCATAGAGGTGTTCAACGAGCATAGGCGGGACCTGTCGATGCCGCGCTTCCTGGCCATGCTCGACGAGCTGCGCGACGCGCTCGACGCGGAGACCGCGTACTGCGACATGCATTTCCCGTACTTCATCGAGAAGAAGGCGCCGGTCTCCGGGCAGCCGGGCATGATGAGCTACGACTGCTCGTACGAGGGCTCGTCGTCGGCGGGGGCGCGCGAGTTCTGGGTTTCCGTCCAGGTGCCGGTCCAGACCGTCTGCCCCTGCTCCAAGGCCATAAGCGAATACGGCGCCCATAACCAGCGCGGCCTCGTCAAGGTCCGCGTCAAGCTCGGGCCGTTCTTCTGGATAGAGGACCTCGTCGCCATAGTAGAGCGGTCGGCGTCCAGCGACGTGTACACGCTGCTCAAGCGCGAGGACGAGAAGTACGTGACCGAGCGCTCGTTCGAGCGGCCGATGTTCGTGGAGGACGTCGTGCGCGAGGTGCACGGCGGCCTCTCGGCGCTGGGCATCTTCCCCAAGTTCAGCGTCGAGGCTGAGAATTTCGAGAGCATCCATAACCACTCGGCGTACGCGTACGCCGAGTATCCGCTGGACCAGTAGCGGCGCCTTCTTTACCGGCCGGCCTCTTTTAGGTATATTCCTATAAGGCGCCGCCCGCGTAGCTACACGAAGCCGCTCGCCGTACGGGAGCGACGAGGCGACGGCCGAACATAAGGAGGACTCGATGGGCGATTACTATCCGGTCGACGCGGGCGAGGTCCGCAAGAACGGTATGCGCGGCGTCATCTCGACGGGCGCTGGGATCGGCTTGATGCTGTTCAACTCTCTGCTCAACATCCCAGTGGTAGGATGGATCCTGGGCGGCGGCCTGGTCGTGCTCGGGATCATGGGCCTCGTGGGACGGACCCGCACCGACAAGACGACCGGCACGGTCATGATGGCCGCCGGCGCGCTCGGCATCGCGTCGTTCGTGCTCAAGGGCTTTACCGGCTTCATCCTCGGCGCCGCCGGCGTCGGCCTGGTCGGCTTCGGGGCCTACAACCTGTTCAAGTTCGTCAAGGGGCTCAAGTCCAGGGGCTAGGCTCCGTCGCGACTCTGGCCTCATCGCGGGCGGCCGCTCTGTCGGCCGCCCGATCCGTATCCGGGGAGATCATGCGCTTTTTCATAGAGACCTACGGTTGCCAGATGAACAAGGCCGAGTCGGCGTCGTTCAATCTTCAGTTCCTAGAGAGGGCCTGGGAGCCGGCGGTTTCCGCGGAAGAGGCCGACCTAGTCCTGATCAATACCTGCTCGGTGCGCATCACCGCCGAGAACCGAGCCTGGGGGCGGATAGCCCATTACGCGGCGATGAAGCGCGAGCGCGACTTCACGCTGGTCGTCACCGGCTGCATGGCCGAACGGCTCAGGGAGCGCATGCGCGAGCGCGAGCCGAGGATAGACTACGTGCTCGGCAACTTCCAGAAGTCGGCGTTCGGGCTCTTGCTCGACTCCGTGGCCGCGGGCAAGCGCCTCGACGCGATCGAGGAGACGCCCGCGTTCGCCTTCATGAGCTCTCACCGCGAGCCAGGCTCGTTCAGCTCCTTCGTCCCGATCATGCACGGCTGCGATAACTTCTGCTCCTACTGCATCGTGCCGTACGTCCGGGGGCGGGAGATATCGCGCGACCCCGAGTCCATAGCCGCCGAGATAGGGTCGGCCTCCGCGGCCGGCGTGCGCGAGATAACGCTGCTCGGCCAGAACGTCAATTCGTACCGATGGGCCGGCGAGGACGGCGAGCTCGACTTCGCCGGCCTCCTTAAGGCTATCGCGCCGGTCGCCAGGTCGGCCGGCGTAGGGCGCGTCCGTTTCGTCTCGAGCCACCCCAAGGACCTGTCCGACGCGACGATAGGGGCCATCGCGTCCGACGACGTCTTCGCCAGGCACATCCACCTCTGCGTCCAGCACGGCTCCGACCGCGTGCTCGCCGCGATGAACCGTAAGTATACGCGCGATTCCTACATGGCCTTGGCGGATCGTATCCGCTCGCGTATATCGGGCGTCACCCTTTCGACCGATATTCTGATAGGGTTCCCCGGAGAGACCGACGAGGACGTCGAGGATACCATCGAGCTGATGCGCGAGCTGCGCTTCGCCTACGCCTTCATGTACTATTACAACCCGCGCGAGGGCACGCCAGCCGCGGTCATGCCGGGGCAGATCCCGGTAGCCGTCAAGAAAGCCAGGCTGGCCCGCGTCATAGAGGCGCAGAAGGCTATAACGAGGAGCGTCATGGAAGGCATGCTGGGATCGGAAGCGGTCGTGCTCGTCGAGGGCGTATCGAAGCGCAGGCGCGACGAGGTGCTCGCGCGCACCGACCAGGACATGATGGTCGTCTTCCCGGCGGCGTCCGATCGCATCGGCTCGTTCGCGAGGGTACGGCTCGACTCGATACGGGGAAATACGTTCAAGGCCGTGGAGGTGCGATGATGCCCTGGAAATTGCTGGCTTTCATAGCGGTGATGGCGATCGTTCTCGTGTTCATAGGGTTCAACCTGGACAATCGCTGCGATATATCGCTGGTGTTCGTCACCTTCCCGGCGGTGCCGGTGGTCATCACCATCCTGGTAACCTACATCCTCGGCCTCCTGTCGGCCCTCGTCCTGTCTATAGGCAGGCGCCCGTCGCCGTCGAGGCGCCGCGCCACGCCCCGGCCGGACGCGCAAGCCGTGTCCGATCGGCCGGCGCGGCTCGACGCCGAGGCGCCGTTCAAGCCGTCCGACGCTCCCGGGGCAGCAGACGCGCCGGCCGGGGAGACCGGCCCGAGGCGCGCCGCGAAGGGAAAGAAGAGGGGCTGAGCCCGTGCCGCGTTCCTCCCGTCACGCTGTAGCGCTTCTGTCGATGGTCCTCATGGCGACGGCTCCGCGCGGAGCCGCTTGCCAGGCCCCAGAGGCTACGGCCGCGCTCGAGCGCCTGGCCGCGATGGCGTCGGCCCCCGACTTGGCTGCGCGAGTCCGCGTCGAGTCAGAAAAGCTGAGCCGACTGGACGACGTAGCCTGGCTGGCCGGAGAGCTGGCCGCAAAGGCCTCGGTACCGTCGCAGCGCGGGGCCCTGCTCGTCGAGCGGGCCTCGGCGCTCGAGCTGCTCGGGCGCTACGGCGAGGCCTCGGCCGTATGGGAGGCCGCCGCCGTAGCGGCGCCCGGCCCGGCCGACGCGGGGCGCCTCCTCGCGGCCGCCGCGTGCGCCCTCGCCGCCGGAGACGCCGATTCCGCCGCCGCACTCGCCAAGGCGGTAGGATTCGCCGCGCCCGAGCCGCGGACGGCCGACATAGCCCGCCTGGTGTCGGGCTGGGCCGCGCTCTCGAAGGGCGAGCGCGCGGCGGCCGCCGGCATAGCGGAGTCGATCCTGGCGCGCCCGTCGACCTTGGAGGCCGCCGCACTGATGCTGGCTCGCGAGGCCGCCGAGGGCGAGGCCGCCCTGGCGTACGAATCGAGGCTCGAGGCCATGGGCTCGCGACCCGAGGCCGGCTCTTCGGCCGTCGCGATGCTGTCCCTCGCGTCTCGCGCGATCGTCTCAGGGACGGTCGCAGCCGCGGAGAAGGCCGACGGCCCGGTCGCGGCGGCGTCTCCTACGGAGGCGGCGTCGGGTACTGAGGCGGCCGACGCGGCCCGGAAGGCGCTCTATCAGGTAGGGGCGTTCAGGGACCGGGCCAACGCAGACGCCCTCGTCTCGAGGCTCGCCGGGCTCGGCGTGACGGCGAACGCGTCGAAGAAGGCCGATACCGGCTTGTACGTGGTCGTCGCCGAAGGAGGGGCCGATCCGGAACGGACGGTGCTTATCCTCAAGGACGCCGGCTACGAGGCTTGGGCCGTAGGCCCGTAAGCGGCCCCGGAATTTCGCTATCGCTTCTTGAACGATAGGGGCGGCGACTGGGAGGGCTCGATCCCGAGTATGCCTATCGTCGCCTCCTGGAGCGTCAGCGTCTGCGTCGGCTGGCCGTCGGAGCCGCGGGCCTCGGCCGCCGTAGCGATCCACGAGCGCCTAACGCTCTCGCCGTCCCCTTCGACGACGCGCCTCATGTCGAGCACGACCTTCCCCTGCAGCTCGTAGATGGAGAACGCGCCGCGCTCTTCCCCGTCCGGGCCCTTCAGTATGTACTCGGAGCCTATGAGTGACAGCGTCGTGCCGTCCTCGGACTCGTAGAGGCCGCCTATGTCGGATCGGGCGTTCCTGGCCATCGCCGGGGCGCGCCGGAAGGAAGCGGCGATATCCGGAGTCAGCCTGCGGTACCTGCCGTCCCACTTCCCGGATATATCGGCCTTGATGCGGTAATCCTGGAATACCCTGACGCTGACCGAGTCGGCGGAGGCCAGCTCGATGTCCATGAGCCGCCGCAGGTTCCTGACCGACTGGTTCCGCGAGGCTATATAGAGGCCGTAGCGCGTCGGGTTCGAGTTCTCCCACGAGTATACCTCGGTCAGCCCCTCGCCGGAGAAGAGCACCGCCTCGTCGCGCGACTGGAAGGTGATGAACAGGGCGCTCGACGACAACGGGTCGATCGATTCCTTGTACCAGGTCCCGTCGAGGAAGGCCTTGAAGGTCTCGGCCGTGCCGTCGAGTATCGACTCCGCCTTCTGCCGAGCGATGCTGGCGCCAGGGATGCTCTCGGCGCCGACGAGCACGTAGGCCTCGTCGGCGAAGCTCCAATGCCAGGTTTCCTTGATCTGGTCGAGGTAGTTGCCCGAGACCGGGTCTTCCTTCCAGACCGAGACCGGCCAGCTCTCGGCGTTCGACTGGCCGAGCTTGTAGCTGTCCGGCCGGTCGCCGCTCTCCACGAGCACGGCCGATCCAGCCTGCTCGAGGATCTTGACGTAGGCCGCCTCCTGGTCGCGGTCCGCGTCCTGGGACTTCCAGTACACCGTCATCGTCTGGTTATTGGCGTCGTCCATGCCGGTGCACACGATGTTCAGGTTGTGGTCGCCTATGAGGTCGTTCACGCTCACCTGGAAGGTCTTGTTCTTGGTGACCAGCGTCGATCCCTTCCAGGCGCGCGTCCACTTCCGCGTGAACGGCGAGTAGTCGGCCAGCACCACCTTGACGACGCCGGTCGCGTCGTCCGAGTCGCGCACGACCAGTACCTGCTCCTCCTCGTCGTCGTAGTCGAGGTTGAACGAGTACAGGTCGAGCAGGGTCTCGTTAGGCTCGAGCGGTATCGACGCGGTCGCCCGGACCGCCTGGACGGGCTCGATCGGGCGATCCGACGGATTGGTGGCGTCGACGGCCTCGAGGGCCCGATAGCGGACCGGCTCGTCCGCCTCGCGCCCCCCGCGGCCGGATAGGTAGAAATAGGCCGTGACCGCGAGCGTCGCGGCGATCGCGATGGCGAATGCTGTATGGGTAATGCGTTTCATGCGGCGTATCGTTCCTTAGCTTACGGCTGTCGCGGGGCGCTAGTCCGGATCCTGGCGCTCGGCCAGCGCTATGACGACGAGTTCTAGCACCCGGCCCTTGATCGTATCAAGAGGATAGGGCGACTTGAAGCCCGCGGCGCTCCGATGGCCGCCGCCGCCGAAGGACTGGGCTATCTGCGCCACGTTGATCGCCCCCTTGGACCTGAGCGAGCACCTGAGCATGCCCTCCTCGTTCTCCTTGAGGAAGATCGACACCTCGACGTCGGCCGCCTGCAGCGGCACGTTGATCAGGCCCTCGGCGTCCTGGCTCGACGAGCCGGTCTCGGCGAGCATGCCCGAGGTGAGCGTCTGCACGGCTATCCTGTTGTCGCTGAACAGCTCGAGGGTGGCGAGCACGTCCTTGCGCAGCAGGAGCACGTTCACGGCGGACGATTCGTAGAGCGCGCCGTGTATCCTCGTCGGGTTGGCGCCGGCCCGTACCAGCGTCAGCGCCGCCTCGAAGGTGTCGGCGGTGGTCTTTGAGTAGGCGAAGGAGCCGGTGTCGTAGACCATGCCGGCGAACAGGGCCGAGGCCGTCTCCTCGGTGAACGCGTGGCCGAGCCGCTTCAGTATCAGGTACAGCATCTCGCAGGTCGACGAGTAGCTCGGCGCGGAGCATACGTTCGGCGGCGCGTCGCCCTTCACCTCGTGGTGGTCGATCACGATCGAGCCCTTGGCCTTGGCGATGATGCGGTCGGCCACGTCGCCCGCGTACATCATGTCGTTCGTGTCGAGGAGCACGCAGGTCGACGCGCGTATCTCCTCGTCGTCGAGCGAGACGTCGTCGATGCACTCGATGATGCCGGCCCTGTCTATGAAATCGTACGCGTCGGAGTGCCGGTTGGCGTTGATTACGCGCACGCGCTTGCCGAGCGACGAAAGGGCCCTGGCTAGGGCGTACTCCGCCCCCAGGCCGTCCGCGTCGGGGCCTTCGTGCGACGAAAGGATGAAATCGTCCCGGCCCGACAGGAACGCCGCGGCCTCGTCGATCGTCATGCGCTAGGCTCCTCCGGCTCGTTCCCCGAGTCGCTTTCCTTGCGGCGTCGGCGCCTGAACGCTATGATCGCGACGACTATGCCCGCGGCGCCGGCCGCGGCGAGGCTAGCGGCCAGGGGCGCGCCTGCGAACGAGGCTTCGCCTGCGCCGCCGGCCGTCCCCGGGGCTTTCACGCCGGCGTCCTTCGGCTCGGTTCCCGGCCCGGAGACAGCTCCGGCCGCGCCGGCGGTCGTCCCGGTCTCGGCGGCCGTCCCGGTCGCCGCGGCCGTATCGCCGCCGGCCGTCACGCCCGGCTCTCCGGCCGGGGCCCCGGGCAGCGCCGGTTCCCGCCTGGCCGGCGGCTCGGATAGCGTGGTCATCAGCGAGCGCGCCTCGCCCTCGATGCGCGACGACAGGCCGTAGCCTATGGTGATGACGCGGAACGCCCCCATGTCTACGCGCTTGACGTATTCGAGGAGCGGGTGCCTGATTACGTAATCGGGAGCGTAGTAGCGGGTGCCCTGAGGCGCCTCCTGACGCTCGTCGGTGATCAGCAGGATATACTTGGGACGATCGGGCTGGCCGCGAGCCATGATCAGGGCGTCCATCTCGTCCAGTACGCTTCCGATATCCGTATAGCGACCGTCGGCTACCAGGCCGTTCAGGCTACGGACGATGGCCGCTACGTCCTCGTCGCCGCGGACGTCTCCCTGCCAGACGACCTCGGATCGGCCGTAGAACTCTAGGACGCTGACCCAGTCGCCCGGCTCGACGAGCCGCCCGATGACCTCGCCGGCGGCGTAGCGCTTGGCGTCGTCGATAGCGTCGGCCATGGACAGGGACGTATCGACGAGCAGTACGAAATCGACGCTCGCGGACCGCGACTCGCCATGCAGGCAGGCGAACGCCGTTACGAGTAATATTACTAGTATGGTTCGTCTTCTCATGCTGCCTTCTGTCGTTATTTTATTGACAGAAACAGCATTGCCTATTTTTTCCCTATTTGCAAGCTAAAAAGGCGAATCATCGATATCTTCCATATAAATGCGAAAAGCGATCCTTAGAAAAAATTAGCCGGCGCTTTACATTTTTTCATTTCGGGTTAGTATTAGCGAGTATCGAAATTATGCCGTAAGGAGAACCACATGGGCGCCATAGATCTTCCCAAGAGTCCTAACGTTTATCATCCCGAGAAGCCGAGCGCCGTCGGCTCCCGCAACTCTCTGGCGCAGGAGAACCGCGACCAGCAGAAAGAGGTCGACCAGCTCCTGCACGAGGAGACGAACAAGGTCCTCCACCACATCAACTCCAGGCTCCCCAAGGAGGTGCTCGAGCGCCTCGACGTGATGGGCGGCCTCAAGGAGAAGGTGTACAACTACTTCAACCAGAACTACCAGAACATGTTCAACCGCTATATCGTCACGACCGAGGACGAGATGGTGAAGAAGGTCAGGAACTTCATCGACAAGGAAGAGATGAAGACCCTGGCGCGCTATACCCCGAAGGAGATAGCGACCCTGCTCGACGAGGTCGGCGGCGCCGATAAGTTCAACACCGGCGAGATCGAGAAGTCGATGGTCAACATGTTCGGCCATCTCCAGGGCCATATCCAGCGCGGCGTCAACGAGCTGGAGAACCTGACCAACTCGCTGCTCAGGCAGAAGACCGACGTCGGCGCGTTCATCCGCGGCGAGAACGCCTACTCGGTGGTCAAGTGCGCCTTCAAGGATAACACCTACAAGCCCAAGACCGTCACCGACGTCAAGCTGTCGGTCAACATCCTCGACTCCGAGCTGATCAGCCCGATCTTCCACTACCAGGTCACCGTCGAGTACCTGATCAAGGACCTGATCGCCAAGCACATCATCGACACGATCGACAAGGACATCGAGGCGCTCAAGGACCAGCTGGTCGACGAGGGCAAGGAAGAGCTGAACGACACCGAGATCATCTTCGAGCGCATGAAGAAGGTGAAGGACCACACCGACGACGAGGTCGAGAACGTCAAGTCGAAGCGCTACTCGATCGTCGCCAAGGACCTAATGGACAGGATCAACAACCTCCGCGCCGAGATCGACCCGTCCACCTTCGACCAGCTGAACATCCGCGAGAACCTCAAGAAAATCATCGACATCGAGAACATCCGCAACCGCGGCTTCAACACCGCCGTCAACTCGATCACCTCGATCCTCGACACCTCCAAAATGGGCTACCAGTACATCGAGAACCTCAAGAACGCGCGCCTGCTGTACATCCGCGAGTACGAGGACACCGATACCGCCCACCTGCCGGACGAGCGCTACCAGATCCGCCTCCAGTACTACGATAACGCCCAGCTGATCGAGGAGCGCAAGGCCTACGACGTGCAGATCACCAGCTTCGAGACCGAGGTCCAGCACCTCTGGGACGTGCTGGAGATGATGTACGAGGATTCCAAGTTCCTGAAGCGCATCACCGACTTCGACGACCTGGCCAAGATCATGAAGAGCAAGATCCGCAAGCGGATCAAGGAGAAGTCCGGCGAGCCTCTCTACGAGGACATCGCGAAGGTCTGGGACGAGATCGCGTTCGTCAAGCCGGCCGAGACCGACGTCGAGAGCCTGAACTGCACCTACATCTACGAGAAGGACAAGGTCAAGAACCGCCTCATCCTGATGCGCGACAAGCTCAAGAACATGTACGCGTACCAGTACCCGATCCAGCGCCGCGTCGTGGAGGAGAGGCTGACCTTCCTCGAGAAGGAATTCCAGCGCTTCGACTATATGATCAACCCGTACCACATCCAGCCGGGCCTCCTCCTGGACGTGGACATCTGCTCGATCAAGCGCAAGAAGGCCACGCTCGACGGCATGGCCAACGTGCTCAACGAGTTCCTGCACGGCGTGTCCAAGGGCTTCCAGGACGCCGCGTTCGCCTCGTTCAGCCGCAGGCGCTCCACCGTCCGCGAGGACATCGCCCAGAGCTTCGCCCCGGCCCAGATCGAGGAGGCGCCGGAGTCCGCCTCGGCGGGCTACCTGGCCATGCTCAACTCCGAGCCGGAGGCTCCGGCGATGGCCGAGACCGTCATCGCCCCGGCGCCTAAGAAGCGCGGCGGGCGGCCGAAGGGCAGCGGCGTCGTGGACGCCGCCCCTAAGAAGGCCGGCGCCAAGAGGGGACCGAAGCCGCGATCCAAGAAGAACGAGGGCGGCATCCGCGAACTCTAAGCGAGCGTAGCGAACGCGCCCCCCGTATTCGGGGGGCGTTTTTCATTAAGGAAGGGGAAAGCATGATTGCCTCGAGCTGCAAGTACGAGTCCTTGTCGTCCAGGGAAACGTTCAACGCGTCGGTCCGTCACGTCAAGGCGACGGTAGCGCTGGCCGAGAGCTTAGCGGGAGGCGAGAACCTGGCCGACGCTCTCGACGCCATGATAGCCGACAAGGCAGTGGGCGGCGACGAGATACTGCCGTTCGTATCGATGCTGCTCGTCGACAAGTTCGGGTATTACGCCGCGGCCAGGAACGCAAGATCCACCGTGACCGGCTTCGACGCGGCGCTCAAGGCGGCGGCCTCCTGGAACGCGTTCGACCTGGTGATGCTCTATAACCACCCGGACGTCGGCGTGATCGCCGTCAACCCGAAGAACCCGGCCCACGTCGCCAAGATAGACCGCGTCAACAAGTCCGAGCTGCTCGTCGCCTACGTCGGCTGCTTCGGCAAGGAGTACGACGCCTCCCTGGCCACGAAGGCCGCGGACGCGCTCCTGGCCCTGTACGAGGGCGAGGCGCCCAAGGAGATTCCAGCGCTGCTCAAGGGCCCGTGCGCGTACAAGGCGCCGAAAGAGTCGCCGGCCCCGAAGCCGGCCAAGGTCCCGAAGGCGAAGAAGGGGGCTAAGCCCGGCAAGGCGAAAGCCGGGGCCAAGGCCCAGGCGGCAGCTCCGGTCGAGGAGCGGGCCCCCGCCGCGGCACCGAAGCCCGCGGCCGGGCCCAAGCCCGGCTCCAGGATGACGCCGATGTACGGCGTGCTCGTCACCAACGAGCTGTTCCACAACGGCAACGTCGAGGCGTGGAAACGCATCATCGACAGCTTCAAGGTCAAGCATCCGGACCTCGACGTGCTCGTCTACTACGACGGCGAGCGCATCGTCAACCTGAACGCCCTGTTCAAGTGGGGCAAGGTCAAGCACGGCAGCGTCATCCAGTTCGCCGTCGCCGGCGAGAACATCTGCGACGTGGCGAAGCTGCAGCGATACCTGGCGCAGGGCGCGAGCCCGATGTTCGAGGCCTTCCTGCGCGGTCCGGTCAACGGCGTCCTGGCGCTCTTTTGAGTAAGGAGAAACCATGAAAGCCAATGTGCACTTCTTTAGCCAGAAGGATTCCATAGCCAAGGGCGTCGACCTCGAGACGCTCGGGCAGCGCGGCAGGCAGGCCAACGAATTCTCCGAGCTCGGTTTCCCTATACTGCCGGGCTTCATCGTCGACTCGGGCGTAGCCTCGCGGCTGGCCGACGAGGACGTCGTCGCCGCGGTAAAGCCGGCCCTGCGCAAGGTGTCCGCCATAGTCAACAAGGCCTACGGCGACGACGCCGAGCCGCTCCTGCTCAAGATAGTCATATCGCCGAACCTGGCCATATCGAACTACCCGACGCTCCACAACTTCGGGCTCGTACGCTCCTCGGTCAAGGGCTTCAACCGCAACGTCGGCGAGAACTTCGGCGCCCACGAGGTAGCCTTCCTGGCGAGGGGCATGCTCAAGATAGAGGAGCGCATCGCCGAGCTCGAGGGCCGCGACAAGGACGTAGCCAGGATACGCGAGCGCATCGTCCAGGCCAGCAAGGCCCTCGACTCCGACAAGCCCGGCGCCAAGGCCGAGGCGCTTATGGCCTCCTACGAGGACCTGCTGCCGGCCGGCTTCTTCGACGACGCGTGGACCCAGCTCGAGATAGCGCTCAAGCGCATCTCGAAGATGCTCGACCTCGACGACCAGGACGACGACGACACCGCTATACTCGTCCAGCCGATGGTCTACGGCAACTACGGCAAGGGCTCGTGCTCGGGCTCGTTCTTCACGAGGAACGTGGTCAACGGAGAGAAGACGCTGCAGGGCGAGTTCTTCGAGGAGCACTTCGACGAGCTGGGCGCCACCGGCAACGACATCAATAAGATAGCGCCGGTCCATCTCAAGGAGCTCAGGCGCATCGCCGCTTCGCTCGAGGACCACCACAAGGAGATCCGGCAGATACGCTTCACGATCGAGAAGAACAACCTGTGGCTGATCGAGCAGCGCCAGGTCGTCGCGAAGAGCACCCAGGCCGACCTGAAGCTGTACCTCGACCTGAACGCGCGCAAGGTCGTCGACGACGCCTTCGTGATCAACTCGATCCAGCCGGGGCGCCTGAACGAGATACTCCACCCGATCGTCGACCTGGGCTCGGTCAAGAAGCTGCCGTCCACCTCCGGCGGCATAACCGGCGCGCCCGGCGCCGCGATAGGCCGCGTCTACTTCACGACCGAGGCGCTGATCGAGGCCTATAGGGTCGCCCAGCAGAAGGGCGAGGACAAGCGCCTCATCCTGGTGATGCCGTCGACCTTCGCAGAGGACGTCAAGGCGATCGAGGTGGCAACCGGCGTGCTGTCCTGCGAGGGCGGCTACTCCGCGCACGCCTCGGTGGTCGCACGCCAGTACGGCAAGGTCTCCCTCGTCAAGCCGGAGATGAGGATACGCGGCAAGAAGGCGACGATAGGGGAGCTCTCGGTATCCGAGGGCGACTACATCACGATCAACGTGCCGTACTACGGCGAGCCGACGATCTGGCTCGGCAAGGCGTCGCTGATCGAGCCGGACCCGGCCGAGTCGGGCCTGTTCGAGTTCATAGCGATCGTCAAGAAGCACATGAAGCACTTCGGCGTGCGCGCCAACGCCGACAGCCCGCGCGACGCCGCGCTGGCCCTGTCGTTCGGCGCCGAGGGCATAGGGCTCTGCCGCACCGAGCACATGTTCTTCAACGACAAGCGCATCAACGTCTTCAGGGAGATGATACTCGCCGACTCGGCCGAGGCCCGCGAGAAGGCCCTCGGCAAGCTCGAGGTGATGCAGCGCGACGACTTCTACGGGATACTCAAGACGATGGCGGGCAAGGACGTGACCATCCGCCTCCTCGACGCGCCGCTCCATGAGTTCATGCCGCACAACGACGCCGAGTTCGAGAGCCTGATGGCCTACCTCGGCTCCGGCAAGAAGGGCTCCAAGGCGCCGTCAAAGGCCGAGGTGCGCGCGCGCATCGAGGCCCTGGCGGAATTCAACCCGATGCTCGGCCACCGCGGCTGCCGCATCGCCGTCAGCTACCCCGAGATCTACGCGATGCAGACGCGGGCCATCTTCCAGGCCGCCTACAGGCTGCGCGACGAGAAGGTGGACGTGCGCCCCGAGATCATGATACCGATCGTGATGAACGCCTCGGAGCTCAAGCTCATCGTCTACGGAAAGAAGATCGAGGGCAAGGCCTACAAGGGCATCGTCGAGATCGAGGAGGACGCCCGCAGGGAGCTGAAGGCCAAGCCGATCGAGTACCGCGTCGGCACGATGATAGAGCTGCCCGCGGCGGCGCTGACCGCCGGGGAGATAGCCAAGTACAGCGAGTTCTTCAGCTTCGGCACGAACGACCTGACCCAGACGACGCTCGGCATCAGCCGTGACGACTTCAATACCTTCATGCCCGACTACTCGCAGTTCGACCTCGTCGAGGGCAACCCGTTCTCGAATCTGGTCGCCCCGGTCAAGGAGCTCGTCGCCATGGCCACGAGGCGCGGCAGGATGACGCGGCCGAGCCTCCACGTGGGACTGTGCGGGGAGCACGGCGCCAATCCGGACAACGTGCGCTTCTGCATGGACGCCGGCCTGGACTACGTCTCGTGCTCGCCGTACTCGGTGCCGATCGCGTGCCTGGCCGTAGCCCAGGCCGAGCTCGAGCGCGGGAAATAAGACGGGCGCGTATACGTTAAAGCCGTCCGGGCGACCGGACGGCTTTTTTTTAGGGAGGGGCGTCGCCGCGATCGCGGCGAGGGAGGGCCTAGCTCGAGTACTCCCACTTGAGGGCGTCCTGTATCTTGACGCCGAGGCCCTTGGCCACCTTCTTGGCGTCGACCATCGGCACGCCGGCCTCCTTGTTGAAGGTCTTCTCGAAGAACAGCGCCATGCTATCGTAGACGTCCGGCAGGTTGAAGAAGATGAACGCGAAGTTGACCCCGGCCGGCTTCATCACCGTGAACGAGGTGTAGGACATGATCGCTTCCTTGCTCGAGTATATCTTCGTCTGGTTCTTGCAGGTATGCAGGTCCAGCTCGGAGAAGCGGTGCGGTATCTGCTCATGGCTCGAGCGGACGTAGGGTTCCTCGGCCTTCTTCGGATAATTAGCCGGCTCGATCAGGATGTGCAGCTTCTTGCCGTCGGTCTGGAAGGTCAGGCCGTTGTCGGCGGGGTAGATGGACTTGACGTTATTGTACGAGACCACCTCGTATCGGGAGTACGCGGAGCTCGGGCTGAAGAAAGACGACACAATGAAGCCCTGATCGCTCGGCAGCATGCTCTTCTGATAGGCGTCGAACAGGTCCATCGCTTTTACCGGCATATGATTCCTCCTAGGAAGTACTGGTACTAGAATACGATAAAATGGCGATCCGCTCAATGATTATCGTTTCTTCCGAGGCTTTCCGCCCGTCTCGAGCGCCTCGGCCCTTTCGTTGAAGTGGTCTGCCGTGGACTGCACGCCCGCCTTGGCGTACAGCTTGGCCAGGTTGCGCAGCGGCCTCGGGTCGGCGGGCGCCAGCTCGGACGCCCGCAGGAAGGCGGCGGCGGCCTTCTCGCTGTCGTCCTGCCTGGCCCGCAGCACGCCGAGCGCCAGGAACGGCTCGGCGCTCTTGCCGATGAAGGCGCCCCCGCGCTCCAAGAGCTCGATCGCCGCGGCCTTGGCGCCCGAGCGATACAGCGAGTAGGCCAGGCCCAGTAGCGGCTCGACGTTCTTCGGGTCGGTTTTAAGCATCGCGCGGTACAGGGCGGCCGCCTCGCGGTAGCGGCCGGAGTTGCGGTAGCACATGGCCAGTACGCCGTCGGAGGCGCGCGCCGCGCCGTAGGCCTTGCCTTCCTCTATCGCGGAGGCCGCGCGGTCCCAGGCTCCAGCGGCGACGAGCGCGTCGATGTAGTCCTTGCGCACGGCCGCGTTGTCCGGGTACGCGGCGAGGTACTCGCCGTATCGCCCCAGGGCGTCGTCGTCGTCGCCAAGCGACTCGGCGACCGATATCCGGTACAGCATCGCGAGCTCGTGCGACGGCCAGAGCCGCAGCACGTCGGCGAACCATCCGTCCGCGAGGGCGGCGCTGCCGGTCTTGTACAGGCATTCGGCCAGCGCCATCATCAGCCGCGGGTCACCGGGCCTGGCGCGCAGCAGGGCCTGAGCGGTAGGCAGCGAGGCGCGGGGATCGGCGCCGGACTTGACGTCGCAGAGCAGCTCCACGTAGAGGCCGTCGTCGCGGGCCGCCCCCCGCGCCGCGGCGGCCCTCGCGGCGGCCCTCGCGGCCTGGTAGTCGCCGAGCTCGTACTTGGCCAGCGCCAGCCCGATCCGCAGGTCGGGAGCGCCCGGGTCGGCCTCGACGGCTCGCTGGTAGTGGGCCGCGGCGCGGTCGTAGCGGCCGAGCTCCATGTTCGCCTGCGCCGCCACGGCCCGGATGGCGGCGTCGCCGTCGCCGCGCCTGATGCGCTCGAGCGCCGCCTTCAGGGCCGCCCGGTAGTCCCCGTCGCGCAGCGCGACGATCACCCGCCACCGGTCGACGGCGTCGGCGGTCCAGGGCGCGCCGCGCTGTTCAGGAAGGTCCGCGCCAGATCGCTCGATCTCGGCCATCGCGCCCTCGGCGTCCCCGACCGAGAAACGCAGCGCCGCGAGCTGCAGCCTGAGCGACGGGTCGTCCGGCTCGGCGCGCACGGCCAGCTCGAGCTCGGAGACCGCTGACGCGTCGTCGCCGGATGCCCTGAGCGCCCGCGACCGGTACAGCCGCTGGGCCGGGCCGTCGAGGCCGTTGTCTATGACGAAGCCGAGCATAGACGCGGCCTCGGCGGCCTGGCCGCGAGCGAGCGAGCGTATCGCGTGCACGTACAGCGCGTTCAGGTAGGCCCGATAGACGCGGCCGTCGTTCGGCGCCAGGCTGATGGCGCGCTCGAGGCAGGCGACCGCCTTGGCCGATCGCTTCTGGCGAAGCTCCGCGAAGCCGAGCAGGGCCCACGCGTCCGCGCCGGATCGCCCCTTGTCGATGGCTTTCATGAGGCAATGGGCGGCGGCGCGGCTCCGGCCTATGGCCAGGTAGCTGCGTCCCAGGAAGAACCAGCCGGCGGCGCTGTCCGGCTCGTAGCCCAGGAACGCGGCGAACGCGGGCACGGCGCGCTCGTGGTCGCCGAGCGCGTGCCTGGCCCTGCCGAGGTAGAGCCAGGCCTCGGGCATGGAGTCCGTCTCGGCTACTATCCTGGTCAGCGTAGTCTCCGCCTCGGCGTAGTCCCTGCGGGAACCGGCTTCGAGGGCCTTATTGAACAGCGTCGCGTAGGAGGTCTTGGCCATACCGATACTGTACAGGAGAGGAGGCCCGGCGTACAGGGGAGGGCGTTGCCTCGCGGCCAGGCTCGGCGTACAATGGCCTATGCGCGAACGAACCAGGAAACGCCTCGGGCGGCTCGCCCTGCCGCTCGGCGCCGGCGCGCTGATGCTGGCGCTTACCGCGTCGCTGTGGGCGCTGACGCTTAGGGAACGGGCCAATCGCCGCCTCTACCTCGAGTACGAGGTCCACAAGGTCGTCACCGCGATGACCGACCTCGCCAGGCTCGGGAACCTCGAGGCCGACGACGTCGCCGACGTGATAGGCTTCGGCCTGTACTCCGCCGACGGGAGCGCGGTCTCTCTGTACGGCGACGCCCCGGCGTCGATCGACGCCGCGGCCATCGGCTACGCGCCGTCGAGCTTCAGCCTGGGCGAGTCGTCGGTCGTGATGGTACGGTCCATCGGCGGCGACCTATTGGGGCGGAGGAACATGATGGGGCCCGAGCGCATGGCCCCCGAGCGCGGGCCGCGATGGCGCGACGCGATGCAGGGCCGTCAAGGTTCGGCCGCGGGGCTCCCGCCGCCGTCCCCGCCTCCGACTGGCGGCGAGGCCGGTGCCGACGCGTGGACCGGCAGCCTTCCGGCCATATCCTATATCGAGTACTCCACGCAGGGCTTCCTGGCCGAGCAGCGGCTGTTCCTGCTGCTGGCGGTCGCGGCGACCGTGGCCATAGCCGGCTTATACCTGATGCTGCTGGCGATGAACCGCGGCTACGCCGAGGCCAAGGACAGGGAGGCGCGCGATCGCGAGCTCGTCGAGCTAGGGCAGGCCGCCAGGACCATAGCCCACGAGATCAAGAACCCTCTCGGCGTGATACGCATCCAGTGCGGGCTCCTGAAACGCGGCGCGCCCGAGGGGACCGTCGCCGGCCTGTCCATCATCGACGACGAGGCGCTCAGGCTGGCCGCGCTGGCCGACCGGATACGCGGCTTCCTCAAGTCCGGCGAGGCGGCGGCCGAGCGCATCGACGCTCGAGGCTACCTGGCCGAATTCGCTGCCCGCTACCGGGGATCGCTCGAGTCGGCCGTCGACGTCGCGGACGGCGTCGCGACGCTCGCCGACCCGGCCAGGCTGACCGAGGCCCTGGACAACCTCGTGTCGAACGCGATCGACGCCGGCCGAGGGGCCGCCGAGCCTCCGAGGCTCGAGGCCT
>Ga0116151_10001649_pt1 | contig 20921 bp, 16 predicted proteins | sample AD_UKC117_MetaG_FD_89893 | JGI IMG/M metagenome (GOLD analysis project Ga0116151, IMG submission 89893) | Active sludge microbial communities of municipal wastewater-treating anaerobic digesters from Hong Kong - AD_UKC117_MetaG | ecosystem: Engineered > Bioreactor > Anaerobic > Digestate... | reverse complement strand
TCCATATGCTAATTTGAAAATTTGACTGTATAGGTTTGAATCTGTTCCTTCAATAATAGTCTTGGCACTAGCATATAATTTATCATAATAGGTTTCATAACCTTTATCAGGTTTTAAACCATAGAAATAATCCATTACAAAAGCTAAATAATGATAAGTGGCAAGTTTCATATCTCTTGGAGCGTCAGCGGTATTCAATGAACTTGTTTGAATTTGAGTTATTAATGCAGGGTCATCTCCGCCGGAAATAACAAAAGTATCAATACCCCATAATTTATCGCCGTTATAATAAACGTCATAATAAATATCTCCAGCAAACAAACGATTAGTCACTGCCAAAGGCATTAAATAATATGTTTGTTCTCCTTCGGTATGAATTACTAAGTCAAAATTATAAAATCCTAGTGGGATAACAACTTCATTACCTTCGACAAAATCAGCATCTACATAATTTAAACCATCACCATAATTAGATTCCGTTGAAGCAATATATCCACCAAAGAAATCGAAATTATTTACTGTAAAAGTATTTTCAGTAAAATTGATTTCCGCGTAATATGTTTCAGTAATTTCTGTAACACCGTCAATGTCAAGATATGTCACATCATAAGAGACTCTTAAGACATCGGCTGCAGGATAAGTATATTCTATTATCTCAGATTCAATAGCACCGTCTATTAAATTCAAGAAAGTTTCTACGTCAATATAAGGTACGCTACCATTATCCACATAAAATATATCTACTGCAGGATTATCGGCAACAACATATTCTTCAGACGTTCCTTCAAAAGGTAAAGTGATATGGTCTGTTACAGTCACTTCTTCGTTTGCTGGAATTGTCAACTCAAATGTCTTTGATTCAACATAACCTGAACTTGAAGCTCTAACAGTTAATTCAACAACAGCTGCTGGTTGTCCAACTGAAGGGTTGATAACGTATCCTGATGAAGAAATCACTCTTGGATTAGAAGTTGTCCAAGTAAAAGACACTCCATAAGATGTAAATTTCGGTAAAGTCAAATTAGGATAAGTTAAATTTATTTCGTTTAATGCCATTGAAACTTTTTCTTGTGGCGTTAAAATTCTTTCCACAACAGTTATAACGAAACTAGCTGTAGTAGTATTTTCTCCAGAGTCTGTGATTGATAATTCAACCGTATATACTCCAGGAACTTCGTAATCAAAATCGGTATTAACAATGATATTATCAGTAATGTCTCCATCCAAGTCGTCAACTGCAGTAATTCCATCTAACACATCAACTACGTCGTCTTCAGTAATTTCACGATCCGCAACACCGACAAATGTTGGGGCTAAATCTACTGTTGTAGGCGCTTCTGTTGTTGGAGCAACAGTTGTTGGTGCCTCAGTTGTAGGTTCTACAGTCGTTGGAGCTTCAGTTGTTGGCGTTTCTGTAGTTTTAACACCACAAGCTACAAAACCGATAGCAAACAACATTACCATCAACAAACTAATGATCTTCTTCTTCAATTTTAAAACCTCCCTATTTCTATATTGAAAAAATAATATTTTTAATATTATATATCAATCATTTAATAATTACAATATGTACTTACAAATATCTATTCAGTTGTAAACGCTATTTTTTTATTATCATAACGACTTGAGTTGCTGACTTAAATCCGTTACTCTTAATATAATTTTTTATTTCGTCAGCTTCTTTTACAAAATCATTAGCATTTTCTTTATTGGCAACTATCTTAACCAAATGGTCTAGAAGGTTCTCATAAGGTTTTGAATCATAATCGATTGTCTCATCCTCGAAATCTAAATCCCATACATCAATAACTTTTTCTTCTGCTAAATCTGTAACTTTATCAATTAAATCTTTTTTATTAAAAGTTTCATCGTGAACTCTACCGATTTTTCGATCAACTTTAGCAGCAAAATGATGTAGTAACTTATGAGAAATTTGGGCAGGAGTCAAATTGTCCGCAACCATTTCATTGATAATTATTATTCCATCTTTATTTAGAAGTTTTCTCATACCCATAAAAGTATCAGTTAAATCTTTTAAATGGTGAATCGTGTTAGATAAGCAGACAATATCAAAACAACCTTCAGATAGTTTGGTCTCAAGGATATTGTCATTTACAAATTTTATTCTCAAATCATCTTTAAATGATTCTCTATTGGATTCAAGTAATCGGTCATCTAGGTCGGTACCGATAATCTCTTGGAAATTATCACTCAACATTTTTATTATTTGAATAAAATTTCCTCTGCCAGTACCAACATCTAGAATTTTTGGGTTATGATATTGTGTTAAATATTTCTGTAATCTTTTCATCTAATCCCTCGTTTTCCATAGTTTATTATACATAAAAAAAATCATTTGAAAATGACTTGACCAAAAATAATTAAAAAATGATATAATTTTTTTGTACTGGAGGTTTTCATATGAAAAAACTTGATTTTACATTTATTGCAATCTTTCTGGGTATTATAGCTCTTCTTATTGTAAAACCCACAAGAGAATTCATTGCTTCAAGCAGTTCAAATTACCCATACTTAATGGGTTTTGTTAAAACTGCCATTCTCGCAACCTTTGGTGAAATGGTCGCTTCAAGAATAGCGACCAAAAATTACTTCAGTAAAAATGGATTATTATATCGCTTTATCATCTGGGGATTCTTGGGAATGGCTTTTGTTTTAGTATTCAAAATATTCGACCAAGGTGTTAGAGCGAGTATCGCTTCAGGCCTTCTTCCTTCATTTTCTCTAGATAGTTTATTTGGTAAGATTTTCACTGCCTTCTCAGTCAGTTTCTTCATGAACTTAATCTTCGCTCCAACATTTATGATTCTACATAGAGTAACAGATACTTATATTGATTTAGGTCATGGTAATATAACAAAGATATTTAAAGTAAAAGGTTCTGATGTAATATCAAAAATTGATTGGCAAAACTTCTTTGGTTTTGTTGTATTAAAAACCATACCTTTGTTTTGGATACCGGCTCACACAATTACTTTTTTATTACCGGAAAACTACCGGATCTTAAGTGCAGGATTTTTATCAATCGCCCTTGGTTTAATCTTAACGTTATCGAAACTAAAAAAGAATAAATTAAATAACTATGTTTTATAAGGTATGAGATGATAATCATACCTTATTTTTCTGCTAAACAATAGGAAAAGCTTGATTTTTGTGATAAAATTAATCTAATGACATTTAATAAGAAAGGATTATAATAATGAAATTTAAAGATTTTAAGTATGAAAGACCTAATCTTGAAGAGTATGTAGAACGAGCGAATAAAATACTTGGTCTTCTTGGCGAGAACGAATCTCTTGAAACTGAAGTTAAGGCAATCAAAGATTGGTTCGACATCAATGATGAAATGGAAAGTATGATTACTTTAGTATCTATTAGAAACTCACTTAATACTCAAGATGAATTCTATGAAAAGGAACAAGAATTTTTTGATAACAACGTTCCACAATTACAACAATATGACCATATCTTTTCTCAAAAGATACTCAAGTCAAAAAACCGTAAAGAATTAGAAAAAGAATTTGGCGAACTTCTATTTAAATCAGCCGAATTAAGACACAAGACATTTGACCCTAAGATTATTCCTTTGCTTCAGCAAGAAAATAAACTTTCTACTGAATACTCTAAATTATTAGCTTCTGCTAAGCTAGAATTTGAAGGCGGAACTTATAATCTAAGCCAAATGGGACCATTCTTGCAAAACCTAAATCGTGATATTCGACATAGAGCTCAATTAAAGGTATCTGAATTCTTTGAAAAGAACGAAAAACAATTAGACCGAATCTATGACGATATGGTAAAAGTAAGAACGAAAATAGCTCATGAATTAGGTTATCAAAACTATGTTCAATTAGGATACGATCGTTTGGGTAGAACTGACTATAACTATAAAGATGTTAAAAACTACCGTGATCAAATTTACCGTGACGTAGTTCCACTTGTGGCTGAACTTAAGAAACGCGATGCTAAAAGAATCGGTATTGAAAATCCAAAATCCTATGACCTTTCTCTAGCATTCTTGACTGGCAACCCAACTCCAAAAGGCGATAGACAGTGGCAAGTTAATGTAGCGAAAAACATGTACAGTGAAATGTCACCTGAAACTAAAGAATTTTTTAACTTCATGCTAGAACAAGACCTACTTGATCTTGATTCAGTTCCTGGAAAAGCGGGTGGTGGATACTGTACATATATACCGAAATATAAAACACCTTTCATCTTCGCTAACTTCAACGGCACTTCTCACGATGTGGATGTCTTGACTCATGAAGCCGGACATGCTTTCCAAGTTTACTCAAGCAGAGACAATATTCCTGCATATCGTTGGCCAACTTATGAAGCAGCGGAAATTCATTCAATGAGCATGGAATTTCTGGCTTGGCCATGGATTGGTGGATTCTTTAAAGAAGATACTGAAAAATATAAGTTCTACCATTTAGCTTCTTCTATCTCATTCTTACCTTATGGAGTTGCAGTCGATGAATTCCAGCATGAGATTTATTTCAACCCTGAAATGACTCCTGAAGAAAGAAAAGCCACTTGGAGAAAAATCGAAAAGAAATATCTTCCATTTAAAGATTATGATGATGATTTATTTATGGAAAAGGGAACTTTTTGGTATCGTCAAGGACATATCTTCGGTTCACCGTTCTATTACATTGATTATACCCTAGCTCAAGTTCTTGCTTTCCAATACTGGGTTAAATCACGCGAAAACCATCAAGAGGCTTTCAAATCTTACTTAGGTTTATGTCGTTTAGGCGGATCTAAGAGTTTTGTTAATCTGATTGAAGCAGTTAAACTTAACAATCCATTTAAAGATGGGACAGTTAAAAAAGTTATCGAACCGTTAAAGAATTACTTAGATTCTATAAATGATGAAAATTTATAAGTAAATCAATTGCTTAATATTTTATATGGGCTATAATAAGACTGGAAAATAAAAAAGGAGGATTTATTATGGATAAAAAAATGGTTGAAGCAATCAACACACAATTAAATTTTGAAATCGAATCAGCACATGTTTACTTAGCAATGCAAAACTATTTCGCTGCTAAATCACTTAAAGGATTTGAACATTGGTTCCAAGTTCAATTCCGCGAAGAACTAGAACATGCTCAAAAATTTATGGATTACCTAAATGACCGTGGAGAAAGAGTTGAATTAAGAGGATTTGGAAATCCACAAAATGAATTCGAATCAGTTCTTCAAGTTCTTGAAATTTCACTTAATCATGAAAAAGAAGTAACAAGAAGAATCAACAATTTAATGAAAATGGCTATCGAACTAAATGATTACGCAACAGTTAGTTTATTAAACTGGTATGTTGACGAACAAGTTGAAGAGGAAGCTAATTTCTCTGAACTAATCGACAAAGTTAAAATGATTAGCAACAACGGCATTTTCATGCTAGACAAAGAATTAATAAAAAGAGAAGACTAATTAAACAAAAAAGGAGCTAATTTTTAGCTCCTTTTACTTTGTTAGATTAAGCCTTCATGCCAATCCCCGATGAATTCAATCAGTTCATTAAACTCAGGACTTTTAGCGTTTCTTACGTAAAACCCGCTTGTGGACATACCTGTTAATAAAGCCTGGTAAGGTTTTAAATCCAGTAGCAACCCTAGCATAAAACCAGCATTGAAATTATCTCCAGCACCGGTGGTTAATTTCGGTTTTTCAATATACGGACCGGTTTCTTCAAAAAACTCTCCGTCAATGACGCAACATGATCTGTCAACAGGATGAATTACTACGCCATGAATATCTAAATATTTAAATAACGCTTGATTCAAATCTTCTAATGAAACCTGCATATTTCTTAAACTGGAATCATCAAATAAATCTAAAACATTGGCTACGTCATAAGCCTCTTTTTTATTTAAGCCTAAAACTACTCTAAAATAACCGTTGAATTCCTTTAAAAGATTTAAAGCTTCTACTATCTCTGCTCCTTCTCTCTTTTCTGGATCAGCCAAATCGATAAACATGAATGGTCTAGTGTTTTTCTTCGGTAAATCTTTGATAATGTTTTTTAATAATTTACGCCATAGGTCAGTCATGTTAGGAAGCATGCTCCAATTTACTGTAGCGAACATATCAATACCTGAAATCATTTCTTTAAGAGAGTCTTCATCTACAACGCTAATTAGTTGTTCATAAGTGACATTTACCAATGAACTCATTTTACCCAAAATCAATTTACCGTCATTAAATTCCAAAGCATCAGAATGCCCAGGGTTTTCTATAGTATATACTTTCACTTTCTTTTCTAAGTCAAGAAAAACATCATTTAAAGTTGGGTATCCTAATGATCCGATATAAGTAATATTAGCTCCTGCTCCGCTCATAGCATTACACATAATCGGGCCGTTTCCACCAATCTTTTTAACAACTGGCACAAGTTCAATATTAGTTGATAACCCACTGGCTTTTTGAATTCTTTTTGCTAGATCCTCAATCGTTTCTATCCGTTTGAAGTTTTCGTTATCTAAGCGTTTATCAACCACATGAATTATTTCATCCACAAACCCGTCAAAACCGATTAACAATTTAAGTAATTTAGGATTTTTGTTTTTCAATTCTTTCATTAAATCTATTTTTTTATGTTCCATTAGCAATTCCCTCCTAATTCAATAATATTATACATTACCTCCCGGCTTTTTAACAAATAAAAACCAACATTTTTTTAAAAGTGTTATAATATTTTTATGATAAGAGGTAAGCTATGATTTTTATAACTGGAGCTACCGGTCATATCGGTAATAATCTTGTAAGAAAATTAAACCAAGAAAATATTGATTATAGAATACTTGCAAGACAAATTTCAAAGTCAATTGAACCATTTAGAGATAAAGTCATAATAGGTGATATTTTTTCTTATGATTTTATGAATGATAACCTCAAAGAAAACGATACATTGATTCATTTAGCAGCCTACATAAATCTAAAAAACGATAAAGAAGAATTAACGGCTAAAATCAATTTTGAAGGCGTTAAGATGATAGCTGATTTATGCTTAAGCAAAAAGATTCGGTTGGTTTATACTTCTTCTACTGATTGCATCACAAATGACGAGTATAATCTTTCAGAACCTGAAAACATAAATTCGGATAATCTAGAAGGTTATTATCAAAAATCAAAGGCTTTAGCCACAAACTATCTATTAAAACTTCAAAAGGAACAAAACCTTAATTGCTTGATTCTCTATCCCTCTGCAGTTATCGGAATTAACGATTTTAAACCTTCCGCTGTCGGTAAGGAAATCAAAAGATGCTTTAAAAAGAATATCTGTTTTTATTTTCATGGCGGTTATAATTTTGTGGATGTGGAAGATGTTGCTTTGGCGATACTTAATGGGGTTAAAGAAAATATTAATGGCTCGTTCATATTAAGCGGTGAATATATCAGTTTATACAAAATGTATAAGTTAATATTTACTAGTATTAAAAGAAATCCATTAATGATAAAAATCCCTGTTTACTTGGTTAAATTAGGAGCGAAATTATTCCCTAAGTATAAAATCATGATTTATGCATTATTGACAGAGCATAACTTTAGCAACAAGAAAATGGTTAACTTACTTAAGATTAATCCGACACCGATACCTATTACATTAAAAAACACCATTGAATGGTTTAAGGAGAACTGAAATGAACAAATTAATAAAAGAATATTATTTGGAAAAAGGTTATAACTGTGCAGAGAGTATGCTGCTACTGGCAAATAAAGATTTTGAACTAAACCTAAATGAAACTCACATAAAAATGATGGCCGGTTTCGGTGGTGGTTTATGCAAAGAAAAAGTTTGCGGAGTAGTTACTGGTGGAATAGCGGTCTTATCAGTAATGTTCAGTGGTTCAAGTATCTTAAAAGATCTAACAGTAGAGTTTCAAGATAAAACTTTAAAAGAGTTCTCTACGAATGATTGTAAAGATATAAAACCGCTTCATAGAGAAGAACTAAATAAATGTGCAAATGTGATAGATAAAGCCTATAAAATCTTGAAAGAAATTATTCTTAATAATAAAGAAAAGACGAATTAATCGTCTTTTATTTTTATATTGGTACCGGTAGTCGGACTCGAACCGACACGCTTTTAAGGGCAATGGATTTTGAGTCCATCGTGTCTACCAATTTCACCATACCGGCATAGCAATATTAATTATACACAATTTTTATAAAAAAGCAAAGATAAAATTAATCTAAATTTCGTAAATGGTTCTTCCTTTTTTTATAACTTTGATTACTTTAATATCTTTAATTTCTTCAACTGGGATTTGATAGATATCTCGATCAATTTCAATATAATCTTCATGAGATTCATCATAAACGAACCTAATGTTTTCATCAGTATATGCTTTTAACGCTTCCTCAATCTTGAAAGCTTCTTCTTTCAAGAAACTTTCATAATCAGGAAAATCAATTGACTTTCTACTGATAGCTACATAAATGTTTTCAAAAGGATTGACATTTTCAACCGGTGCGTCGGTTGAAAATCCGGTTTTAATATTTTTAAACATTGTTTTAAATAAATATGAATCAAGCTTTCTATCGCCGATTCTTTCATCGACTATCTTAATATCCGAGTTAATAAAAATCGGTTGAACTATCGCTCCGATATTATTTTCCTCCATTTCTTTTATCTGTTTTTTTGTCGCTAACTGAGCATGGATAATGGCGTTCCCTTCACTTTTTCTAGGAAGTTCTTCTTGAACTTTTTTGAAAGTTCTAATCACTTGATCTACCGTTCTATCACCAATCGCATGTATTACCGAATCCATACCATTTTTATTAGCTAAACTAACCAGTTCATAAAGTTCTTGGTCGGTAAAAGTCAAGATTCCTTTATTGCCTGAATCATCAGAATAATCTTCAAAAAGCGCAGCGGTTTTACCGCCTAAACTTCCATCCGCCAATATCTTCAAAGGTCCCATTTTAAAATTATTAAATCTTTTATTGGCATAGCCCTTATCAATAAAATCTTTAAGTTCGTCTATCGGCAAATTTACTTGTTCGGTAATTTCAACATCCAATAAACCCATCGCATCAACTTCATTGATAGCTTCAATAACTAATTCGTAAGGCATATTAAAAGAAGAAAAGTCATCGCTTGCGACTTTAGTGATTCCATTGCTGATTAATATTTTGTTGGCATTGATAAGATATCTTTTCAAGTCTTCTTTAGTGGGTTCAGGTATTTTATCATAGACCAAACCCAACGCCTTTTCAGTGAATGTCCCACTGTTGTAATCAAAGCTTCCACCTTCAATCTGAGGGGTAAATTCATCTATACCCATCACATCTAGCATTCTTTGATTAACCACTGCGACATGACCGCATATTCTAAATAAAATCAAAGGCTTATCAACCTCATGTAAATCCTGTTTTACCGGCATTCTCTTCTCTTTTAGATTAGCTTGATTAAAGCCTCTAGCTACAACAAAACTAGACTCATTATTCTTAACTAAACTTAAGATTTCATCTATACTTTTAGCAGCTTTTAAATCAATAATTTCTTGATAATATCCGATTCCCAACATATGCAAATGCGAATCAATAAAACTTTTCAAAATCATGCATATCACCTCACAAAATTATTATATCATCAAAAAAAGAAAACCTGCAATTAAATGCAGGTTTATCTGATTGAAAGTTCCAACATCTCCTCAGAGTATTGGTTAGTATAGAGTTTATGATAAGCGCCATTTTTCTTGATTAGTTCTTTATGAGTTCCGCTTTCGATGATTTCTCCACCTTCAAGCACTAAGATAACGTCACTATGAACGATAGTCGATAAACGATGCGCTACGATAAAGGAAGTTCTTCCCTTTAATAATTTGTTAATTGCATTTTGAATCAATTGCTCGGTTTCTGTGTCAACGCTTGATGTTGCTTCATCGAGGATTAAAATCCTTGGATCTGCTAGAATTGCTCTGGCGAATGATACCAATTGTTTTTGACCAACTGATAATCTTGATCCACCTTCACCACACTCGGTATTATATCCGTCCTCAAACTTCATAATAAAACCATGTGCTTCTACTGCTTTGGCAGCTTCAATTACTTCTTCATCTGTTGCGGTTAACTTACCATATCTGATATTTTCCATAACGCTACCGCTAAATAGATGCGGCGTTTGAAGAACATAACCTAGATTTGAATGTAACCAACCGAGCGATCTTTCTCTGTAATCAACTCCGTCAATCAATATTTCACCAGCTGTTGGCTCATAAAATCTTGAAATCAAATTGATAATCGTTGTTTTACCCGCACCGGTGTGGCCAACTAAAGCCACAGATTGACCGGCTTTAACTTTAAGGTTAAAGTTAGTTAAAACCTGTTCGCCAACATGATATTTAAAATCAACATTCTTGAACTCCACTTCCCCAATTAACTCTTCAAAATTCTCTTTTTTATAATCGAAAATTGTTCCATATTTTTCAATAACATCAGCTCTATCCGTGATATCAGCTTCAGTTTCAATCAAAGAAACGATTCTCTCAGCCGAAGCTTGAGCTTGTTGAAAACGCGCGTAAAAGTTCGCGATATTATTAACCGGATCAAAGAACTGCCACACATAGTTGGTAAACAACCATAATGTTCCAACGCTTATTGGCGCAATCGGATCAATAACCATATTACCACCAACATAATATACAAGTGCGATACCAATGAATATAATAAACAACATTATTGGGAAATAAACACCTTGCAATAAATGTGCTCTAATCGATTGACGTTTCATATCAAATGTCAACATATCGAACTCATTATAGTTTTGTTCTTCCAAAACTAAAGTTTTTGAAGTAATAGCACCGGTGATATCTTCATTATAAGCTCCGGTAATTTTCGAATTAACCTTTCTTATCGAACGATAAGCTTTTAAGATATACTTTCTGAAGAATACTGAAACCGCAGTCAACACCGGAACTAACGCAATAATAACCAAAGCAAGCTTCCAGTTGATAATGAACATGAATAGCGTCAAGAATATCATCAAAAATACTCCCCATGCTAAATCAATCAATCCCCATGAAAGTATCTCACTTAGATTTCTTGAGTCCGAAGTCATTCTCGCCATAATCCAACCTACTCTAGTTCGGTCATAATAAGAAAACGGCAATTCTTGCAAATGGTTAAAAGCTTTTTCTCTAATGCTGAAAGCAAGTTCGGTTTGAACCTTTCCAGCAAAGATAATGAACACATAAACCATCGTTGCTTGCACCACCATAAAAACCATGAAATAAACGATTAAAAGTGGTAACTTTGAAAAATCAGGCGTTGCTAAACCTTCGTTAGGTCTGATGATATCATCAATCGCAAAGGCTGATATATAAGGATAAATAATATCCGTAACCGCTAAAATAATAATAGCTAGCATTCCCAGGATAACCGCTTTTTTTAGCGGTTTCATAAATGCAAAAATCTTTTTCCATACTACCCAATCAAACTTTTGGGATGTGAAGTTCTCTTCATCATGAAGATAATCACTCATTGTCCTCACCATCCTCTTCTAATTGGAAATTTATCTGAGATTGAATTTCCCAAATATTTTTATATAAACCATTTCGTTTTATTAATTCTTCATGTTTTCCCGATTCTTTAATCTTACCGTCTTCGATAACAATAATCTTGTCAGCTTCTGAAGCTGTTGTTATTCTATGGGTAATAATAAAGACAGTCGAATCTTTCCATTCTTGATTTAACGCTCTTCTGATTTGAATATCAGTTTCTGTATCTACTGCCGATAAACTATCGTCAAACACTAGAATTGGTTTTGGCTTTAATAACATTCTCGCAATCGCAACTCTTTGTTTTTGACCTCCAGATAATGTAACTCCTCTTTCACCGACTAAAGTCTCATAACCTTTTTCAAAGTTCATAATGTCATTATGGACTTTTGCAATCTTTGCGACGTTAGAAACTCTAGTGATATCAGAACTAGCGTCGGATATCTTAATATTGTCTTCAATTGATTTTGAGAATAGGAACGGTTCTTGTAAAATCACTCCTACATTCTTTCTTAAATGGTGTTTTTCGATATCCTTTATTTCCACACCATCAATTAAAATTTGACCTTTTTGGTAATCAAGCAATCTGATTAAAAGATTCATTAATGTACTCTTACCGGAGCCTGTCTTACCAATAATGGCGATTGTTTCACCTTTCTTAACTTCAAAATTAATATCAATGATTTGATCTTCTTTTGAATCTTGGAACTTAAAGGAAACATTCTTAAATTCAACGTTGCCCATAATCTCTGGCGTTAATTTGCCTTCTTCACCGACATATTCACCTTCATTGGATATAATATGGTCTAAACGCGAAATTGATACGACTGTTTTGGAAAAATCACCAACAAGTCTACCCAATTGACGCATCGGCCAAATGATATTACCAGCATAAGCTAGAAATGCTGTATACACACCAACAGAGATAATTCCTCTCGATGCATAAACAATACCGATAATCGCAATGATAAAGAACTGGATAAATGATATAAAATCAGTTGAACTCCAGAAAAGCGCCATCTTCTTAACTAAACCAAAATCTGAATCCGTAAAATTACGGTTCAATTTTCTAAATTTTTCTACTTCATAAGCTTCATTAGCAAAAGCTTTTACAACTCTAGCACCACTTACATTTTCTTGCACATGAGTGGTCATAATCGCTTCATTCTTTTCGATTTCATTAAACATCTTTTCAACTTTACTGAAATACAAAGCTGCACTTAATAAAAGCACAGGAGCAATCACTAATGAAACCCACATGATTGTCATATTCATCTTAGACATTTGATAAATCGATAATGAAACCAATAATACCAATCTCGCTACTTCGATACTTTGTTCGGAGATAAATCTTTTATACATCTCAACATCGGTTGTACAACGTTGGATAATATCTCCAGTTTCCGAATGCGAATGGAAATAATAATCGGCATCTCTTAATTTCTTATATAAATTGTTTCTTAAATCATAAGCTATTCTTTCTGAAAAAACACCTGAAATAGCTCTTTGAACAAAAATAAATAAAGCTCTGATAAATGCCAATACGATAATTAAAATCGCAGCTAACAACAATTGTTTTGTAATTGTGTCCGCTTGAATCAAGTTTACAAAGAAACTTGGCAGTTTTGAACCTCCATCACTAAATCCTAAGATTTCATCAATAATGTGTTGACCGAATAGCGGTGTTAAGGTTCTTAAATATGAGACTATAAAAAGTGAACCCAAAGCTGGTAACAATAGCCATGAACTAGATCCCATCCATTTAAACATGAGACCTAGATGGCGCATTATATGCCGCTTTGGATTTTGTATGTTTTTTGTGTCTTCCATAAAATCCTCCAAAGCAAGTTTACATTCTCCTTATAACTTGCATACCCAATAACTTCATGCCCTCATCAAGGATATTTCTGATTATGGAGATCAAAGAAAGTTTAGTATTTCTTTCTACTTCATCATCTACCATAATTTTTTCCTTGGCATAAAAAGTGTTAAAATAACTGGCTAAATTAAGTAAATACTTCGCTAATACGGAAGGAGAGTACTCATTCTTAGCCTTTATCAATATTTCTTCATACTGAGCGATAGTTTTGATGAGGTCAAAACTATGATCAGACATGAATAGTTCATAATTAATATTTTCATTATCAAACTCGTTTTCTTCTAAAACCGAGCTGATTCTTACAGACGTATATTGTAAATAAGGTCCTGTTTGTCCAACAAAGTTGACCATGTCCTCCAAATTAAACTCAACGTCATTCGTTCTGTAATTCTTTAAATCGTTAAAGATAATTGCTGAAACACCGATTTTCTCTGCAATTTCTTCCTTGTTTTCCAAACTCGGATTTTTTTCGTTAATGTAAGCCAATGAAAGGCCAGATGCTTCTTTTAAAACATCTTCCAATTTTACAATCTTCCCTTTTCTAGTTGACATCTTCTTACCGTCTTGTAAAACAAGTCCAAAGTTAATATGATGGATGTCTTGATAGAAATCATAACCCATCTTCTTAACAACAGCTTTAAGCTGTTCAAAGTGAAGTTTTTGTTCGTTGCCGACAACATACAAAACTTCATCAAAATCATATGTGTTTTTACGGTAGAAAAGCGCAGCTAAATCTCTGGTGATATAAAGCGTAGAACCATCGCTTTTTTGTATCAATGCCGGCGGCATATCTTCGCCTAAATCGACAATCATTGCGCCATCATCTTTTTTAAGCAATCCTTTAGCGTTTAACTCATCAACAACAGCTTGCATTTTATCGTTATAAAAAGCTTCCCCGTTATAAGAATCAAAATAGACGCCAAGCATCTTATAGACTTTCATATACTCTTCTAGAGACACTTCACGGAAATGTTCCCAAAGTTTTTTATATTCAGGATTTCCTTGTTCTAATTCTTTAAAAATCTCTCTTGCCTTATCTTCAATCTCTGGTTTTTCCTTAGCTAACTCATGAAACTCAACATAAAGTTTTACCAACTCTTCAATTGGATTTTCATCGACTTTTTCCTTATCGCCAAAATTTAAGTAAGCATAAATGATCTTACCGAATTGAGTTCCAAAATCACCTAAATGATTGATTCTTACTACATTAAAACCTAACTTTTCCATGATATTTCCAATAGCGTGACCAATAATGGTTGAACGCAAGTGACCAACAGAAAAAGGTTTAGCTATATTTGGAGATGAGTAATCGATGCAGACGGTTTTATCTTTGCCAATCTCATATTTTATATTGGTAACATTTCTTGCTTCTTTGACTACTTCTTTTGAAAATACTAAACGATCGAAAGTAAGGTTAATGAATCCGCCAACACGATTGATTTCTTTAAACCAATCATAGACTTCAGATTGTTCCAAAGTTTCAACCACAGTATCAACAACTTCATTAAGCGGTTTTCTAACTGCTTTGACAATTGAAAAAACCGGTATTGAAATATCGCCTAAATTACTGGTTTTCGGCTCTTCCACAACCACATTGATTTCTTGATTGTAAAGGCTAGATAACTTAGCCTCTAACTCTTTTCTTAACTCATTCTTAATTTTATCGATCATATGTATCATCTCCATCCAATATAATATTTTAGCACATTTAATATGTTATTGCGTTAAAATATCTAATTCTTCTAACTTAAAATATAAATTTTCTAGTTCCAATTCTTTTTCCTTAATAATCTGTTCTTGATTACGGTATTTTTCCACATCATTATAGATATCACTTGTAAAAAGCGATTGGTGTAGATCTTGTAATTCTTTTTCTAACTTTTCAATATCAACCAATAATTTTTTCTTCGACTTTTCCTTGTTTTCATTTGAATTATTGCTTTTTGTTTTAATCTTTTCAACTTTTGGATAATGTTTCTGCAGATAGTGTAAATATTCTTCATAGTTACCTTCATAGATGTGCATCTCGGTATCCAACTTAATAATTTTTGAAGCTACCTTATTGATGAAATAACGGTCATGAGAAATAAAAATTATCGGCCCGTCATACTCTTCAAAGATATCTTCAATTACATTTTTAGAATCGATATCCAAATGATTTGTTGGTTCGTCTAGAACCAAGATATCAGGTCTTTCTAGCATCAACAACAATATCTGTAATTTAACAAGTTCTCCTCCGCTTAAGACCCTTACTTTTTTAAACACATCTTCGCCGGTGAACTCAACCTTAGCTAAATCACTTCTTACTTCATAAAGAGTTTTCTGCGGATAAATGCCATGGATAGTTTCAATTAAAGTCAACTCAGGATTAAAGTTGCTTAAGTTTTGATCAAAATAACCCACTTTCATTTCTTTTAAAAATTGATACTCCCCGGATAATGGTTGAATCTCGCCCAAAATCGTTTTAATCAAAGTCGTTTTTCCAGTACCGTTATTGCCGATAATACCAATCTTTTCGAACCCTCGCATTTTCATATTGATATCGCTTATCAACGGTTTATCATAACCGATGCTGAGATTGTTCATCTCCAAGATGAAGGCATTGGTTGGCCTTTTGGTCTTAAAGTTGATGTTCAAGTGATTCGAACTGCGGTTTGGCAACTCAATCCTTTCAATCCGGTTCAACTTTTTAATTCGATCTTGTGCACTTTTAGCTTTTGTTGCCTTATAACGAAACCGATCCACAAAACTCTGTAAATGTGCAATCTGCTTCTGTTGCTTTTCATACTTTTTAACTAACAAATCATAACGGTTGAGTTTTTCTGTTTCATACTCATCATAATTTCCATGATATACTTCTATCGATTGGTTATCGATTTCATAGATTTTTCTAACCACTTTATTAATAAAATATTTGTCATGGGTAATGATTAAAACTGCGCCGCGATAACTCTTTAAATAGTCTTCCAACCACTCGATTATTTCAATATCCATATGATTGGTTGGTTCATCTAAAATAAGCAAATCAGGTTCAAGCATCAAAAGCTTCGCAAAAGCAATTCTGGTCTTCTCGCCACCGGAAAAACTTTCTATTACTCTGTCATATTCTTCTTTCTTAAAGCCAAACTTACTTAACAACATATCAATTTTTGTTAAATAGTCATAACCCCCATTAATCAAAAACTCATGTTCTTTATCGCTATATTTTTTTAAAGCAAGCTCAGAATGGTCAGTCTCTAAAGATAGTGCTAGTTCATGAAGTTCACCCTCAATTCTCACTATATCTTTAAAAGGAATCAAGCATTCTTCTATTAAAGTATTATCGGTCGATTCAATTATTTTTTGTGATAAATAACCGACTTTTGCCTGCCTAAAAATAAAAATTTCCCCAGAATCTGGGGTAATTTCATTTAATATCATCTTTATTAAAGTCGTCTTGCCGACACCATTGCGTCCAATCAAAGCGACCTTCTCATTGCTGTTAATCTCTAAAGAAATATTGTCAAAAAGCACATTACCGCCAAATGTTTTATTTAGGTTATTTATTCGTAATAAGTTCATAGTGTCACCACCTAAAAGTTACAAATTTAGCGATTTAGTATTGCTCGCCATAAATATTTTAGCAAATAAATATTTATTTTACAACAAAATATTTATTCGAATTCAAAATAATCTAAAATACTTATGCTGGATTAAATAAGGAAACGACGCCAATTACGATATAATACAAACCGCCCAGCATCAATAAAGCTCCCATAATTATCGTCACAATAACTGCATTTTTTTGTGGTTCAACCGATGTTTTATATTTATAGTTCATCATTCCTTTAATGAACTTTCTTGGATAAAATGATAATCTAAATCCCACAAGGAAAAAGAGTAGTCCTACTACTATTCCTAATATTGATAAAAACATAATAACTCTCCTTTAATCGTCTAAAACAACGTTTTCATTTCTTTCGTCAAGAATATATGGGTTTTCCATAATTTTCTTGAACTCTCTTAAGCTTAAACTATTATATAAACCGTCACTAATTCTTTCATCAATAACGATTCCCATTTTCATGATTTTCTTCACGCCAATTTCTTTTGTAGCTAAGTCAACCACTCTTGGTTCTAAGGTTTCTTTACCCATTGAAACAAATAACCCGGTTGTTCCAAAGTTATAGATGTGATGGTATACTGTTTCCATCTTAATTGATTTTAAATTAACCAAGAATATTGAAGTATGGAAAGGTGATGCATCAATAACTTTCTTTGGCAACATACCATGTTTATCCAGCCACATTAAAAACCTAACCATGACTTTAATGAAAAAGTTTGGTACTCTAGTTAATATTTTGGCAATATTATCAGTGTCATTTTTAATATCACCTTTATTTTCATTTACTGTTTTATGGACCTTTTCCATAACATCCTTAATTGATTCGGTACCATCAAATGTCAACTTAATTGTGGTTTCCTCAGCTTCATCAGTAAGTCTCTTTTTAACAGCTAAAGATATTTGAATGTTATTGCGTTTGAAAATTCTTCCGTTTACTATGAATCGGTTTAACTTAGGTCGCATAGATACAACTCTAACAAATGAAGCCATACAAATATCCATGTAAGTTAATCTTAAACCTTCATTTTTTCTTTTGTCAAGGATATACTTATCCATATTCTCGCAATCAATTTCTTGAAGTTGCATAACCATAGCATCATTTCTGTGAAACATGATATGAGGAACCAACCTCATAAATGGATCTATATTTCTAACTTTTTTCCCGTCACTTCTTAATCCGAACATAGTTCCCCTCCACTTAAAAATTACAATTGATTTTATCACACTTTTAAGTTATTGACAATTACTTTATCATCACAAATATTTCATATTTATGAAGTATGGTTTTTTTTTTGAAAATATGTTATAGTTTTTAATATAAAATATAAAAAGGAGATTTGCTTCATGATTTTAAAGAAATATGGCTATATTATTATCCCCTTCACTTTAGTAATAGTTTTTTTATTCGTTACTTACTTCGGTAATCAATTGTACGCAGAGGCTTTTGGCAATCCTGGAGTTGATTACTCTTATATCTTTTTAGGTTTCAATGAAAAAGTACCGTTTTTACCTTGGACGATTTATCCTTATATTGTTGCTTACCCTTTCTGGGCGATGACTTTCATCTATATCAGTATCAGATCTAGAGAAAACATGTACAAGATTATGACAATGGCTTTAATTACTTTCACGATTTGTGGAATCTGGTATTTCTTCTGGCAATCAGACGTAGCTGCTTGGAGATTAACCTCTGGTTTATTCTTAGATAACAATTTATTGACTCCACGAACTGACCTATCTTTTACCGAGTCAATAGTTGTATGGATCTATAATGCTGCTGGGCCTAGAAACGCTCTACCTTCAATGCATACTTTAATGAGTTGGTTATGTATTATTGCTTTGAGATTGGATAAGAAAATTCCAATTCTACCTAAGATAATCATTTGGGTTTTATCACTAGCAATTATTATCGCTACCCAAACATTAAAGCAACATTATGTAATTGATCTTATTGCTGGTGTAATCCTAGCTGAATTAGCTTATTGGACTTTAAGAAACTCAAAACTAGTAAAAATCCTAGCTGGTTGGATAGATTCACTTAATAAAAAACTAAAACTTGAATAATAAGAAAAATGAAAACGTTTTAACGAAAGCAAATAAATCACGACTATTGATTTATTTGCTTTTTGTTTATATAATACATCAATATTATTAAGAAAACGAGTCTAGTAATATAAGTGAGGGTAGTTATGAAAAAATATACACGCAATAGTATTCTTGAAAATGCTAAAGAGGAAAATGTAAGATATATCAGATTGATGTTCACAGATATCATCGGAACAATAAAATCAGTTGAAATTCCAGTAGGACAACTTGAAAGAGCTTTAGATGGAAAAGTTATGTTCGATGGTTCTTCAATTGAAGGTTTTGTTAGAATTATGGAAGCGGATATGTATTTAAGGCCTGATTATGACACCTGGCTGATTCTTTCTTGGGAAGAATCAAAATATGGCAAAGTCGCAAGATTAATCTGTGATGTATATACGCCTGAAGGCTTGCCATCAACTGCTGATCCAAGATCTAATCTAAAAAAGATGATTAAAAAAATGAATGATTTGGGATTTTCAACATTAAATATTGGTTTTGAACCAGAATTTTTCTTATTTAAGCTCGATGAATCAGGTAACGTTACTTTAGACCCTATCGATCATGGTGGTTACTTTGATTTATCGCCTATAGACGGCTCAGGCGATTGCCGTAGAGATATTGTTCTTGAACTTGAAAGAATCGGTTTCAACATTGAAGCATCGCATCATGAAGTAGCTCACAGCCAAAATGAAATTAATTTTGAATTTTCAAATATCGTAGAAGCTTGCGATAAAGTTCAAACCTTTAAACTTGTTGTAAAAAATATCGCAAGAAGACATAATCTTCACGCTACTTTTATGCCAAAACCTATCGCCAATATCAATGGTTCAGGAATGCATACTAACTGCTCATTAGCAGATTTAGATGGTAATAACGCATTTTATGATGAAGCTGATCCAATGGGATTATCTTTGGTTGCCAGACAATGGATTACGGGAATATTAAAACACTCAAGAAACTTTTGTGCTATTACCAATCCTACGGTAAACTCTTATAAAAGACTTGTCCCAGGATATGAAGCTCCTTGTTATGTTTCTTGGTCAGAACATAACCGTAGTGTCATGATCAGAATTCCAGCAACTCGTGGTAGAACCACAAGAACAGAAATAAGATCCGTTGATACCACCGCAAATCCTTACTTAGCTGTTGCGGTAATCTTAGCAGCCGGATTAGATGCTATTGAAAACAATCTACCTTTAATCGATCCTATTAACGAAAATTTATTCGAACTGACTAAGGAACAAAGAGAATCTATGGGTGTAGAAAATCTACCTGACAACTTAAAAGAGGCAATTGAATTATTAAAAGAAGATAAACTCATGAAAGAAACATTAGGAGATCATATCTTCAAAAAATTTATTGAATACAAAAGCAAAGAGTGGGAAGATTTTAAAAAGACAGTTACTGAATGGGAAATTAAAAAATACATAAACATCATATAAAAAAATAAAGGGCTAGAATTTCTAGCCCTTTAACTATTCAATATCAATAATTCTCATTGTGTTAGTCGAACCGTGTTTTTGACCCCAACCAGAGGTTATGACCAAAGTAGCGCCTTTTTTAAAACCAAAGTCCTTAGCAACTCTGATAGCTAATTCATCGTGATATCTAAGATCGGTGATATTTTCGCCAATTGTCGCAAAAACACCCCAATAATAAGATAAACGTTGACAAGTTTCAACACTGTCAGTTATAGCTATAATCGGTACGCCCGGTCTAAACTTACACATTCTTTTAGCAGTACCACCGGTTTCGGTAAAAGCAATAATAACTTTACCTAAAGCTGAAGTTATTATTGCTTTTACCGAAACCGGTGGTA
>Ga0116151_10001648_pt1 | contig 20932 bp, 14 predicted proteins | sample AD_UKC117_MetaG_FD_89893 | JGI IMG/M metagenome (GOLD analysis project Ga0116151, IMG submission 89893) | Active sludge microbial communities of municipal wastewater-treating anaerobic digesters from Hong Kong - AD_UKC117_MetaG | ecosystem: Engineered > Bioreactor > Anaerobic > Digestate... | reverse complement strand
CGATATGGAGCCGGGCCAGGTGCGCTACTCGACCATGTGCAATGAGTATGGCGGGGTGGTCGATGATATCACCGTCTATAAATTTCACGATGAGCATTTTATGATCGTGACCAGTTCCGGCCCGCGCCAAAAATCCACCCGCTGGATTGCCGATCACGCTATCGGCACCAGTACGTATGTGACCGACGTTGGCGGGGCCATTGCGCTGCCGGTGGTCCAGGGGCCGCGCTCGCGAGAGTTTTTGAGTACGGTCATTCAAGACGCGGATGTCGATCTCAACCGGCTGCGCTTTTTTCGATTTACCCCGGCCCGCGTTAACGATATCAATGTGGTTTTATCCCGCTCCGGCTACACCGGTGAGTTAGGCTACGAGTTGTACACCCCGGCGGAGGATGTCGGCCTGCTGTGGGACTATTTGCTGCAAACGGGGCGTGAGTTCGGCTTGCAGCCGTATGGCGTCGGCGCGATGCAGAGTCTGCGGCTGGAAAAAGCGTTGGTTCTTTACGGCAATGATGTCAACGAGAATTACACGCCGTTTCACGTCGGGCTGGATCGCTGGATCAGGTTTGATAAGCGTGAGTTCATCGGGCGCGAGGCGTTGCTGCGGGTTCAGGAACGCGGCCTTGATGAACGTTGGGTCGGGCTTGAGATAGAAAGCCCGGTTCCAGCCTCATACGAGGACAAAATTTATAGTGTCGGCGATGTAGCCACCTTCAAGGAAAAGATGTTTAGTGGCAGCGAAGCGCAATCGTATCGACAGGGTATGATCACCGGCGCGGTGGCAGGATACATCACCTTTAGTTCGCGTGGGTACAGCGTCGGCAAAACTCTGGCCGTGGCCTATGTCGCCACCCAGTTTTCCTGGCCAGGTTGCAATCTGTTGGTTGATATCAACGGGCGGCTAACGCTGGCCAAAGTTGTTAATACCCCCTTCTTCGATCCGCAGGGCGCTCGGATGCGAGCTAAAGCCAAAGACGACGGGGTGCAAGCCCAAACCAAAGCTGTGCCAAAAGCACCCAAAGCGCCGGCCGATACCCCGCCACGCCCACCGGAAGAGGACGCCCCTCCCATCGATAAATCGTCCGAACCGCCGCCGAATAAACCGGCCAACAGCGGCAAAAAGAAATCCGGCAATAATCAAGAGGCTGAATGATGCACCGGCATAACCGACGAGATGTGATAAATCGCCTGCCGAAACGCTTCAATACCATCGTGGTTGGCGTTGGTGGGATGGGCAGCGCCACCTGCTATGAATTAGCCAAGAGAGGTAAGCGGGTGTTGGGTTTGGAGCAGTACGACATCCCCCACGATTTAGGCAGTTCGCACGGCCACACCCGGATCATCCGGCTGGCCTATTATGAAGATCCCTCATACGTGATGCTGCTGCATCGCTCCTACGAACTGTGGGAAGAGATCGAACTGGTGTCGGACGAGCATTTGCTGCATATCACCGGTTCGATTGACGCCGGCCCCGCCGACAGTTGGGTGTTCAAAGGCTCATGGCAGTCGTGCATCGAGCATAATCTGCCGCACGAAGTGTTGACCGGTCAGGAACTCAGCCGGCGTTTTCCCGGCTACCAACTTCCATACAATACAATGGCCCTTTACCAGCCCAAAGGCGGCTTTTTAACCCCGGAGCGCTGTATTGTGGCCTATGTCTGGGCGGCCCAAAAACACGGCGCGGAAATTCACGGCCGTGAGCGGGTACTCGATTGGGAGCCGATCCCTGATGGCGTACGAGTGACGACGACCCGCGACATTTACGAAGCCGACTCGCTGGTGATTACCGCCGGTGCGTGGAATTACAAAATTGTTGATTATCTCGATGGGCTGGCCGTGCCGGAACGGCAGGTGTTGGCCTGGCTGCAGCCGACGCGCCCGGAATATTTCACCGCCGAGCAATTTCCGGTCTTCAACGTATTGGTCGAAGAGGGACGCTACTACGGCTTTCCGGTGCATAGTGTGCCCGGCTTTAAGTTCGGCAAATACCACCATTTTCAGGAATTTGGCGATCCCGAACTGATCGACCGTGAGGAGCATGACTACGACGAAGCAATGCTGCGTGAATTTGCCATGCGCTATTTCCCGGACGGCTGCGGCCCGACCATGTCGCTGGCTTCCTGCATGTTCACCAACACCGTTGATGGTCATTTCATCATCGACCAGCATCCGATTTATCCGCAAATCTCCTTCGCCGCCGGCTTTTCCGGCCACGGTTTCAAATTCGCCAGCGTCATCGGCGAGATCATGGCCGATCTGGCCGAACGGGGCGACACCCGGCACAATATTGAACTATTCCGGTTGGATCGATTTAGCGGCGGTCGGCGGTCAGGGGTCAGGGGTCAGGGATCAGGGGTTGGTCATCGATCACCGGTCGGTCAGCGGTCAGTCATTAGTGGGCGACCGGTGCGGGGTGAACGATCGCGTCTCGCTCGGGGAGCGTATAGAGAGGGCGATGATCCGTATGGTCGATCCGTTTTTGCTGAGGATGGCGCGGGTGCAATTCGACCGTTTTGGTAAAGTTATCCCCACTTTTTAGAGGAGCGTCAAAGCTGGCTTTGACGCTCCTCATGTTCGCTTCAATTGAAAAGGTAAATACGTGACACTAAAACCCTGGAAAACGCTCTCTCGTTCAAAAGTCTTGGATTACGGCAAATGGCTAGCCATCGAGAGTCACACTATCGAATTGTCAAGTGGCCAGATTATTGATGATTGGCTATGGCTAATTACCCCTGACTATGTTAACGTTGTTGCGGTCGCCGAAGATAACCGCTTTATACTGTTTCGGCAGATTAAATACTGTGTCGATGAGACGTCGTTGGCTCCGGTAGGTGGTTATTTAGATCCTGGTGAGGACGCTTTGGACGCGGCCAAGCGAGAGCTGGTTGAAGAAACCGGCTACGAGGCCGCTGACTGGATCAGTTTGGGGCAGTACTGTGTCGACGGCAATCGCGGGGGTGGCACGGCGCATCTATTTTTGGCTCAGGGCGCACGCCAAGTGACTGAGCCTAACGCGGATGATTTGGAAGATCAGGAATTGTTGTTCCTAACTCAAGCAGAGGTCGAGCAGGCCTTGATGGCCGGAGAATTCAAAGTTTTGTCGTGGGCGGCGGCTATGGCGCTGGCTTTGCGGGTTTTGGCTATGCCGCAGTGAAACGTTTCACTATTTTTGAGTAAGGTGTGACGATCAAGAATCATTTGGCATAACCCTGAACTTATGGTATGATGCCTCTGACTTAAGTCATCTCAAAATTGAGAAAGTTTTACTTAACTAGACTTGTTGCTCAAGACTTAAACCCACCATCTACTACTCCGACGCCGCTAAACTACACAACTATTCCCAGCTTTTTCTGTGCAATCACTGACCTGCCCCTTAGTTGGGCGGATCTTAATTAATCGACCTCTGATAAAAAATATATTTCCCCTGAATGTTATTTTGTTAGGATAGGTTTGTTATGTGAATTGAGAGAGGCGGTCTGGAATTCTATTCCGACTGGCTCTGTTCTGTTCATTTACCTTTTGGTTTGATTTGTCACTTCATTTTGAAAATAAGGAGGTGAACCTCAATACATCACATCAACCAGATTTGATTGGTGTTATCGAACATCTACTACAGAGCATAGAATTGACGTTAAAAAACGTTAGTTCTCCAAAAAAGTGACTTACTGTACAAAGGCTTATTAACAAGGAGGAAAGTTTATTATGAAGAAGCCTCGAGTTTCTGAAAAGTATATGGAAAAAGTTCATCCGGCTATTCCAGATGCTTACCAGAAATTAAAGCAAGGCCGTATTAGCCGTCGCGAATTTATGCGATTTGCCACCCTGTTGGGCCTATCGGCCGGCGCGGCGACCATTGCCGCCCAATGTGGCGCCCCGGCTCAGCCCGCTGCCCCGGCTGCCGAAAGCGGCGGCGCAGCCTCAACTGAAGAAGCTGCTGCCGCCAGTGGCGCGATCAAGCGCGGCGGTACATGGACCAGCTCCATGCAGCTTCAGCTACTCGATCACCCCGCTCGCCTTTCGTGGGTTGAAGGAGCCAATATCGTCCGTCAAATCAATGAATATCTAACCGAAACCGGCCCCGACAACATTACCCGACCCTATCTGCTGGATCACTGGGAAGCCAGTGAGGATGTTCAAACCTGGGATCTTTTCTTGAGACAAGGTATCCTCTTTAACAATGGCGATGAATTAACCGCCGATGATGTCATGTTCACCTTTAGTGAGTGGCTGAATCCCGATGTCGGCTCATCGATGCTAGGGCTTCTCTCCTATCTGGGCGGTATGCAAGACGTGGAAAAGGTCGATGACTATCATATTCGACTGAATCTACAGACGCCGAGTATTAGCGTACCGGAAGATTTGTTCCATTATCCGGGTGTTGTGCTGCATCGCAATTTTGAGGGCGATATCATTCAGCAGCCGATTGGGACCGGCGCTTTCTTGTTAGAAGAGTACGCCGAAGGGGAACGGGCCGTCTTCAAGCGCCGCGACGATTACTGGGGCATGAAAGACGAGAATGGTGAGTGGTACTTCAATGAAGATGATAGCAATCGACTTCCCTATTTGGACGAACTCATTTACGTTTCCACTGATAAAGATGCCGGAGTAGCCGCCCTGCAATCGGGGCAGGTTAACTCGCTGTATGACCCCCGCCCGAGTGACTACCAGGCGCTAAAAGATGTACCCGGTCTGACGGTTCGGCCGGTTAGTACGGCGCAGTGTCTGATCCTCCGAATGCGGGTTGATGTTGAACCCTGGACCGATGTCCGGGTCCGCAACGCGTTGAAGATGTGCCAAGACCGTGAGAAAATTATGCAGTTGGCTTATTTCGGGGAAGGCGACTTGTCGATTGATGCCCACGTGGCGCCGGTTCACCCCGCCTACTGCCCCAAAGATATTCCGGCCTATGATCCTGAAGGGGCCAAGGCGCTTCTGGCTGAAGCCGGTTTCCCGGATGGTTTACAGGTAACGCTAGCCACCAAAAACGACCAGCAGGAGCCGGAACTGGCTCAGGCGTTGAAAGAGTTGGCCGCTCCCGGCGGTTTCGACATCCAACTCGATATCACCGAACCGAGCGGCTACTGGGACCGCTGGACCGAAGTCGATCTGGGGATCACCTCTTGGACCCACCGCCCGCTGGATACGATGGTGCTGCCCCTGGCCTACATCGCGGAAGCCATCGGCGCCTGGAATGAAACGCGTTGGTCCGACGAAGAGTTCGAAACCTTGCTACGTGAGGCGCAAGGGACGCTGGATGTTGAAGCTCGTCGCGAGATAATGTGCCAGATCGAGGACATTATGCAAGAGCGAGGGCCTATCGGCAACAGCTTCTGGAAGAGAGTATGGAATATCACCAGTTCCAATTTCCAAAATGTCCAGGCCCACCCCACGGCCTATGACCTGATGTACGCAGTTTGGGACGAAAATGCGTAACTAGATGAACAAAGTAACGGCTTGCGGCAAATGGGCAAGCCGTTACTTTAATATCTGCCTCTGCCACCTCAGACATCTGAGATGCAGTTCGCTGCATCTTACGACAACAATCAAGCACTATTTCGCCCGCAGCGGGTGTTCGTTTATATGTATCCAGTACTGGCCTGTCGGCTCCAAGGAGAAACGTTATGGCTCGATTTATCATACGGAGTTTAGTTTCAACCGTTATTACTTTGTTCATTGTATCTATTGCTTTATTCTTGCTGCTTGAAGCCGGCAGCGGCGATATTACGGTGAAAATTCTAGGCGTCTTTTCGACTCCGGAGCAGCGAGCGTCTTATCGAAACCAGTTGGGGTTAGATGATCCGGTTTACTTGCGTTATATAGATTGGTTAATTGGCAACGAGTGGCGAGCTGAGCGGCAGGTGGGCCTCGATTTAGTCACTGTGGAAGATCCGGTAACCGGCGAGGATACGTGGTGGGCCGATGTCGATGGTCACCTGGTTCGCTGGTCACTGGAAGATGGTGAATTAATGCAAATGGCCCGTCAGGAAGATGGTTCAACCGTAGCCAGCTCGGCTGACGTCGTGTGGGCCGTTGATGAGAACGGTCAGGAAAGCTTCTGGGGTGTCGATGACAAGAATAACGCTGTAAAGTGGGTTCGGGGTGAAGGCGCCGAGGTCTGGGTCTTGACCAAAGCCGGAATGCGTAAAGAGGGCGATGGCCCCCAAGACTATATTCCGTTGCGGAAGGGGCTTCTCCGGGGGGATGCCGGTAAATCGCTGCAATATGGCCGGCCGGTGTCATTAACTTTGTGGCCTCGGGTACGTAATACGCTGATTTTAGCCGGCGTTGCTTTTTTAGTGGTGATGCCCTTGGCCTTGGTATTTGGCATCATCGCCGGGATCAACGAAGGCCGTCCGATCGACCGGTTTATTTCGGTGACCAGCTTAGGCGCCACCGCCACTCCCGAGTTTGTGACCGGTATCTTCTTGATCATGATCTTTGGGATCTGGCTGCAATGGCTGCCGGCTGTAGCGATCTTTACCAGCGCCGATGCCATCCTTGAGAATCCACTTTTATTGGCCCTGCCGGTGATGACCTTAACGGCCGTGGAGCTAGGCTACGTCATCCGTATGACGCGAGCCAGTATGGTAGAAGTCATGGGTTCGCCTTATATTCGGACGGCCATTTTAAAAGGAATGCCTTATTGGCGGGTGGTCATTCGGCATGCCGTTCGAAACGCCCTAATGGCGCCAATCACGATTATCATGCTGCACGTCAACTGGCTGATTGGCGGAGTCGTGGTCGTTGAAGCTATTTTCGGTTATCCGGGATTGGGTAAATATATTTATGATGCGGCCATCTTTGGTGATGTCAACGCGGTTGAAGCCGCTGCGATGGTGACGGTCATCATTGCCGTGATGACCCGCATTATTGGCGATTTGGCATATACCTTCCTTAACCCCCGTATTCGGTACGCCTAACATCGCCAAGTTGCCGACAGATTCTAAACAAATCAGCGATTTGTTCTACTTTATTAATCAAACCAACCAACCAACCAACCAACTAACTAACTAACTAACTAACTAACTAACCAACCACCTACCCATCCAAGCATTAGAAGGAGAAAGATATGGCAGTAGCACAACCAACTGCAGGCGCAGTACCCTCTCAAGGCCCGTCGCGCTGGGCTAAAATGTGGAAGAGTATTTCTATTGTTTTCGAGTCGCGAATTGCGACGGTGGGCATGGTGCTGGTTCTCTTTTGGGTGATTATAGGGCTTATTTCTCTGGTTTGGACGCCCTACCCACCCAATGCTCCCGAGTTTCAACAGAACTTGCCGCCTAATACAACCAACTGGTTAGGCACAGACCATTTGGGCCGCGACCTTCTATCCCGCTTGATGGTCGGCACCCAGGTGATTCTGCTCAAAACTCGATTGCCTTGGGCCGGACTGGTTTTTCCCATTGGGGTAGCCATTTGGGGCGTTATCGGCTCGGTGTTGGTTGGGGCGTTTTTAGGCCTCAACGCCGGTTATCGCGGCGGCTGGTGGGATCAGGTGACGATGCAGTTTCTCGATGCCCTGATTGCGTTCCCGGTCATCGTGCTTTATTTGGTGGTCATTGCTGCTTTAGGTCAGGGCGACCTGGTGGTCATCCTGGCTATTACCGTTACGGGCGCGCCGGGGGTCGCCCGTTTAGTGCGGAGTTTGGCGCTCGATATTAAAACCCGCGACTACATTCGGGCCGCCGAGACACGCGGTGAAAGTCCGTGGTACATTATGTTTGTCGAGATTTTACCCAATGCGCGGGGGCCGCTGCTGGTTGACTCGATGCTGCGGGTGGGCTATGCCATCTTTGCTATCGGTACACTGGGCTTCTTGGGCATCGGCCTGCCGCCGCCCGACCCTGATTGGGGGACAATGGTTAATGAGGCCCGCAAGAACATTTTTACAAACCAATGGGCCGTTATCTGGCCTTCCCTGGCGATTGCCTCGCTGGTTATTGGATTGAATTTGTTTGCCGATGGTTTACGCGAAGAACTAACACGCTATCAAAAGTAGAGGAGATGTTATGACCAGGACAAATGGGAAAGTACCGGGTGGCCCCGTTCTGAGCGTCGAGGATTTGGCCGTTGCTTACAAAATCAGAGGCGGCGAAATTGAAGCGGTGCAGGACGTCACCTTTGATATTCAGCGCGGTGAAGCTCACGGCATTGTTGGCGAGTCCGGCTGTGGTAAGAGTACGGTCACGTGGGCTATTCTCAACTTTTTGGGCGCCAATGGATACGTCAAGCGCGGGAGCATCAAGTTTTTGGGACAGGAGTTGGTCGGCCGAAGCGGCGAGGAGTTACGCCGTCTGCGCGGCGACCAAATTGCGATGGTGTATCAAGACCCGATGCAGGCGCTCAACCCTTCGATGCGCTTGGGCGACCAAATGAAAGAGGTGCTGACCGTCCATCGGGGCTTGAGTGACAAAGAGGCCGAAAAACGCTGCATCTCGATGCTGGAACGGGTGTACATGCCCGATGCCGCCAACGTGATGCATCGTTTTCCCCACCAAATTTCCGGGGGTCAGCAGCAGCGGGTAGTCATCGCGATGGCGTTGCTCAATAATCCGGCCCTGCTGATTATGGACGAGCCGACGACCGCGCTCGATGTGACGGTTGAAGCGGCCGTGCTCGACTTGATCGCCGAACTGCGCCGCGATTTCGATACCGGTATTTTGTTCATTAGCCACAACTTGGGCGTGGTGGCTCGTGTTTGCAATAAAGTGGGCGTGATGTATGCCGGGGAAATGGTTGAAGTGGCCTTGACCGAAGATATCTACAAAGATCCACAGCACCCATACACTCAGGGGCTGATTCGCTGCGTGCCTAAGCTTGGCTCCGACAAAGCCAGCAGCACGCTCTACCCTATCCGTGGACGTGTCCCGCCGCCCAACAATCGTCCGCCCGGCTGTGTTTACGGCCCACGCTGCGATTACGTTCGTGACCACTGCCGGGAAGCACGGCCCGAACTGCGGACGCTGCCCAACAGCGTACAAGTACGCTGCCACTATGCCGAAGAGATCGACCCGAGCCAATGGCAGCCGTCTGAAGACATTTTGCCGCCCAAGATCAGGCAGAATGGGGACCAAGAGGAGTATATCATTCAGGTTAAGGATCTGAAGAAATATTATGAAGTGCAAGGTAGTTCGTTGAAAGATGTGATTGGCATGGGCGAACCTCGCTATGTGAAGGCGGTCGAGAATGCCAGTTTCAATGTGCCTAAAGGCAAAACGTTGGGCATTGTCGGCGAGTCAGGTTGTGGCAAAAGTACGCTGATTAAAACCATTATCGGTTTGGAAGACAGCACGTCCGGCGAGGCCCAGTTCTTAGGCTTAGATATCACCGGCGATTTGACCACTCGCACCGAGCAGTTGATTCAAGAGTTACAGATGGTCTTCCAAAATCCCGACTCGACCATGAACCCGTCCTACACGGTTGGGCAGCAGATTGCCCGGCCGATGCTGCGTTTTGGGACCGTACCGAAAAACCAGGTGCGCGAGGAGGTGGTCAAATTGCTCAACTTGATGCGCTTGGGGGCTAACTACTTCGACCGGCTGCCGCGCCAGCTCAGCGGCGGCGAGAAACAGCGAGTCGGCATTGCTCGCGCCCTGGCCAGCCGGCCCGATCTGGTATTGTGTGATGAGCCGGTGAGCGCGCTGGATGTGTCGGTGCAAGCCGCGGTGCTCAACCTGTTACTGGAAGTGCAGGCCGAGTATGGCACGACCATGATTTTCATTGCCCACGATTTGAGTGTGGTGCGTTTTTTCTCGGATTATGTCGCTGTAATGTATCTGGGGCAGATTATGGAGATCGGCCCGGCCGATGCCATCTACGCCCTGCCATATCACCCCTATACCGAAGCGCTGCTCTCGGCTGTGCCTATCCCTGACCCGTCGGCCAAACAGAAACGGATCCGATTGGAAGGATCCGTGCCTAGCGCCATCAGCCCGCCGTCGGGCTGTCGGTTTAATACTCGCTGCCCGCGCCGGCATCTACTGCCCGACGGCGGCAAAATTTGCGAGACGGAAACGCCGCCGTGGCAAGAAGATGAGCGAGGTCATCGCATTTTCTGCCACATTCCCAGGGAAACTTTGCTCACCTTTGAGCCGGTTATTCAAACTAAAGAGAGGGCTGTTTGATTATGCTAGTAAAAGATGTTATGACTCGCCATCCGATTATGGTCCCGCCGGAGATGTCCGCGGCGGAGGCCGAGCACATTATGACGGAAAACCTGATTCGACACCTGCCGGTGGTTGGAGACGGCAAGAAATTGGTTGGTCTGGTCACCCGGCAGCGTTTTGCCTTGAAACCCGATACAATGGCTAGCTTGAATGTGTGGGAAATTACACGTTATTTGTCTAACCTAACGGTTCAGAAGATCATGCTTAGCGCCAAAGCAGGAGAAGTCTACTCCATTGACTCCAACAGAACGGTGGAACAAGCCGCTCGCGTTATGACCGAACACAAGATCGGTTGCTTACCCGTTCTTGATGACGATGTGGTAGTTGGGATTCTATCGGAAATCGATTTGCTCCGCAGCTTGCAGGAAATGCTGGGTTTGCCTACAAGGGGGGTACGGGTGACCATGCGGATGCCGAATAAAAAAGGGCAGTTTGCCGCCCTGACCACGGCGCTGTCTCAGCACAATCTGGGTATTATGGGCATCGGCAGCTTTCCAACGCCGCGCCAACCGGGCTTTTATGATATGGTTCTAAAAATTCCAGAGGTTTCGATGGAGCAGGTTCGAGAAATATTAAGCCAGGTGCCTGAACAGGAGATTGTGGATATTCACGAAGAGTAAATCATTTAAGTGACTGTTTTGGAATTGTGTAGGTTCTACTTAACTAAAGATTCTCTGTCGGTGGATTAGCCGCCTGCCAGGCCTCGAATAACGATCTGGTTATGGGTTTAATCACATCTTTATCTTGCCAATAACCCATATGAGATAATGGATTCCAACTGCGCCATAAATTGCCGACATTTACTTGAACATCCTTTAAGAGTCCGGCTTTAGCCAACTGGAAATGACCTCGGCTGATGGCGCGAATGGGATAGGCTAACACGTCATCCTTATCGTAATAGTTGATCCATTCAGGTTTGAGTTGGGGATAACGTTCGGCTAGCAGCGCGCCGGGAAACGGAATGGGGATGTAATTATCATACCGCATACTCCACAGGGCCAAGGGGCTGCCCATGGTGTAAAAGAGGGCTAGGGTTTGGCCGGTTTCACACGGCGTTAAATTGCTAAGTTGCTCTGGGGTTTCGTTTAGTATCTCGCCCAGATCGAAGAAGAAATTGTGAGTAATGACTGTGCCTAAACTGTGGCCAATGACACACAGGGGGGCCTCGGGACCGGCCTCTTCGGCCAATTCATGAAGCACACCGGCGATGCGCGTGTGAATGCGTTCGTAAACTTCTCGGCGGCTTCGACCGGGTTGGTAGGCGGTGGCATCGCCGACAAAGTTCATCATAAAATTGCGGAGTGTATTTAAGGCCAGGCCGTTTTCGTGTTTGAGAATATTCCATAGTATCCGTTCTTTGCGGGCTAAGATGTCGGCCCAGTAAACGGGTCTGATGGTTATTTTATCATGAACGGATTTGTCGTCGGTTGGCAACAGGGCGGCGAAAGCTTCATAAAGTTCGGATGTCATGGTATCGGCAAATTCAGGACCTTGGTTCCCTACGCCGTGGATCAAGGCCACCGCTATTTTCTGGTTCACAGTCTCTCCTGGTAAATGATGTGATATTAGGCTCGTGGTAGGGTGAAGGTAAAAATGCTACCCTCGCCCGGAATTCCGTCGCTTTCGACGCCAACCTGGCCCCCCAGCTTGGTCACTATGCGCTTGACAATGGACAACCCTAAGCTATATTCCGTCACTCGCCTCTGGCTGAGATGGGCAAATTCCGTGAACAGTTGAGCCTGTTCATCGGAGGTAAAGCCGGGGCCGTTGTCTCTGACCCAAAAACGAATCATACCATCAGATTGAGCGGTAGCGCCGATATGGACGCGTGGGGGTTGCCCGCCGTATTTGATGGCATTGCTTAAGTAATAGGCTAAGACTTCCTCTACCCAGGGTTTGTGGCCTAAGGCCGTGGGCCAATATTCTGAAATGACGACTTTGGCCTCATACTCCTGGATTAAATGGGCTAAGCGCTGCTGCACTTCGGCCACAATCCGCAACATACTGAGCGGTTTAGGAATAACTCTAGCTCGACGCACGCCGGTTAGCACTTGGAGTTCATCGATGATGTGGCTCATCTTTAAACCGTTGCGGGCAATGGCATTAAGATATTCCTGTAAATTGTCAGGTAACCCGGCCTGGGCTTTTAAGAGTTCGGTATAGCCAATAATGAGACTGACCGGGTCTCGCAGGGTGTAACCGATGGTGTGGGCAAACGCGTCCAACTCTTGGATCAATTTACGCTGATTTTCTTCCGCCTCTTCGCGTCTGGCTTCAAGCCGTCGGTTGTTGATCGCGACGGCAATTTGGCCACACAAGCCCATGAGCAAAATTTGATCTTCCGGATCAAGGCTGCCAACGGTATCATTCTGCACGTCCAAAACCCCCAATACGACGTCGCCCAGTTTAATCGGTACGGCAATTTCGGATTTCGTTTCGGGCAGTAGGCGATTGGGTAACCAGCTTGGTTCTTGGGTTACATCGGTGATGAGAACCGGCTGGCCGGTTTTTGCGGCCCGGGCGATCAGACTTTTGGCGGCGGCCAGCGGAATTTTATGATTGACCGCTTTCATCATTTGCGCCACATTACCCGTGCCTTCCTGCATTACCAAATAGTCACCTTCAACCGTATATACGTGAGCATGGTAATAACCGAACTGCTGCTGAACCAGACTCACAATCTGATGAAACAGTTCATCGAGTTTGGGGGTGTTGGCAATTTTTTGAGCGATTTCGGTACTGGTCTGCACCTGTCTGGCTCGCCGCGATAATGACTCTTCAACATGGCGCTCCAGTTCTTGTCTGCGGGTCAACTCATCGGCTGAGATAGATTTAAGCTGAGCTAATTCGGTGGCTTGCTCTGAAACACGCTGCTCGAGAGCGGCGTAATGATCATACAAAAGTTGTTCACGACGATGGGCTGTTGCCCAACGAATCGACCGCTCCAGAAGTTGCGGGCTTATTTGATCCTTCACCAAACAATCAAATGCCCCGGCTTGTTCGGCTGCTCGAAATAATTGCTGATCGACCGTGTCAAACAGCATAATCGTTGAAACTTGCCAGCCGTTTTGAGCTGCCTCATACAGTAGATCGATGCCGGTACGCAAGCCTAAGCAGTAATCAATCAGGCAGACATCGTAATGATGATCAGCCAGATTATTCACCCCTGCATCAAAATTTGTTGCCCAAGCCGCATCGAACAGCGTTGTGGTGGCCTCATTTAGCGCGCGTTTGATAACCGCTTGAAAGCGTTTGTCGGCGGTAACAATTAAGGCATTAAGCTGAGTTGTTGGCTTGGCAAAATCTAAATCATTCTCAATAGTTGAATGTATCACTAAACTAGGTCTCCTATCGAGTGGGTGGGGATTAATTTGGATGTAGAGATGAAGTTAGATGTGAAGGGTTATACTGACAATAATCAGTATAGCATAAGGTGTTCGGGTTGTCTACGCTAACGCTGACTGGGCGTTGTTGAAAGAACTTTTGTATACTCATGTCATTTCCAAAGGTTTAATAAAAAATCAAGCAGCCAGATTGCCCCTGTTTATAACCTAAGACAAAGCGGCTGCCTTTTGTAGTAGTGATTGAGATTTAGTAAATATGGATTCAGTCGATCAAAGCGTGCTCAGTCTGTGCTGCCAAATTCTGATCGGAATGAAAAGATGATCTCGGTTTGAGCTAAGCGTTGAATGACCGAAAAGTTTTTAAGGTTCTCTCTCTAATTGTCTAATGGCCTGACCAACTGCCAGTCACCGGCATTCCAGGTAACGGTATCATAGATATGGGGCGCAACGCCCTGTAAATCAATACTTATACCGTACGCGTCGGGAAAGGCGATGAGTGGTATCTGGGGCAAGTCTTGTTCTAACACAATGGCAAGTTCACACAGCAGCGCTCGACGACGATTATTGGGCAAAGGTGTGTATAAAGCATCAAAAATATCGGCCAGAACCGGGTTGCGATACCGCATAACATTCAATCCGGCTTCGGGATTGTTGCGGGAAGGGATACCCCGAGGATCAAACATGTCAGCCATGTAGATGGTTGGATCGACCCCATAATAGCCGTTATCCCACACATCCATATCAAACTGACCGTGGAGTTCAATGCCGTCATCAGCCCAAACATCCCACAACTGCCCGCCTTCCACTACCTGGCGATTAATTTTGATGCCCACATTAGCCATCATCTCTTCGATAAGTTGATGAGCAATATCCATCTGCTCCCCAAATTCAAGATAAGTGTAGCTATCAAGCACAAAGGGCGTTCCTTCGGGCGCCGTGCCACAGCCCTGGCAGCGTCGAATCGGATCATCGGGATCGACCAGAACCCAACCCTCTTCATCAAGCAGGGCATTGGCCAACCCCGGATTGTACTGATGCTGCGGAATATCGCAACCAAGCTGGTACAGTTCGGTATTGATAACTCGGCCCCGATTGTTAAACGCTTCGGCGTTGAGCCGACCGATATCCATTGCCGCCCGGATGGCTTCTCTAACTCGGGGCTTGCTCAGCATCGGATGGGGCGCGCTAGGATCCCCCTGATTGGCAGCGCTCAGGTTAAAAACCAAGCGTAACACAAAGCGAGCCGGATCGGTCCAATACAAAGTGGCTGTGCCGCTGTTTTCAATATTACTAATAGCCGGTTCTTCGGGCCATAACTCCAGTTGACTATCGCCCCGTTCCAAACTGCGGTAGCGACGATCCGGATCAGGCTCGATTTGAAAAACAATTTGTGACGCGAGCGGCCGTTCAGGAACAAAGTAATTAGGATTGGGCGTAAAGGTTAGCCGAACGCCGGGTATCCACTGCGACAGAACAAACGGCCCGGTACTGACCGGTTCAAAGTTGCAGTCCCAAAACAGCATCTGATCGGTTGCCCCACACTGATGCGCCGGCAAAACCCCTGTACCAATACCGCCAAACTGAATGAGATAGTTCGGATAAAACTCGCTGTATTTGACGATGGCCGTAAACGGATCGGGTGTTTCGATATCTTCGATTAAATCGAAACCGGGCGCCCAGATACCGCTGTCGCGCAGCGATTCCCAAGTAAAGCGAACATCGGTCGAGGTGAACGGTTCGTTATCGCTCCAATAGATATTGGGGCGCAAATGCCAGGTAACGGTCTTGCCGTCCTCGCTCAACCCACCGTTAGCCAGGGTTGGCAGGTCAGCCGCCAGTTCCGGGTAGTAATTGCCGTCCGGCCCAATTTCGGCTAACGCGCCAAAAACCAATTCGCCAACAAGCTCCTCATACCCGGTATCGTTGAGATAAGCATTAAAACTGGGCGGTTCGATTGGGATGGGAATGACAATGGCATCATCTTCGACATCGACAGCTAAAGCGAGAGGGGGGAGGGTGGGCGTAGGTTCCGGGGTTACCGCAATGGGGGTGGGTTGCTCAATGAGTTCACAGGCCGTTAAAAACAGAATAACTATGAAAATTGAAAAGAGCCTGATGTAACGTAATATAGAAAATTGTATTTCGATCACAAGTTGACATTGATATCCATCTAATGCAATTTCGTCAGCGGCCAGTCATCAGCCTTCAGCCGTCGGCTTAACACTCCAAGTCACTTTGTTTGGACCATCTATAAACCAAACAAAAACTGGCCGAAACACGAAAAAAGCTGATAGCTGACTGCTACTGGCTGGATGCGTACCGATATTGTAGTCTGGGTAGAAAATGGTGCAAATTCGATTATCAGAACCGGCGGATGGCTAGCCGAGGTCATTATCGAGCCGAAAGCCGTAGCCGCGCACGGTAACGATGAAATTGTGTTCCGGCTCCAGTTCAGCCAGGCGTTGGCGCAGGCGGCGCACCAAGGCATCGATGGCATCATCGGTCACCCCTTCCGCCGACTCACCGGGCCAGACAGCTTCGATGATCTCGGAGCGGCTGTAAACTTTGCCGGGCTGTTCGGCCAGCTTCTCGACCAGTTGGTACTGCTGGTTGCTGAGGGCCGGCGTGATCATCTGTCCGTGGATGTAAATCTGGCGCTCCCCCGGATCGATTTGCAGACCCAGGCCGCGCTTGCCGCCGGGCAGCGGCGCGGTGGCTTCGCTATCGACGTAGATGAGTTCCAGGCCGGGCGCCAGTTGGATGATGTCGCCGTCATTGAGCGGGTAAGGATTGACCACTCGCTGGCCGTTGATAAAGACGCCGTTTTTGCTGCCGGCATCCTCCAAATAGAACTGCCCCTGTTTGCGGCGCAGAATCGCGTGCGTGCGGGAAATCCAGCGCACCGGAATGCTAATCGTGCAATCGGTCGAACGGCCGATGGTTATTTCAGAAGTGTGGTCGTCGTGCAAAATCCACTGATCCTTGATGATCTCTTCCTCTTTCCAGATCAGAAGCGCTTGTTCAGTTTGTAGATTTCTCACTTGAACCTCCTGTTTGACAGTAATTTTGGTTTGGGATAATCTTAAGCTCAATCGGGTTTTCCGAACTTTGCATTGTGAGAAAGATTCTTGACGATACATCTTAAGCCGGGTGTTCGTATAAAAGATCGCTATGAAATTGTCGGGTTGATTGGCTCAGGCGGCATGGGTACGGTGTATCTGGCCAACGATACCGTGCTGGAAGGACGCCAAACCGCGATCAAAGAGATTTTTCTACAGCCTGGCTTAAGCGACGAAGTGGCGCAGAACTTTCGCAAACAGTTCTACAAAGAAGCTTCAACCTTGGCTCGCCTTGATCATCCCGGCCTGCCCAAAGTTAGCGACTACTTTTCCAACGGAGAGCAGGATTATCTGGTTATGGATTATATCCCCGGCTTGAATTTGCTTGAAATTGCGAACAACGCTCGTCGTGACGTTAAATTTCTTGACCAGGCCACGGTTGTTGAATGGATCGATCAAATTGCCAATACCCTGAGTTATCTCCATTCGCAAGAGCCGCCTGTGCTCCATCGAGACGTTAAGCCGGCTAATGTTAAATTGACCCCTGACGGGCGATTGAAGCTAGTTGATTTCGGCCTGGTCAAGCCGCTCGATCCCAATGACCCCAGCACCTTAACCGGACTGCAAGGCGCCGGGAGCTTGCCCTATGCACCGCTTGAACAGTACGTGGACCATCTAGGCCACACTGATGCCCGCTCTGATCTGTATGCTCTGGGAGCAACAATGTATCATTTAGTCACCGGCAATCCCCCGGCCAGCGCCCAAGAACGGTTTATTGTCCCGGAGTCATTGCCGTCTCCGCAAGAAATCAACCCTAGCATTTCACCTAACATGGCCCGCGCAATTTTGGCGGCCATGGCCCCTCACCCCAGAGAGCGTCCCCCATCGGTTGCTGCCTGGCGAGCGATGATCCACGGCTCGGATAACACCATGCCCATGGAGAGCGAACCGGCCTCCGCCACAAGTTTAACCTCAAGTTTGATTGAAAATTGGTGGTTAACCGGAGTCGCGTTGGTAATGTTTGCGGCGGCGCTGTGGATGACGTTTGGCGGAAGCAGTTAATTCATTTACTGACATTTAATATTCGACTACTCAGCATAATCGCTACCAAGCCAAAGATGAACGCCAACAAGGCCACCGACAGCCGGCCTACCATTAAATCAGGCGACTCAAAGGCCCACTGCTCCGGACGTAGCCAACCGGCCCCATAACAAAGATAACCCAACAGCCCCCCGATTAGCACCCATAAACCCAACCGCACCCGCTGCGACAGCGGCCGCCGGGACTGCTGCCCCAGTCGAAACCCTAAGATGCCCGCCAGGAGTGTGGCCGCCAGGGCCGACAGCAAATCGACGCCGTCTAACGACCGGCTGTTTAAAGTTGACGGCGCGGCCGGTTGGTCCGGTGGCGTATCGATGACCGCGGGTGGCATGGGGGTATCCGTCGCTTCAACCGGGGTTGGGGTCAAGGTAGCGGTTGGGGCGTCGGTCGAGGTCGCAGTGATGGTTCGGGTAGACGTAGGCGTCACCGGTTCGGGGGTAGGGGTAGGCGGGGCCAGTACCGAGACGCGAATCGGCTCGCTTGACTCGGCCTGTCCGGCGATAGCCGTGATTTGGTAGTCGCCCGGTTCCAACAGACTAATTTCCGCTTCAACCGAACCCTTTTGCGTCGAGACGATTTCGGAGGTTGTTTCTCGACCGTTGCGCAGAGCTTTGATTTCGACCGGAGTGTCGTCCGGGATAATGTGGCCGTTGTGATCGACAATGGGGCCGGTTTGAACTTTTAGGGTGACCGGCGCAACACTATCCTCCGGCGTCTTTTCCAGCAGCGTTATCGGTAGCTCTTGAGCCGGATCAGGGGCCAGGACATCGGCTAATTCGTAACCAATGCCTTCCACCGAAACCGGCGATGCGCCATGCGGCTCGACTTCGCCAAATAGGGCGCGTACTGCCGTTTCAATGTGAGGTTGGGTTTTGCTGTAAGCGCCATAATAAGCGGTCAGCTTCGTGACCTCAGTTGTGTCCAAATAGTAAGGGGCATTGAAAGCCAATACAATGGTAATCTTGTCACGGAGCGTGCCATTTTCTTGGCTCAAAAATAGTTTCAAGGCGTCGGAATTGCTGAAGCGGCTGATGTTCAAATCCAAAGTGGAAAAGATGAGCCAATCGGCGTCTTGAATCCGCTGGCGGACCTCATCGGCGGTGAGTTGAATGGCTTTGTTTTCGACCGGCTGCGCTTCTTCGGTTGGTTCGACCGGCGCGATCAATGCACCCCCTAGCGCCTGCTTTAATTCGGCAAAGGTGATAGTGCTGATATTTTCCGGTTGAATCTGCCCGGTAGCTTGCGGTCCATACAACCGCAGAATTGTCTCTTCGATGGCTGTGCGGGGGATATAGACCTCGACCGGTTCGCACGACTCAAGGTAACACTCGCGAGTAAAGCGGGTGTCGTTGACGATGAGGATTTTTTCATCGGGGCGAGGCGGCTGAGGAATGCGCAGCCGCAGTTCTTCCGGCGAGGGATACAGCAAGGTCAGGCTGTCTCTGGCGATAGTGTTGACCAGCGGTTGTGGTTTGGCCGTAACCTCAACGGCGTGGGTGGGATCATTATTGAGGTCATCGAGACTAAGTTCAGGGTACAGTTTCAGCTTCAAGCGCAAAATTCGTTCGACGGCTCGATCAACTTGGGCGGCAAAGGAGGGATTGTTGATATATTCCACTCGGAAGAAGAATATGGTGTCTTTGATGTTGGCGAATTGATCCGACCAGATCGATTTCAGATCGAACTGGACCAGCAGCAGCACATCATTGCCGGCCAGAAACGCTTCTTTGGCAATGCGGCGATGGGGAAAGGTAGTCAGCGAGGGGTCAAAATGCTTCCGGACGGCCGGCACACCCAAGGCGTCGCTGACGACTAACCCGCCGTCTTCCCGCCAGGGTACAATTTCAGGTAGGGTCAGCAAAGTGCGCATTCCCTCGGCATCGAAGCTGATGGGCGCCGTGAATTGGCGAATGTCGCCCTGAAAGCCCCGGTAGCGGATGTGACTCGACATCAAGGCATCGGTGACGCCGAGAGGGTCTTCCTCTAGTTCGGCTGTGACATGAAAAAAGGGCGGCAGTTCGATGCGCCGCAGTTCTTGGAGCGACTTATCGACCGTGGCTACCTCGTTGTCGGGCAGCCGGTCGCTGCCGCCGTGGCCGGGGAAATGTTTGGCAACAGTGGCAATTTGCCCGTCGCCGCCTTCGTGGACGCCCCGGATGTAGGCTCGGCCCAATTGGCTGACCCAATACGGATCGCCCCCAAAGACCCGTGTGCCGATATCGCCCCGGCCGGTGGGACGGGGATCGTTGAGCACATCTAGCCCCGGCCCCAGCACCATATTCACACCCATGGCCGTTAGTTCCTCGCCGATAATTTGGCCAATCGCTTCGGCGTTGTCCACATCCCAGGTCGCGCCAATCGCCATTTGGCTGGGAATAGGCGTGACCCCGCCGGTGATACGACTGTAGGGAAAGCCATCGCCTTCCTGATCAATGGCGACGAATAAGGGCAGGTTGTTGGTCTGAAAACCAATGGTTTGGAGAGAATTGTTTAACTCGGTGATTTGGCGTGGGGCCGACGGGTTATTTTCGAAGTTACTATTGGCGGCCAGCAGCACCACCCCGCCAACGCGGTATTCGGTGATGAGCTGCCAGATATCGGAGTTGGGATTGGCATCCGAGCCGACAAACGGCACGATGAAAAGCTGACCAACCTTATCCTCCACCGACATATTGGCCATCATCTCGGCCACGGGGTCGGGCGGATCTTGGGCGTAAGTTAATGGCGTTGCGGTCGGCCAGCATTGCAATAAAATGAGAAATAAAATAATTAGGGCAGCACGTTTGAAAACTTTCATGCGAAACATGATACACGAAGCCAACCGATGCGCCAAAACAGGCCGGGACAGGTCGCAGCCGAGTATTGAGGGTCTTATCTGGCCAATGAAGATGCAGCGTCCTGGCTTATAGGAGCCAGAAGAAAGGTGTCATTGGCTTGATTAATCGGATTAAGAACAGAGACGCTGAAACCGGCTAACATTAATAGTAGCAGCACGGTAATAATCAATCGCCATAAAATGGACTGCCAGGTATTTATCTCGTAAGAAGCGCGAGTCATTTGAGTCCTCTCAAAAGTCAGGATTATTAAGTCCACTCAAATTGTACTCCCGGCCTCTATATTTTTCCGGTTATTTGGCCGTCATCAATCCGACGATTGAAACGTAGGTTTAGCGTAGGGTTCAGAAAGCTGGTGTTATCGCTGATAATTAGCCCTGTAATAGGGATTGACCGCCGTCAATCCAAATTTCAGTGCCGGTAATATG
>Ga0116151_10001647_pt1 | contig 20945 bp, 25 predicted proteins | sample AD_UKC117_MetaG_FD_89893 | JGI IMG/M metagenome (GOLD analysis project Ga0116151, IMG submission 89893) | Active sludge microbial communities of municipal wastewater-treating anaerobic digesters from Hong Kong - AD_UKC117_MetaG | ecosystem: Engineered > Bioreactor > Anaerobic > Digestate... | reverse complement strand
TAATATAAATAACTCTCTTGTAGTAACACCAATAGAAACAATGTATGTAATCTATATAGTTCTTTTTGTTCTATTAGTACTTGGAGGAATTGCTATATCAATATTTTTACTATCTAAAGCAGTTAAAATATTAGTCAAAAAAGCTAAGATTTGGTTTACTCCCCCTTATTAATCACAGCTTTAATTTTTACCAATTCTTCAGAAATCTTTTTATGGTTTCCTATTATAGATTCTAGTTTTTCATTAAGAAGAATATCTTTACCATCAGAAACAAAATACTCAATAGGCTTCTCTAATATTTCAGAAATCTTTGGAAGAAGTTCTAAATTAGGATATGATCTTGAAGATTCATATGAACTAATTGTTTTATCTGATAAACCAAGAGCTAACCCTAGCCCCCTTTGAGAAATATTTTTATCTAATCGAGCAACTTTTAATTTTTCCCCAAAATTTTTAATATCCATATCTAAAAGAATGTTTCTATCAAATCAATTACCTTCTCTTTAAAAGATTTTCTATTTATTACTGGAATCCTGTCTATCTTTGTTTTAATATCAAAACCCTCTTGGAATTTCTCAGTTTGTGATGGAAAGTCATATGGATTGTTTACTTTCTCTCTAAGCTCATTAATTAAAACATTTTTCTCACGAAGCAATCTTTCAGATTCACTCATTTCTTGATTTAAATCAGAAACCTTTTGAGTTAATTTTCTTTCAGATACACGTACAGATTTAAGTTCTTCTTCAATACCAGGTAGTTTTAAAGCTTTCTCAATTATCTCTTGATGCTCTTTTGATTTTAATAGCTTCTCTCTTATACCTTCTTCCTTTAAAACTCCATACTTGTAATATGCTATCTCTCTACTAGTAGGCTTCCTGCCTAACACCTCATTGAATACCTTCTCAATCATTGGAACACGATCAGTTGAAATTGAACCAAGAGAAGAGGAACCCCCACGACTAAAGTCGTCACTCTTATCTTTGAAAAAATCTTCTCCTCCTACCATTCTTAATTATACAGTATATAAAAGGAAAAATCAGTAAAAAGCGGGAGACGGGACTCGAACCCGCAACCCTCTGTTTGGAAAACAGACATTCTAACCATTGAACTACTCCCGCTTAAAGATATTTTACTCTTGAGATTCACTCTGAGCAACCTCTGGCTGGGTAGGAACCTCTTCTTGTGCTTCTGCTTCTCCCTCTACTGGTACCTCTACTTCATCCGTTTCATAAACATCTTTAAGATTGCTAATTTTTAATGCTCTCTTCCCAACTCTACCTCTTAAATATGTAATTTTTGATCTTCTAACAGTACCTCTTTTAATAATTTCAACTTTCTCAAGCATAGGAGAGTATAAAGGGATAATTTTCTCAACTCCTACACCGTAAGATATTTTTCTTACAGTAACAGTTTTAGAAACTCCTAAACCCTTAATACCTATTACTACTCCTTGAAAAACCTGAACTCTTTCCTTGTTATGCTCTTTAATTTTTAAATACATCTTTACTGTATCACCAACCTTAATATCAGGTCTTTTCTTGTATTGATCTTTCTCAATTTTCTCAAATAACTTGTTATCCATATCTAAAATAGTAATATTTAAATAATAATCGCTTCGTATTATAGAATAAAATTCTAAAATATGCCACAATGTATATAATAAAACTGCCATGAATCAGAAAAAGAAAGTAATGTTAATAATATTAGATGGGCTAGGAGCTGCTCCTGTAAGTAAGGGTAATGCAGTTGTACAGGCCAATCCTCAGAATCTTTCCTCACTTTGGACTACTAACCCACATACATATCTTCTGGCTTCTGGAGAGGCTGTAGGGCTTCCTAAAGAAGTAAAAGGAAACAGTGAGGTAGGACATATGAATATAGGGGGAGGAAGAACAGTAACTCAAACATTACCCAGAATTAATAAATCAATAGAAAAGGGTTCATATTTTAACAACAATATCCTTAAAGAAGCACTACAATACGCAACACAAAACAACTCAAGAGTTCATTTACTTGGATTAGCAAGTCAGGGAGCAGTTCACTCACATTTAAGTCATATAACATCAACTATACAATTTTTTTCTAAAAATAACTTCCAAGGCAATCTCTTTATACATGCCTTTACTGATGGAAGAGATTCTCCTATAAATGATGCAAAGAGAAATTTAGATTTAATTCAGAAATGTATTGATGAAAACGGGTTGGGTCAGATAGCTTCGCTTTGTGGTAGAGCATGGGCTATGGATAGAAATAACAAATGGGATAGAACTAAAAAAGCATACGATTTACTAGTATCAAATATAGGTGCTACTTGTGGTTCATACTCTCAATGTCTAATTAATTCATACTCGAAAAATATCTCAGATGAGTATGTAGAACCTACTTTGTTAGTAAAAGAAAGTAATATTAGAAAAAATGATGTTGTAATATTTCTAAACTTTCGACCTGATAGGGCACTACAACTTTCTCAAGCAATATTTGATGAGAAGTTTGATAAATTTGAAAGAGTAAATATATACCCTATTTTCTTTGCTAGTATGGTGGAGTACAGAAAGGGATTCCCTAAAAAAATTCTATTCCCTAAACAGTATATTAACCTACCCTTGGGTAACATTATTTCAACCTACGGATTAAGACAGTTAAGAATATCTGAATCTGAAAAATTCCCTCACGTAACATACTTCTTTAATGGTGGAACCTCTATCAGATATACGGGAGAAGATAGGATAGAAGTACCCTCTCCATCTGTATCTACATATGATTTAATGCCTGAAATGAGTGCACTTAAATTAACAGATATTTTAACTAAACGAATTCAAAGTAATATATATGACTTTGTAGTTGTAAACTTCGCAAACCCAGATATGGTTGGACACACTGGCAATATACCGGCTACAATTAAAGCGATTTCTACTGTTGATTACTGTGTTAACACTCTGGTAAATGAGTTTACTGCAAGAGGAGGTGTTGTAATAATTACATCTGATCATGGAAACTCTGAGGAGTTAATAAATATCGATACAAATGAAATGGATACAGAACATTCATATAATCCTGTACCTTTAATAATCTGTGGTCTCTCTGTAACAACTAACAAATTAAAATATGGAGCTTTGAAAGATATCGCTCCAACTATTTTAAATATAATGGGAATTCCGCTACCTTCAGAAATGACAGGAAGTTCACTTCTTTACTCTACTTCGCAAAACATCTTTAACTCCCCTACCTACGTATAATATAAATAAGAGTATACATACTACAATAATTACTTTTTCATACTGTCCTACAATTGCCCCTATTCTTTCCCAGTGATCCCCTAATATAAATCCTGTATAGGTTAAGACAATATTCCAAATTAAAGAACCAAAAAGTGTATATATAGTAAATTTAACAAAGTTCATCTTTGCAACTCCTGCAGGAAAAGAAATTAATGTCCGAATTATCGGAATTACCCTTCCAACAAATACTACACCATTCCCATATTTATTAAACACTTCAAACCCTTTATCTACATCAGATTTTTTAATAAAAAGATATTTCCCATATCTCTCTAAAAATGTTAATACCGGTTTTTCGCCCCATCTACCAATAAAATAGAAGGGCAAGGAACCTAGATATGCAGCTAAAGTAGCTACAATAATAACTAAATAAATATTCATACTGCCAATAGAAGCTACAAAACCACTGAAGGGTAGAATAATTTCACTGGGTATGGGAGCAATAAAACTCTCTAAAAAAACAGAGATAAAGACACCTGGATATCCTAATACTGATATTACATTTACTAACCAATCAATAATACTTTGAATCATTTAATAGATATTTGTATGAAATTACTCCTCTGATGATATATCAAATATTACTGCATTTCCAATATCTACCCTATTAATATCTGAAAAACCGCTTTTTACCTCTAATACATATCTAAATTCATTTTCAGGAACAAAATTGTTACATGTGCTACTACAGGGCGCAACCTCTTTTAATATGTCTACAATGTAGAAGGATTCACTAATATATATAATATCTAAGGGTATATACATATCCTTCATCCAGAAAGGATATATATCTGAGGAATCAAAAATAAATAGCATACCTTGATAATCACCCAAACTCTTTCTGTTTGATAAACCTTGTTGTCGAAGTATTTGAGTATCTGCAATTTCTAAGCTAACTACAATCTTTTTCCCTTCACTGTTTAAGATCTCTAAAGAGGTAATTTTATTTAGTTTTTCTTCTTCTTTTTTTTCAATTACTGGCTTTGTAAATGAAATATCAAAAATCTCATATTTAGTTTGAATATAGTAGAGAATTCCAAATACAAATATGAAATAAAAAATGATTTTTAATTGGGTATTCATACTCAAATATATATAAATTTTTTAAAAAAGTATAGACAAGATAAAATAAATAACGTAAAATTGCCTTGCTCTAAATTTGTTTTCCAAATTTATGCAAACCTTTGAAAAATATCTTAACCCTTTACATACAAGGTTAAATATATTAGCAAACTTTTCAGACGTTAAATATACAACCCCTCTTGAAACAGAAGAGTATCCTCATTTAGAACAAGTTACCAATATAAACATTGAGGTCTCCAAAAAAATGATTTCTAATCTACACAAACTTGAATTTGAGTTAGAGGAGCAAGCTAAAAGAATTCAAATGGAAACTGATTTAGATGAAAGAAAAGCTGCTGTAGGAGTATATAACAAAATACTAAATGAAATTCAAATTTGTATTGAAAGAATTAACAGAGAATTAATTAAAGTTGATGCTCCATATTTTGGAAAAATAATATTTAAAACGATAATTAATCGCAGCGAAAGAGTACTTCCAATATATATAGGGAAGTTTGCATTAATGGATCCTAAGACTTACCAACCATTAATAAGTGATTGGAGAGCCCCTATTGCAAACATATACTATGAAAATAGTGGTCCTACAAAAGATCTTCAATATGATACTCCTTCAGGATTAAAACAGGGGGATTTAATTCAAAAAAGACAGTTTAGTATTACTGAAGCTAGAATTAGACATATATATGATGCAAAAAGTGGTAATGCTGCTGCAGATGAGTTCCTTCTTTCTCAATTAAATGAAAGATTAGGACAAAAATTAAAAGATATTGTTGCAACAATTCAAGAACAACAAAATAAAATAATTAGAGAGGAGATTAATAAACCGGTAATAATTCAAGGTGTAGCTGGTAGTGGTAAAACAACAATACTACTCCATAGGCTTGCATATCTTTTCTATACATACAAAGAAATTATACATCCAGAGAAAACATTAATAATTGGTCCTAACAAGGTATTTCTTGATTACATATCCGATGTATTACCAAGCCTTGGGATAGAACATGTTGAAACCAATACCTATCTCTTTTGGGCAAAAAATGTCTTAGGTTGGGATGATAAATATACAATATATTCTGGGAAAGAGGATTTAGAAATTAAAGAATTTAAAGGCTCTAAGCAGTTTATTGATATCATTGATTCATACTTTGAGGAGTTTGAATCTGACTTATTAGAAAATATCCCCTACATAAGAAAAGAGATTATTAGAGAAAGATATTATGAATTAAAAGAAACCCACCCATTAATTACAATGGATGAGAGATTAACCCTTGCTTTGGAATACGCATTTGTTCAGAAACAATTCAAAGAAAAAATAACTGGTTCCTTTAAAGATAAAGATGGGTATGATACAGAAAAGAAGAAAGAGATATCTAGATATTTTAATAGAAATACTCTCCCTATTGAGATATATAGGGACATGTTTAAAAAGGGGTATGTAAACAAAAAAATATCTAAATATACACTGGAAGGTGTTGTAAGAAAAGGGAAATTAAAGGTATTTAGAATTGAAGACCTTGCTCCAATTGTATACCTACATCTTAAATTACATGGTCACAAAGAAAACGAAAAGGAGTATGTAATGTTAGATGAGGCTCAAGATTTAAGCTTAGTTCAGATATTAACACTACTTCAGATCTCTAAAAATCAAAATATTACAATTGCAGGAGATCTTGCCCAATCCATAATTCCCCCCTTCTACATTAAAGATTGGGAAGGTGTAATAGATTTATTTAAAAAATTTAAATTAAAGAATTACTCATACCATCAACTTAATAGATGCTATAGAACTACCCTTGAAATTATAGAATTCGCAAACAAAATATTTAGAGAAAGATTTCCTAAGACATATAAACTTCCTGAAGCAGTACTTAGACATGGAGAAGAGATTCATATGATAGATAATCAAAAAAATATTGATAATATTTCAGAAAAGGAACTACTTAAGTTTGTTGAATTACTCCAAAAAGAATTTGATAAGGGAAGTGTAACCTGTGCAGTAGTTTGTCCTAATAAAGAGTATGCATTAAAAACATATAAGAGAATATTTAAATATCAAAGCAAATTATCTAAAGACATTGTTGATTTTACTCAAGAAAATTACAAAACAGGTGTACTTGTACTACCAATTGAAAATGCTAAAGGTTTGGAGTTTGATACTGTAATACTGTTAGATGTAAATAGTGATACTTACCCTGATACAGAGCTTAGTACAAGACTGTTCTATGTAGCAATCACAAGAGCATTACATAGATTAATTATTGTTAATAATAGTAATAAGTCACCATTGTTAATATAATCAAGTATGAGTATATACGGATTGATAATTGGAATCGCAATTGTAGTTGGTGTTGAGTTAATAAAAAAATACAACAATACTATATCTTACTTAGATATATTTATTCTCCTTCTATTTACTCTCCTTGGTTCAAGACTCATCTTTGTTTTTCACAATATTGAAGAGATTAAACAAGGATTAATTAATCCAATAGCTATTTGGGATGGAGGTTTAGCATTCTATGGAGGGATATTAGGTTTAATAGTTGCGATATTTTTAATATCAAGACTTAAAAGAATTAAGTTCTTTAACCTTTCAGACAGTATTTTGCTCTTTCTTCCATTAATACATGCAATAGGCAGAGTTGGGAATTTCTTTAACTATGAACTTTATGGATTACCCACTAATCTCCCTTGGAAAATATTTATACCCTTACAGAATCGATATCCTCAATATATTCAATACTCTTTTTTTCATCCTGTATTTATATATGAATCAGTATTAAACCTAATCAATTTCTATATTCTTTTTAAACTGTTCAAAAAGAAGGTCTCAACTGGAGTAATTACCTCAATATACCTAATTAATTACTCAATGATAAGATTACTTATGAATACAATTAGAATAGATAAAGAATATTTTTGGGGAATAGAAACTTCAGATATGTTTTCAATACTCTTTCTAATAATTGGTATAATAATATTAATTATGAATACAAAAGAGAAAACAAAAATAGCACATATCTTTTCCAAACACATAATGATTTCCCTTATTGCTCTTTCTCTCCTTTCTCTTTATCTTAACATTGAGATACCAGTTAAATATCAGATATCCCTATTCTCTTTTTCAATTCTAATTCCAGTTTTAATGTCTTTCCTTTTCAGATATTTTAAACTTACTTCAGATTTTACTGTAAGCCAACAGGAAGAAAGACCAAGACTCTTTTTTCTCTTTTTAATTCTTCTTTTAATCTCATTTGGGATATCAATTAAAACAGGGGATACTCAATTAATACAGATATATACCGTACTAAATATCACACTTTTAATATCAACCCTTCTGACAATGTTTTGGAAGGTTAGTTTCCATATGATTGTAGCAACTCTGTGTATCTACATAATCTTAATTCTTTTCAAAAGTCCACTTCTTTACTCTCTTTTGTTACTTCTCCCCTTTATTGGTTGGTCAAGAGTATATTTAAAAAGGCATACAGTAAAACAGGTAGCTATCGGTTTTGTTTTAACTCCCTTTTGTATACTCTTTGTTTTAACATTTATTAATTTCTGATAGAATTTGCAGATGTTGGAGAATTTAACAGTATTACAATTAAGGGAAAAGATATTAAACAAAGAGATCTCCTCTGTAGAGGTTACTCGCTATTACCTCTCACAGATAGAAAAGAAAAACAATGGTATTAATGCATATATTACTGTTTGTAATGAATTAGCTTTGCAAAAAGCAAAATACTTTGACAACCATTTCAAGCAGGAGAAAGATAAAGTTTTAGGAGGTATTCCCATAGCTGTTAAAGATGTATTCTCTACTAAAGATATTCTTACAACCTGTGCATCACATATATTAGATGGATATACTCCTGTATATGAATCTACTGTAACAAGAAAATTGTTAGAAGCAGGAGCAATACTTTTGGGTAAAACAAATTTAGACCAATTCTGTCACGGTTCTTCTACAATTACCTCTTACTATGGAGCAACAAGAAACCCTCATAACCTAGAAAGACTTCCTGGAGGATCTAGTGGAGGCTCTGCTGCTGCTGTAGCGTCAGATATGTGCCCAGCATCTCTTGGAACAGAAACTGCTGGCTCTTTGCGTCAACCTTCAAGTTGGTGTGGTACTGTTGGCTTAAAGCCTTCATATGGTAGAGTAAGTAGATATGGAGTTTTAGCAATGGGTTCCTCTCTAGATTGCCCAGGACCAATTACTAAAGATGTAGCAGATAGCGCATTACTTCTTTCAGTTATCTCTGGATATGATATTAATGATTTCACTACATACAAAGATGACTCACACAAATATCATGAATTAATTGATAGTTCAAAGATAAAGGGAATGAGAATTGCTATTCCTAAAGAATATTTAGAATTACAAATTGAGAAGGGGGTTTTAGATAACTTCCTTAGAAGTGTTGAAATATTAAAGAAACTTGGAGCTCATATTGGATATGTACCAATATTAGATCCTAAACTTGGAATGTCAGTATATACAATTACATGTAGAAGCGAAGTCTCCTCTAACCTAGCAAGATATGATGGAACTAGGTTTGGATTAGAGGGAAGAGATAAAAGCACAGTTCAATCATATTATGAATCAACCAGAGGAGAAGGTTTTGGACAAGAGCCTAAAAGAAGAGTAATGACAGGAACATACTCTCTCTCTGCAGGATACTCTGATGAGTATTTCAAAAAATCTGAACAGGTAAGACAGTTGATAAAAGAGGATTTAGATAAAATATTAAATAATTATGATTGCATTATTTCCCCTACTACACCAACAGTAGCACTAAAAGATGAAGATGCAGATAACCCTCTTTTTGGAGAGATGGCCGATATTCTCGCTGAAGGTAGCTCTGAAGCAGGTCTTCCTGCAATATCAATACCCAATGGAAAAAGTGATAACCTACCTACAGCTATTCAATTTATTGGTAAAACCTTGGGTGAACAAACAGTAATTAATGCTGCAAAAGCACTTGAAGAAAATCTTTAAGGTTGTAATATGTCCTCTGTTTGACCATCAATAGAAATTATTACAGAATCAACTGTAGGAAACTGTTTTAAGGTTTCGGTAATTTGAGCTCTAATAGCAGTTACTCTGCAGCTACCACCCACACCCTCCTCTAGTTTTGAGTTTAAATCTACCTTAGCAACTCCATCTGTAATATCTAGAGAATTAATTACTACACCATCTGGAATATTAGTAAAATACTTATCCTCTTCTTCTAAGGGAGTAGTACCTTTAAAGAGTTCGGTTAATGATGCTCTCCCTACAGCTACACTCTTTTCTATCTCCCTTGTAACTGGAAATACTAAAGAGCAATCAATCATATCTTCATTCAATTTTGTACTACTAAAAAATACTTTTACTTTCATTGTCTCAACCTTTTGTTCTAAAGGCTTTATAGAAATAGCAATCTTAGCAGTATCACTGTTATCATCTAATCCAGAAGGATTACTTTTCTCGAACTGCAAAACATATGCCCCTTCTTGCTCTAAAGGAAAATCTATAATAACTGAAAAAGGAACAGTAGTCTCATTCATCCAATCATCATAAGTTGTTGCAACAAAAGTAGATACAACCTCTCCTTGAATATTTAAAACTCTTACTGGAAAACTTCCTTCAAAAAACCAATTACCCGAAACCTCACCCTTTATTTCAGAACCCATATCAATGGTATCTCCACTTTTAATATTCTCTAAATATATTTTCTGACCTTTTTCAGAAAGTACTTCACCACCAATTTTTTCTTCTTTTTCTATTTCTTCTTCTTGGTAATCACAAATCGTAGTTAACTGTTTACACATTTCATACTTACAACAAAGACTCTCATTTTGGGAAATATATGCAATACCAACTAGTAATACTGAAAGGATAATAATGGATATTATTGATACAGTATTTTTCATATTGGTATACCTTTATATAAAGTAATATACATTGATAGTATACCTTAATAGAAATATTTTTCAATATTGAAAAAAGTGTTCTAAGTGATACAATGCTCTGGATATTTTAACTAATTCATTATGAATTACATACTAGAAATTAACAATCGTCCCTGGCAGGCAATAAGATACGGAACAAAAGAAATTGAGGTTAGAACTAATACTGAAGATAACAATTTGGATTATAGTCAAGTGAAACAAGGAGACACGTTTACTTTGATGAACAATAGTACTCTAGAACAATTCAATGTAAAAGTATTAAGAGTATCACACTACAATACAATTAGAGAACTTCTTGAAAAAGAAGGTACTAAGAAAACACTGTCAAGTGGTAAAGATATAGAAGGTGGAATAGAGTCAATTAATTCACTTAATGGTTATAAGGAAGGAATAAAAAAGAACGGAGTATGGGCGTTAAAAATAAAACCAGTAAAGAATATTAATTTAGCAGAAATCTAAGAAAGACCAATTGCTAAAGCAACAAGTAATGCAGTCGTTATTATTCAATTGCTAAAGCAACAAGTAATGCAGTCGTTATTATTAAGGTAGTAATAATAATTGTTCTCCATCTCTTATAATACAATTCTAAGCTTTCTGCATCTAACCAATACTTTCCATTAATCTCTTTAATAAAAGGATACCAAGTTCTTATAGACTTCTCAGGGTTAACTAATTGTACTCCCATAACCCTCCAGTCTAAAGGCATAATTTTAATAGCTTTGTTTTCGGATAGGGCATCTCTATCTTTAAAATAAGAGATCAATAGTGCTTGGGATTGAGTATTTACATATTGGGTAGCCATATTCAATTGATAAAGAATTAATTTGGTGAGTCGCCTGGGACTCGAACCCAGCACCTACTGCTTAAAAGGCAGTTGCTCTAACCTGATGAGCTAGCGACCCAATAGGAATGATTATACCCCCCTTACATATCTTTTTACAAGTCATTTACCATTTCTTTAATTGGAGAGAAAGACCTTCTATGAATTGGGCAAATACCATACTTCTTTATTGTCTCCATATGTAGCTTAGTACCATATCCAACATGTTTTTCAAAACCATAATTAGGATACTTGATTGCAATCTCTTTCATATATCTATCCCTAGTTACCTTAGCAAGAATAGAAGCACAAGAAATTGAATAATGATTTAGATCTCCACTCTTTATCTTAAGTTGAGAATACCCCTCTATAGAGTCCACATTATTACCATCAATAATTAAATACTGTGCCTTACTACCCAACATACTCTCCAATTCTTTTAGTGCCACCTCCATAGCCATTCTTACAGCAATCTGAATACCATATCTATCAATCTTTTCAGGACCTACCATACAAATACCATAAGCTAAAGAATTTCCAACTATGAATTCAAAAGCCTCTTCTCTTCTCTTTTCTGTCATCTTTTTACTATCTCTCACAAACTCAGAAATATTACTTCCCTCATTTATCATTACAGCCCCTGCACAAACAGGACCAGCTAGAGGCCCTCTACCAGCCTCATCAATACCTACTACATACTTAAATCCTTTGTTCCAAAGCTGTTGTTCTAATTGTGTGTCAGGAAAAATCATATTGTAAAAAATATATTAACTATGTATCATACTAATATGAAACAGATATTACTATCAGTATATATTTTACTAACTTTCTTCTTTCTTGTACAAAATAAAATATATGCACAGGAACCAGTAGATACAACTACTCAAATTACTGTAGAACAGGAGAAAGAAACTGTAGAAGACACCTTCCAAACCACCTCAGCTCCAACCCTGACAGCTCCTCAAATATTACTCTCAATATTAGCACCTACATCCTTTGTAATAATTGGTTACCTCCTTATTAAGAAATTGAAATTGTAATATATATATTGTATATTAAAAATATATTTAAATTAAAAATATTTTCATTATGAGTTCTTCAGGAGACGATTTTTTCAAAGGTTTACTTTTTGGAGCAGTAATAGGGGCCACAGCTGGTATTTTACTTGCACCACAATCAGGAGTTAAAACAAGAGAAGATATTAAAAAATTAGCACTAGATATGGGAGACAAAGCACAAGATCTTTACTCCTATGCTAGAAAACAGGTTGAAAAAAAGATTAAGGAGGTAAAAGCTGCTGGTAAAAAGATAGATTTTGAGGCATACAAGAAATTAGTAATGGAGGTAGTTGATGAGATTAAAAATGACAGTAACGTTACTTCCCAGACTGCTAAACAGATAGGTTTACAATTAAATCAGGATTGGAACGACCTTAAGTCTTCTTTACTATCATAGTATTGTTTTTTGAATACAATAATATTAAAATCTTGCTATTGCGAGAGTAGTTCAATTGGTAGAATGTCTCCTTCCCAAGGAGAAGGTCGCGGGTTCGAGTCCCGTCTCTCGCTTTCATATTGAATTCTTATCTACCCTCTGTTACAATTACTGTTACGATTGCTGGTGTAGCTCAGTTGGTAGAGCATTCCCTTCGTAAGGGATCGGTCGACGGTTCAATTCCGCCCACCAGCTTTTTAAAGATATGGAAACACCTAAATATACAATTACAAACTTAATTCTTAATTACATAGTAAGGTATGAACTTGCTATATCTGAAATTAAAAATATTGTAGTACCAAGTCCTCTACTTGAAGAAAGTAGAGAGCAGATATGTGCAGAAGAAATAGATAAATTAGGAGAATTAATAGCTTACCCAATTGGATATAACAAGGCATTAACAGTACAAAGAGGTCAAGTCACACCATCTTACAAAGCCAAATTAAAAATCTTTACAAACTTTAAAAATACTCAAGACTTCATCAATACCTACTCTGTTAAAAGTAATCTAAAACCATCGATAGAGCTGTGTACCCACTTAAACAAGATATTAATGAAAGATATTGTAGAGGCCTGGGATTTAGGAAGGTTAAAAACATTCTCTGAGAAGCCTTTTGAACTGTATGATACTTGGTATAACCTTAGAGATTACTACCCAAATATTGATATGAGGTACCACTTCAATGACCTTTTCAATTGGATTACTAACTCTACTGTTGGTACTCATAAATTAATACAGTTAAGTATCTTACTGTACGAATTAATAGACAAAGCGCCCTTCTATGGAGGAAATCAGATAACAGCGATACTAACATTAAAACTTTTGAGTAAAGCTTACGGACTAAATCCTCATAATATACTACCCTTAGGGAAAGCTTTCTTTACCATTAGTGAAGACATACAATCGGCTTACAAAATCTCAAAAAGTAAAAGGGATATAACCATGTTTATAGAAGCAATACTTTACTCTCTCTCTTTAACTGCAATAGAGGTATCTAAAAAATTAACAAAAGAGTATGACAACAAGGTAAATATTAGGAAATTGCTTGATAACGAACTAAATCCTAGACAGGTAAAAGTTGTTGAGTATTTAAATAACAATTTAAAAATTACTAGACAGGAATATACTAAAATGATGGGAGTCTCGTTTATGACCTCATATAGAGATTTGCAAGAGCTTCTTGATAAAGAGTACATAAATCAAAAAGGGAAGGGAAGAGGAACTTACTACTTTATTCCAGATAGTGAAACAGAGCAACAGGAAAAAGTAGAAAGAGAGATAAAATTGTATAGTTAAATTGCGATATCTGTATATACTTGATATATTCTATGTAATGGAAAATTCTAAATATGATGTAATAATTGGATTAGAGATTCACATTCAAAGTAATACCCAAAGTAAGATGTTTTGTGCGTGCCCTACTCACTATTTCGAAAAGGAACCTAATACACAGGTATGTCCTGTTTGTTTAGGACTTCCTGGAGCTTTACCTATACCAAACAAAAGGGCTATTGAGTTATGCATTTTACTTGGTATTGCTACCAATTGTGATATTGATAAAGAAATTCATTTTGATAGAAAACATTACTTCTATCCTGACCTACCCAAAGGATATCAGATAAGTCAGTATAAAAGACCAATATGTTCAGATGGACACATAGATATTAAAGATATTGATGGAAATAAATATGAAATAGGTATTGAAAGAATCCATCAGGAAGAAGATGTCGCGAAATCTACACACCACAGCGAAGGAAATACGGAATACGCACTTATTGATTACAATAAATCGGGTGTTCCATTAATTGAGATAGTAAGTAAACCAAATATTAGAAGTGCTTATCAAGCTAAAGAGTATGCTAATAAAATTAGGCAAATTGTTAGATATTTAAATATCTCAGACGCTGATATGGAGAAAGGTCAGATGAGATGTGAACCGAATATCTCCATTCAAGAAAAGGGTAAGTGGGAATTAAAAGATGGAAAGATATTACCCATAGGTGATTACAAATTAAATCCTAAATCTGAGGTAAAAAATATTGGCTCAATTTCAGCAGTTGAAAAAGCAATTGAGTACGAAGTAGAGAGAATGATTTCAGAATTAGAAAGTGGTAAAACATTAATCCAACAAACAAGAGGTTGGGATGCAAACAAGGGTAAAACCATATTTCAACGATCAAAAGAAACGGCAGATGATTACAGATATATGCCTGAGCCAGATATTTTTGTAATAGAGATTGGAAGTGAGGATATCGAGAGAATATCTAAAGAGCTTGTTGAACTTCCTGAAGAAAAGAAAAATAGATACATACGGGATTACTCTCTTTCAGAGTATGACAGCTCTGTATTAACTGCAGATAGGGATATTTCAAAATATTTTGAGAAATTACTCCTTACACTTTCATCATCCTTTGATAGTCAGAAAGCTGCAAAAATGGCTTCTAACTGGATAACAGGTGCTGTTTTTTCAATTTCAAATGATTTGAAGATAGATATTAACGATATTAATATTCCAATCGAGCCTCTTTCATCATTAATACAACACTTTGATAAAGAAGGTATAACAAGAAATAAAGCAGAGAGTTTACTTAGAGAATCGATTGAAAGTAAAACAGATTTAAATCAATTATTAGAGAGAGCTTTAAAAGAAAAGGAAACAAATTCCCAAAACATAGATACCATTATTGAAGAAGTAATTAAAGAAAATGAAAAAGCTGTATCTGACTTTAAATCAGGTAAACAGGCAACAATAGGTTATCTTGTAGGACAGGTAATGCAAAAAACTAAAGGTAGTGCAGATCCAAATAAGGCAAGATTACTTTTAATAGAGAAATTAAATGGATAAGAAAACATTAGAACATATTGCTAAACTTTCTAGAATTTCTCTTACACAGCAAGAGTTAGAAAAGTTTACTCCACAAATGGAAACAATATTAGATAGTGCAAAGCTATTACAAAGTGTAAATACGCAAGGTATTAACCCTATGAAAAGACATATCCCCTTTTCAGATTTAAGAGAGGATATCCCTAAAGTTTCTTTAACACAGGAAGATGTATTAAAGAATGCTAAATACAAAGAGAAAGGTTTTGTAAAAGTATTTGGTAAGATATTTGGGAGTCCAGAAGAAAGTTAATCTCTTTGTATAAATACCCCTTTTCTAGTAAAATGTATCGTCTGATTAGCCGAGATGGTGAAACTGGCAGACACGCTTGCCTTAGGAGCAAGTGGGAATAATATCCCTTGGAGGTTCGAGTCCTCTTCTCGGCATATATTTAAATAATAAATAGACATGGGAATAAAATTAATAGAACCATTTCAAAAAGTCTTAATAGAAAAAAGATTATGTGTAGGTTGTACTGCTTCTTTAGATAAAGCAAAAAAAATATCAAAACTTTCAGAAAAAAGGGATTTAGTTGAATGTAAGTGTAAAAGAAGGTATGTATACAACAAAGAGTTTAATGAATACCAAAGGGCAACCTTCGCTGAAGAACAACAGTATTTAAAAGAACTTAACAAAAAACCTTTGTTATAGTAAAATCACTAGATGTATGCCGCTATCGTCTAGTGGTCTAGGACGACAGGTTTTCATCCTGTAAACCGGGGTTCGATTCCCCGTAGCGGTAAATATAATTTTAATGCCCCAATTTAATGTACGAATTAGCAACAGAAGAGGTTAATCCACAGAGAAAAGCAACTGAGTTTATTGGCTCTATAGGTAAAGCTATATATTCTCTAATTGAAACAATATTAGTTGCTTTAGTATTAGCAATAGTACTGTACCTGTTTATAATGACACCTCATGAAGTCGTTGGTAATTCAATGCATCCTACATACAAAAATGGGGAGTTTCTAATGGCTAATAAGATTACATACAGAATTTCAGAACCTAAAAGAGGTGATGTAATAATTTTTAAATTCTCAGATACCCAAGACTTTATTAAACGAGTAATAGGCATCCCAGGTGATGAAGTAATGATTAAAGATGGGAAAATATATATAAATGGTGAAATGTTAGACGAATCTAACTATCTAAGCTCTTCAGTAATTACCAATGGGGGTGAATACCTTCACGAAGGACAATCTATTACAATTGAGCAAGGGAAATACTTTGTATGTGGAGATAATAGAACAAATAGTTCAGATTCTAGAGTATTTGGGCCAATAGAAAAAGAAGCAATTAAAGGTAAAGCTTGGATTGTATACTTCCCATTTAGTGAGTTTAGAATAGTACAACATGAGTCCTATTAGTATTGGACTACATCTGTGAAACATGGTAAATTATCTATATGGAAATTTTTGTTATTGCTAATCAAAAAGGTGGCGTAGGTAAAACTACTACCACTCTAAATCTAGGTGCTGGGATTGCAAAGAAAGGTAAAAAGGTTTTACTAATTGACTTAGATCCACAAGCTAATCTTTCATCAGGAATTGGATTTACTCAACAGTTTGATAAAGAGAGTTGGAATACCGAGCAACAAGCTCCATACAAAAATATATACGATGTTATCATTAACTCTACCCCTATTCGTTCAGTATTTGTATCAACCTCTACACCTAATCTTTTTTTAGTACCCTCTCATCTTTCACTTGCTGGAGCTGAAATAGAGATGGTAAGTATGATATCTAGGGAAACACTTTTAAAAAAGGCATTAGCAGAGGTTAATGATGATTTTGATGCTGTAATAATAGATTGTCCACCCTCATTAGGTTTACTAACAATTAACGCATTAAGTGCTGCTGAAAACCTTGTTATACCAATACAGTGTGAATACTTTGCATTAGAAGGATTAGGGCAGTTAATTAATACTATGAAACTAATTAAAGGAGTTAATCCAGATCTTAAATTGGGAGGCGTTATTCTTACTATGTTTGATAGTAGAACAAGACTTTCATCCAATGTAGTAAAAGATGTTAGGGATTTCTTTAAAGAATTAGCTTTTGACTCTATAGTTCCTAGAAATGTAAGACTTTCTGAAGCACCCTCGTATGGTAAAACAATATTTCAATATGACAGAAAGTCCTCAGGAGCGATAGCTTACAACAATTTAGCAAAAGAATTTATTAATAGATTTCTTTAAATTATTACTTTTTTAAAATGGAAGAGAACAGATTAGGAAAAGGATTAGCTGCATTAATTGATTCAAAAGAGATTGATAACTCTTCTAGTTCATATAGGGAGAAATTTGATATTACAAAAATATTACCAAATCCATTCCAACCTAGAATGAGAATTGAACCTAATGAATTAATTGGCTTAGCCGACTCTATTAGAGAAAGTGGTGTAATCCAACCTTTAATAGTTACTAAAGACAAAAATTCAGATAAATATCTAATTATTGCTGGAGAAAGAAGATTTAGAGCAGCACAACTAGCAGGACTTAAATATGTTCCAATAGTTATCAAGGAGTCTTCTCCTCAACAGATGTTAGAGTTAGCTCTAATTGAAAACATCCAAAGACAAGATTTAAATCCAATTGAAGAGGCATTTGCTTTTACGCAACTTCAAGATGAGTTTGGATTACCTCAAGATGAAATAGCTACAAAAGTAGGACTTAATAGAGTAACAATATCTAACAAAATGAGGCTTCTAAAGCTCCCTGAGCCTGTTAAAGAGGTTGTACTCAATGAAACCATATCAGAGGGCCACGCTAGAGCACTGTTAGGTATTAAGGACGAAGAATCTTTAGTAGCTGCTACTGATATTGTAATTAAAAGAGGGTTAAGTGTAAGACAAACAGAATCTTTAGTAAGAAAGATTAATTATGGTAAAAGTGCTAAATACAAAACATTACAAACAGATTATCCAGATCTACTGCGATATGGAGAGGAGCTTACTAAAAAAATCGGATACAGTACTAGCGTAAGAAGACTTAGTAAGGGAGGAAGGGTAATAATTAGATTCTTAAGTAAAAATGACTTAGAGGATTTACTTAGAAAACTAGGATTAGAAAACTTTGATGAGTTTTAACTAACCTCTTGTCTTAGTTTGTCATACATTAATACACCAGCACTAACGCTAACATTAAGTGAACCAATTCCCTCCCTCATTGGTATTGATACTTTCTGATCAACTCGCTCAAGCATACCTGTTGAAATACCTGTATCTTCAGAACCTAATATAAAGGCACAGGGGCCAGTCAAATCAACATTAAAGTAAGAATCTCCATCCATGTGTACCCCCAATATTTTTAATCCCTCTTTCTTTAACTGTTTTACTGCAGAAAACAAATTCATTTCTACTAAAGGAATTCTCTCAGCTGCTCCCATAGAGATTCTAATTGTTTCATCAGTAATTAAATTGACTTCACTAGGATGAGTAATTATTCCATTAACACCTGTAGCAAAAGCAGTTCTCATTATTGCTGCAATATTTTGTGTATATTTAACATCATCTAGGACAATAAAGAAGGGCATCTTTTTCTCTGCATAAATACTTTTTAAAAGATCCTCTAAATCCCATTGATTATCAGAAAGCATCATACCTACTACACTTTCATATTTGGAAGACTTTAACCTTCTCATTAACGTTTTTTTAGGGACTCTTAGAAGTGGAATATGTTTATCAGTAGCTAACTGTACTATCTCTTTAGTCTTCTCATCTCTATATGCGCTACTTGCAAGGTATATACGTTCAAATTCCCTACCCTCTCTTAGTAGTTCTAACAGTGCATTCTTACTCTCTATTTGGATAAATCGTTCTTTACTCATCTCTACTTTAGAGATTCTACCACATCTACGAAGTATTGACCTCTCTTAAATCCACTCATTCTTCTAAATTTTACAGTACCGTCTGTTTTAGCATGAATAGAGTAATCTTTTGAAGAGTATGTATTTTTACCAGGATGATATACAGATCCTCTTTGCTTAAGTATTATATTACCAGCTGAAACTAACTCACCCTCATATTTTTTAACACCAAGTCTCTTTCCTGCAACATGCCCCCCCATTGTTACACTACCTGCTCCTACTACATGTGACATTTCTCAATATTACTTAATTTAACTACCTCTTTTCGAGTATGAAAATATTCCTTGCAATAATACTATTTATTCTCTTCCATTTCAAGTCCCCTTTACTATATTTTCTATTTAAGACCTCCCATTTTTTATCTATAAATTGGGATATATTTATATCTACCCAACCTTTTTTTGTTCTGTATGAAGGTAATATTAAAACAATTTTAAACCCTTTCTTAGCAATCTGATTTATAACATCAAAAAAACTATTAAAAAGCTTAGTAACATCAGTGATCAATTCTTTTGCTTGAAACTCGGTTAGTAACTTCTTTTGTGGTGGTCCCATGAAAGGTTCACATACAATTGCATTAATTGGAGTTCTTTTTAAATCTTTAAGTACTTTTCTTTCAACCTTATTAATATCTAACTGAAATACATTGTATTTAGTATCCTTAATTATGTTTTCTTTTGATAACCATTGAATATTTTTAGAAAGAGAATCTAGCGCCATTAAATCTATATCTGTACCTAAGATATCAAATCCTAAAACAGCAGCTTCCATTAATATTGTTCCACTTCCACAAAAAGGATCCCATATTATACCCTCGCGAAGAGCTGTTAAATTACACATAATTCTAGCAAGTTTCTGAGGCAAAACCCCCATTTCATAATCAACTCCAGGTCTTTGTGTATCTCTTTTAACAAAAGAGTATATATCTTGAATCCCTAAGGTTTTTCCATACATATTTTCATTATTATTTTGAAAAATACATAGTTCAAAACCGTTTTCTAAAATTTTATTATTAAATATCTGAGCTGCATTTAACTCTCTTTGTTTCGGCAGAATAAATCTCACCCCTATCTTACTAGCTCTAAAACCTCTTTTAATTTCATTAGCTAGCCTTTGGATATCTTTTATACTAAAATTACTTTGCCCCAGAATTGAAATACCGTAGGTAACTTTTTTACTTTCAAAATATGGAGTTAAGAATGAATCTAGGTCATCTATAATTTCACCGTATCTAATAAAACCACCTAATCTATTAAATATCTCTTCTAATTGAGATTGTTTAATTCTATTGTTCTCTACTAAAAGAATTGTATTACTAATTTTATGGATACTATCTTTTGAGATATCAAAAGATTCAAATACCGCAGAAAGCTCTGCATGAGAGAAATCAAAGAAACTACCACACTCAAAAAAATATCGCATTAGACTATCTTTTTTACTAATACTCTACTAATTAATGCTCTATACCCAAAACTTCTTCTATACCTAGATTTAGCTTTATATTTAAATACATCTACTTTTTTATCTTTCTTTTGGGAAGTAATCTCTAATGTAACCTTACTACCC
>Ga0116151_10001646_pt1 | contig 20959 bp, 15 predicted proteins | sample AD_UKC117_MetaG_FD_89893 | JGI IMG/M metagenome (GOLD analysis project Ga0116151, IMG submission 89893) | Active sludge microbial communities of municipal wastewater-treating anaerobic digesters from Hong Kong - AD_UKC117_MetaG | ecosystem: Engineered > Bioreactor > Anaerobic > Digestate... | reverse complement strand
TGCGGATGGTGGCGACAGCCAATATCGACCATGTCGTCAATCTCCTGCGCGACCGCCGTTTTCGCGTCGCCTATCGGTCGGCTTGGGCGACGACCGCGGACGGAGCGCCGGTGGCGCTCTACGCCCGCTGGCGTGGTGCCGGCGTGCCCGGCCGGGTGGCCGGTCCCGATCTCTTCGCGGCGCTGATGCCGGCGCTGGTGGCTGGGCGGCATCGTCCGTTCTTCGTCGTCAGCCGCGACCGCACCGGCGTGCTGCTGCGGCAATATCTCGAGGCCCGGGGCTTCGCCGCGGATGCCATCGGGATCGTCTGCCCGCCTTTCGGCTTCGAGCGGGACGACGCCTACTCCTCGACGCTCGCGCGCCAGATCCGCGAGCACGGGACCACGCATCTCGTCATGGGTGTCGGCTCCCCCAAGTCGGAGGTCTGGCTCTACGACCATGCCCGGGCGCTCGGCGATTGCTACGGCTTCGGGATCGGCGCCGGCATCGATTATTTCGTCGGGACCGAGGCGCGTGCTCCCCAGTGGATGCAGGCCATCGGCCTCGAGTGGCTCTGGCGCGTCCTGTGCGAGCCGCGGCGGCTGGCCCGCCGGTATCTCGTCGATGCGATGCTGTTCCCGGTCGCCATCATGCGCGACGCGACCGGCAATTGGCAGCGGGACGAATCGACCGCCACCGTGTCGCGCTGAACCGGCCTGTGCCGGTCGTTCGGGTTCATCGGTAGGTGCCTGTCACGTCGACCGGCCGGCTGCTCAACGTCCATCGCTATCGCTATCGCAAGGGCGGTGCCGAGGCAGTCTATCTCGATCACAGCCGGCTGTTCGTCGAGCGCGGCTGGTCGTGCGCCGAATTCGCCATGGCGCACCCGAAAAATCCGCCATCGCCCTGGGACGAGCACTTCCCGTCGCAATTCGACCCGCGGCCCGGCTGGCAGGGCCTGCTGGATATTCCGCGCTTCATCTATTCGCGGGAAGCCAAGCGGCAAATGGGGCGGGTGCTCGAGACGTTTCGTCCCGACATCGTCCATGTGCATGGTCTCTACCATCAACTGACACCTTCGGTGCTCGAGCCGATCGCGGCGGCGGGCATTCCGATCGTCTACACGCTGCACGACTTCAAGCTGCTCTGCCCGGCCTACAGCTTCTTCACCGAGAAGCTCGGCGTTTGCGAGCGCTGCGCCTCCGGCAGCTATTGGAACTGCGCAGTTCACGCGTGCCTGCACGACTCGCGCGCGGTGAGCGCCGTCTATGCGCTGGATGCCTATGTGCATCGCTGGCGGGGGGCCTATCACGGGGTCTCGGCCTTCGTCATGCCGAGCCGATCGATCCTCGAGAAGCATCTGGAGCACGGCTTCCCTGCAGAGAAGCTGCACCATATCCCCAATTTCTTCGAGACGACGGCCGATGAGCCAGTGACGCCGGAGCTCATCGCCGAGGCGCAGGGATGCTACGGCCGCTATGTCGTCTATTTCGGGCGGCTCTCGCCGGAGAAGGGCTGTGGCGTTCTGATCGAGGCCTGCGATGCTGCGGGCCTGACCCTGGTGCTGGTCGGCGAGGGTCCGGAAGAGGCGCGCCTCAGGGAGCAGGCGGCGCGGTCGAGCCAGGCTGTTCATTTCACCGGCTATCTGTCCGGAGAACGGCTCTGGGCGGTGGTCGAGGCGGCGCTGGGCGTCGTGCTGCCCTCGATCTGGTACGAGATCGCCCCCAAGAGCGTGCTCGAGGCCATGGCGCGCGCCAAGCCGATGGTGGCTTCGGCGATCGGCGGGCTGCCGGAGCAGATCGAGGACGGTGTCACGGGCTATCTGGCGCCGCCGGGTGATGCCGCGGCGCTTTCCCTGGCGTTGCTCAGGCTCGCGATGCTGTCGGCCGCCGAGCGGGAAGCGATGGGCGAGCGGGCACGGATTAGGGCGCTGACCAGCTTTACGGCCGAGCGGTACTTCTCATCGACAGCAGCTCTCTACGGCAGTTTCGGTCGAACGGCTGGGCAAGGTGGCGCCCGGTCGACTCGAGATGCCGCGTCGCGACCCGGCAGGCGCAACGCCTAGGACCCTGGCCGGAACAACCACCGACGATCGCCGACCGAAAGTGGCACAGGTTTGTCTCGTGCCATCCCGATCTCCCAGCCATTGGCAAATGGATTCGGTGCGGTTATGGCTTATGGGCGTCGCGCTCCGCGCGATCATCAATCGATAGGTGTCGACGATGTTCGATTTCCAGCCGGCGGTTGTTCGCAAGATCCTCAACCGGCTCCTGGTCTTGAAGCGCACGCGATACCAGAGGGCGCATGGCGATCCCGAGTGCGCCCTGCTTCGCCATCTTGTTGCCCCCGCGGAATCGAGCGTCGATGTCGGGGCGAACAGGGGGATCTACACCTGGTCGCTGGGACGGCTGAGCCGTCACGTCTACGCGTTCGAGCCGAATCCCGAGCTCGCAGCGCTGTTGCGCGAGACTTTCGGCAAGCGGGTCGAGGTGCTCGCTTGCGGCCTCTCGGACACGGAAGGCACGTTGACGCTCTGGATACCGCGCCGCGGTGGACGGGAGCTGGTTGGACGGAGCAGCATGATGCGCGAGGCGATCGCCGAGTTCGAGCTGCGTTCGATCGAGGTGCCGGTCAGGACACTAGATTCGCTGGGTCTCGATGACGTGGGCTTCATGAAGGTGCATGCCGAGGGGCATGAGTTCGCCATTCTCCGCGGCGCCCGGCAAACGCTGGAGCGTTGCCGACCGACCTTGCTGGTTGGCGCGCAATCCCGATTTACACAAGAAGATCCAGATCGAATTTTCGCGTACCTGAGCAAGCTCGGCTACGGCGGCTACTTCTTCGAGCATGGCCGCCTCAGACCCTTTCGCTGCTTCGATATCAAAATGCACCAGCGCTCCGAAACTGTCCTGCAGGCCGGACAGCGTGCCTACAACACGGACTATATCTACAATTTCATCTACCTTCATCCCAGCCGACCAACCGTGCCCGAGCGCCTGGCCGGGCATTGGAGCGGCGAGCCCTACGAGCCGCCGGGGTCCGGCGGGCATTCGCGTCGCCAAACCGTGGCAGGCATAGCGACCGCATCCTGATTCGGACGTCGGCGAAGGGTGAAGCCCATCGGCTCGGCGAGGCGGACCCCATGATTGCGGCTCAGGTGACCGAGGCGATGCGATCCGGCGCGCCGATTTGCTGGTCGTGCTGCCGCAGCCGGATGCCCACGATGGTGGTGAGCGTGAGCATGATCACGCTCTGGGCGCAGGCGGCCGCTGCTATCGCCACGAGGGCGCTGCCGCCGCCCATGGCGACGAGGACGAGCGCTCCAGCACTGGCCGAAGCCCGTGCCGCCTCGGCGATGGCATAGGTCCGCTGCAGGTTGAAGAGCGTGGTGGCCATTCGGGCCGGAAAGCCGATCAGGAAGGTCACGTTGGCAACCGCGATCCACCTCGCGAATTGCCCGGCCGTTTCCCAGCCCGTGCCGAAGATCAGGCCGAACAGGGATGGACCGAAGACGATCACGACGCCGAAGGGCACGATCGCGCTGGCCGCCAGGAAAATCGTGGCCTTCCGGAACAGGCCGCCAATCGGCTGACCCTCCTTTCGCCGGTCCGCTGCATGCTGGTAGAAGACCCGGCCGAAATTCTGACCCCAGATGATCGCCGGGCGATCCAGGAGTCGACTGGCGAACCAGAAGGAGCCGACAGCGTCCATGGTGTAGAGCAGCCCCAGCAGGATCGGTGTAAGCTGCGGCGTCAGGCCGTTGAGAACCGCGGCCGGCAGCCCGTAGGCGGGGAAGCGCCAATGCCGACGGGACAGCATCCGCATCCGGCGCAAGCTGATGGCACGCAGCCCGCGCCGGCCGATCCGCTTGTGCATCAGCTTGAGTCCATGGAAGCCCGCGGCGGCCGTGCCCAGCCACCTGCCGACAATCAGACCGAGCGGCCCCGCACCGAACAGGCCGAGGACGATCTGTCCCAGGGCAATGCCGCCCGACTCCACCAGCCGGTTGACGACCTGCGGTCGGTAGCTGGCGTGCCGGATCTCCCAAAGCCGTGAGATCAGGATCAGGTTCGTCGCCAGGATGAATGCCGGGACCATCCAGAGGAAGGGCGCGATCCCCACAAGTGAATCCGGTAGCAGTTGGGGGTTGGCTTGAAGATAGAAGGCGACAGGCAGGGACACGAACGTGCCGGCAACGACAAGACAGAGCGAGAGGAAGACGACGTTGACGGCTTCGGAAGCCGTGCGTGCAATTCCGATTGCCGAGTAATACTGTCCGCTCGCCAAAAGCACCGGCACGACGCCGACCGCATAGATCAGCCCGGCTATGCCGAAATCGGCCGGAGCGAACAGTCGCGATACGATCGGCGCGCTGCCGAAGGCGATCAGATTCTGGAGCAGCGTCGCGGAGGTCAGAATCGCGAGACCCCGACCGAAGCTGCTCCGCGCGAACCGCGCGAGGCGCCGACCGACCTTCGAACGGTTGAGCAGGCGGAGCGATGGACGATCCGGCATTTTGGTGGTCGGCGGCGGGTTGTCGTCGGGCCTGGCGGTCAGCGTTGCAACTCGCGCTTGGCGAACTCGTAAATCTCGATATTGGGCGCGCTGAGCTCCTCGATCCGCCGGCGCACTGTTGGTGTGATCACGCTCTTGCGATCTTCGCGGCTCGCGACCGAGCGGTTGGCATGGCCGATCCGCAGACGCAACCCCACATGGTCGCGCAGTTGACGCTGGAAGCGGGGAATGTCGTCGACGAAGCCGACCACATCGAGCAGGCGGAGATTCTTCTTGGCCTTGCACATAGCCGCGTCGCTCCACGGTTCATCGTGCGCCGAGCCACCGTTGAAGTAGTAGGGATAGACAGCACCGAAATGCCTTGCCTCCTCGCTTTCCAGATAGGCATCGATGTCGTCGACACTGGTAAAAATCTCAGCCGATCGTCGTGGCAGAAAGAAGTAGTGGGAAATCATCATCGACACAGGCTCACGCAGGGTCGTAACGAATTTGTAGCTCTTGGAGAACAGATTGTGGGCAACCTGCGAGAAGCGGACATGGCCCGCGATGCAGCGGATATCGCTGTAGAGGTAATACAGCAGCAGGCGCTCCTGGAATTCATCGACTAGCCTGGCGCGACTCGCCTCGTCCGCGGCCGGTTCGGTCGCCATGACCGCCCGATAGATCGGCGGTGTCGGAAACCCGGCAAACGAGACCGCGTACCGAAGACGCAGAGCCTGGGCAATGGACGTGCCACCACATTTTGGAACATGATGGAAGACCACGCGGGGACCAGAAAGCAGATCTACCGTGAATTTCCGTGCTTGTTCGAAACGCGGCATCATTACTTTTCCGTGTCGTGGTTCACCGATAATTCGCGTCGAGGAACGAATCGCTGCAAGATCACACGAACGTCTTGTGCCATGCTGGAATTCCGCCCCGGCGACAAAACCGGGGTTGGGTATGTCCAACGGTGCATCGGCATTCTGTACCTCATGTTCATCCTCATGAATGATCCTGCAACGAGGCACAACAGCGCCACCGTCGCATCCGGGCATGCACGCGCCAGAATTCAAGTGCATGCTTGGCGAGCATCCAACGAGGGCTTTGGCATCCCGCATCATTGATGGCCACGCTTTCATGGAGGTTTCTTAATGATCGATCAAGAGCCGCCGATGCAGGGGCCGCAACCGGTCAGCCGGGCAGACTGATGGTTCGCCGGCACCATCGTAAAGCCATGAAACGGCGGAGTTTCATGCCGCGGCACTGGAAGGTGCTTGCATGCTAACGAGATTTTCAACTAATGATCGAAATCGACGGCGGTCATCCGGTTGAGTGCTAGGGCGGCCAGATTGGCAGGAATAAACCGGAACAGCGAACGTCTCCTACGGTATGCGAGACCGGTCGGCCGTCCCTCTTCCACCCAAGCGCGAACCCTTGCGCGGCCTGCCAATCCACCACGAAATCACTGGAGTTTAGGTATGATCCCTTGGGCCTTGAGGTGTTCCATTGTCTGTCCCGCTTTTGCGGCTTTGATAATGATGTCGTCTCCATCGACCGTTATTGCCCAGGCAGGTTGCTCCGCACCAAAGAATATTTTCCTTAATCCCTTCAGCAAGCAGAGCGCGCATCATCGTCCGATCGGGACGGGCGCCCAATACGCCGGCGACAGCCATCCGGCGACCCGGGACTGGTTGAAAGCATCGAGCTTCGCCGTGAACGTCGGCGGCCCGTGGGGTGTCGATGTGGCCGAGGTTGGCGCCGGCGACCCCGTCATGACGGTCCAGAAGAAGGGCGGGAGCGGAGGCTACGGCCTGCCGCAAACCATTCGGCTTCCCGATGGAGGTCTGAAGACCAAGGTCGGCTACAACGCACTCGGTTCCACTGACGGCGTCGCCATCATCTACGACAGCGTCGACCGAATGACCCACCAGCTGCGGAACTACGAATGGAACAACGGCAAGCCGGTGGCACTGCAGTATCTCAACTGGAGCATCACCGGGCTGGGGCACGGGACCAGGCCGGGCCAGCGTATCGGCACCAGCGCCTCCGGTGTCGCCGCCCTGTTCGGAATTCTGCGTGGGCACGAGATCAACGCGGCGGGCTACAGCATCGATCACGCCCTGCAGATCGCCTTGCCACGCCGCCACCTCCCGAACCAGCGCTGTAACATCATGCTGTCGAAGGACATCGTGCCGCCGGCGACGACCCGCGACGGGAGCGCCGGAAATGCCGACGAGAACACAGGCAACATTCCTTATGGCGCGCTCCTAGCGCTGCCGTCGAGTGTGAGCATTTCCGCCCTCGGACTGAGCGAGCCGGGCACGCGATTGGCGAGGGCGCTCCGCGACTACGGCATGTACGTTGTGGACGGCGGCGGCTGCGGCGGGGGTGCGATCAGGGCCGACCAGTTCGTGAGCGACCAGACCGCCAACCAACTGCGCAGGGACATTCCCAAGATCTATCGTCATATCCGGATGGTCCTGAACAACGACGTGCTCGGCAGCCCGGTCGCCGGTGGGGGCAGCGCGCTCGCGCCGAACTGTGCAGTCGACGGCAATGGGGCAACGGTGAGCGCACCTCAGAGCAAGGCGAGCACTCAGCAGGCGAGCGCCAACGCTCCCGGCGCTGTGGCGGCAAAGGATTCCAAGCCGAGCGCCAGCCAGTCAGCCGGCGCTTCGGGCAATTCCAAGCCGAAAGCCGGGACGGCGGCGGCGGCCGACTGGGCCAAGGCGGTCCGATTCTACGACTGGGCCATGATGAGCAAGCAGACGATGGATCGTACCAAGCCCGGATCGGCGGATTACAATCGGGCCAAGGCGAATTACGATCGCAACATAACGAACTACGTCGTGCATGCCAACCGCGCCGGCGTCACCGTTACGGCCGACATTCCGCCAAACAAGGCCTTCGAAGGCAATGCGGCAACGGCGAGTACACCTCAGAGCAAGGCGAGCACTCAGCAGGCGAGCGCGAACGCTCCCGGAGCTGTGGCGGCAAAGGATTCCAAGCCGAGCGCCAGCCAGTCAGCCGGCACTTCGGGCAATTCCAAGCCGAAAGCCGGGACGGCGGCGGCGGCCAACTGGGCCAAGGCAGTCCGCTTTTACGACTGGTCGATGACGAGCAAGCAGACGATGTCTCGCACGAAGCCTGGGTCGGCGGATTACGATCGAGCCAAGGCGAACTACGATCGCAACATCAAGAACTACGTCGAGCATGCCAAACGCGCCGGCGTCACCGTTACGGCGGACATGTCTCCAAGCGAGGCCTTTGGCTGACACGGACGCAGCACAACCAAGCGAACGCCCGGGCCGTTATGGGTGGCCCGGGCCGTTCCGTTGTTAAGGAGCAACGCAGTTACGGGAAGTGTGCTCCCGGAAGTTTGTTCAGTCCGGCGGGGCCGGGTGGCTCGGCTCGACGACCACTGGATTGAGTGTCGCGAGCATCGAAACCGACAGCACGAGCGCCAGCAGCATGGCGAGCAGCGGCGATTGAAAGAAGCCGTTCGAGAAGAACGAATTGATCAGCATGGCGATGAGCACCGCGCGTCCTTCGACAAAGACTCGGCTCCACAGGCCGGCAATCATTGTGGCGATCGCAATCAGGCCGACGATGCCATGGTCCATGATGATGTGCAGATAGTCGTTGTGCGCGCTCATGCCCTCATCGGCGAACGACCATTCGGGTGTCCAGATGAAGTCGGCGTTGACGCCGCCGCCGAAAAGGAAGGGCACGATATCGCGATTCCAGATCAGCACGATCCGATACTGCCAAACGCCGATCCGCCCGCTGCCCCAGCTCGCGACGTCGGATCCGAGTTGCAACGCGATCAATGACGCTGTCAGGAAGAGGCAGGCTAGCAGGGGCGGTGACCAGCGGATCAAGGTTATGCGGTTCCAGCGGAAATAGACGAGCGCGAGGTAGTAGCTCACGACGAACACGAGCTGGTTCCTGCCAGCGTAGCCGAGCAGCACGACGAGGCAGAGGGCGACCAGGCCGTGGGCCAGCGGCGGCGACATGAGGCGGCCACGGCGCAGCAGGTCGATGAGGACCAGTTGCAGCACCAGGTATTTGGCGCTGGGATGTATCGTATCGTCTCCGCCGGTGAAGGCCGCAAGCCGTGGGTCGGTATAGTTGTAGCCCATGTAGACGGGCGGGCCCGTGAAGGCGACGTACGCGCAGAGCAGAACACCCACGACGGAGAAGAGCCAGATCAACCTGACCGGCAGGGCGAGCGGACAGCTCAGCACCCAGATCATCATCAACGGCAGGATGAGGATACGCAGCGCGGACGATGCATCGAACCCGGGCACCTCGCCATATCCCATGAAATGGGCCGGGATCATCGCCAGGATGAAGAGACCGACAGACAGGATCAGCGCGAAGCTCCAAGGCGCCGGACGGACCATGATCATCAGGGCCGCGAGCGCCAGATGCAGCACGGTCAAGGCGCCGGCCAAAGGCAGGCGCAGGGCGGGCACCGAGTTGTAGGAGAACAAATAGAGATACTGAATGGTGATCGCGACGCACAAGGCGGCATACAGCAGACCGCGTGTTGCAACCGCACTCTGGTCGATCGACTCTGTGTTGATCGTTGTGGACATTCACACGCTTCCTACGGGGTGCCGGTCACCGCGAAGAACGGAGATACTCGCCGAAATCAGTCACGCCGTGTTGTTGCGCACGGCGAAGTGTCTCTGTTCGCAGCTCCGAGAACCCAAGACGGAATGCAATCATTGATGCCTTGGCAACGGTCGTCGGCCATGATAGCCGCAGCCTTGGTCAATTTGAAGGCGAGCCATGAGCGAAGACAAGAGGCTAACCGAGACAGTCGCCGCTTCCGTGCGCCGCTGGTACGATGAGCACGGTTGGCAACGTGATGCAGGCAGCGGCCTGTTCCGCGATACGGCGACGTTCAGTGGGGCCGGCAGCAGCGGGTCGCCCGGTGCAGCGCATTATGAAGCGCGTTCCTATCAGGACTTGGATGGCACGTTCGGAGCCGGTCGCTATTTCATTGATGCAGCGTCGGGCGCGCTCGCGCATTCCGAGTATATTCCGTGGTCGTCGGAATTCTCGGCACGAATTTGCATTGATATCTCCGGCGTGGCTTTGCGCGAGGCGCGCCAACGTCTCGGCGATCACGGGCTCTACATACAGGCAAATCTCGCGCAACTGCCCTTGGGCGACAACTCGATCGATGGCGGCGTGTCGGCATATACGATCCAGCACATAGCAGCGGACGAGCAGGCTCTCGCTGTCCAGGAGCTCGCGCGGGTCCTGGCCCCGGGGCATTCCTTGTACATTCTGACCGGTGTCGAACCGACACTTCGTCATTGGGCGTATAGGCTGCTGCGGCCGGTGCTTCGCGGTTCCACGTATAAGGGCAAGGCGCGGGTCGAGGCCCTGTACTACTATCCGCGTACGGCCGATTGGTGGCGGGAAACGATCGGGACACTCGGATTGCGCGGCGAAGTGCGTACCCTTCGGCTGCTGCGACCAAACGAGTATCGGTGGCTTTTCGGACGATCGACCTGGGTGGTGAAATGGTTGAGGGCGCTGGAGCTCGCGCTGCCGAACGCCACGCTGGCGTTTGCAGCGAGCGCCCTGGTTCGCATCACCAAGCCAGTGGTGCCGCAGCGGGATGGCGTCTCGAGTGAACCGCAGCGCGACAGCCGTCATCCGCGAGCGCCGGAGTAGCCTAAGCGCCTGGCGCACTCGCCGGCCGCCCGTTCGATCCCGCGCCGCTCCCACCATAGTAGTCGCGCCGCATCGCTTCGTGTCTCGCTTACGCCTGCGTGCCCGGAAGACGCGATCAGATCCATTCGATCGGGCGGTTTCAGGTCGGCCCCGACATACTCGCAGAGCGCCCGATGGAGCCCTGGATCGCGCAGGTATTCCTCATATTGCAGCCATAGTCCGCCGATGTCTTTTTGCGCATCCTCGAAACTGGAAGCCAGCCGTCGCCAAAGCCCTCCGAAGTCCTTGGCCGAATGGATCGGTGTTTCGGGCCAAGCCAGGAAATCGCTCTTGATGTAGTGACGAAATGAAGCATAGCATGCATAAGGGTCCCGGACGAGAAACACCAAACGCGCTTTGGGGAACAGCAACTTCAGATAGCGCGCATGCCCGCCGTCCAGACGCACTTCCTTGAAGCCCCAGCGCTTTCGGCCACGTGAATGGGCCGGCGCCGCAAGCAGCTGGATGAGGAAGGCTCGGTGACTCGCAATCAAGTCGGCGGCACAAGGATAGCTGTTGGCGATCCAATGCCCCGAAAGCTCCCCAGGGAAGCTGTCGACGAAATACGAGGGCGGTGGCCATTCCCGGGTGAACGCACGAAAATGGTCCGAGAGCTTCTGCACGATACCAGACCTGGCGAACGGCTCGCCCCAGATCAACAGCTCGCCACTCGACATCAGCACGCGCTGCAGCAGCGTCGAGCCTGAGCGCCAGCCGGCCGCCAGGAGAAAGACGGGCTCCTCGTCGCAGGTGCCGATGGCGTCTGGAAAGCGGGCGGCAAACTCGGCGATGCGTGCCTCGAGGTCGTCGGCGTCGGCCTTGGCTTCTGGCCGCATGATTCGTGCAAGCACGAGCCGGTAACAATCCTCCAGTAGATGCGTGACGGTCGGTGAGCTGTATAGCAACCGTTGAACCAGGCCGTTGCGGTATATTGGTTGCGTCTTGATGCGCCGCAGATCGTGCGCGCGAAGTCTGCCCCGTGTCAACGCACGCTGCCCTAGAACCGTTCTTCGGCGAAAGGCGCGATCAACTCGTGCCCCTCTTTATCGGCGAAGTGGAGATTTCGGCTCGACCTTGGCGCGTACGCGCGAGCTTTCGGTTCAATCGACCTGCATAGCGGGTGCCAAAATTGCGCAGGATGACGAAACCGCAGCGAAGCCGATCACGCGTGGACAGGCGGGCAATGAAGGGCGCCCTCAGCAGATCCCAGTACAAATGCAGCACACGCCACCTGGAGCTGCCTTTCGTGTCGATCCAGGTGCGCAACTGCTGTCGACTGAGCCGGCGGCTTGCCGCAACATGATATCGATTGATATAGAGTCGCTCGGGCACCTGCCGGAAAGGCCCCATCAGAACCAACTGTGCCAGGAGCGGACGGTCCGATCCGTAATAGCTCGCGTGGAGTTCCGTACGTTCGAGGGCGGAGGTCCGCATCACGCCAAAAATCTCGAACGATCCAATCATCTGTTCGAGCAACTGCTCCAGGCGGTGAACCGGATCCTTGCCTTCGGCGAGGTGAAGGGGCCCGATCGTCCAGCACGGCCGATTCCGATCGTCCGTATAGCTATCGACCACCGCATCGTCGAGGCACAGCGTATCGAGCGCCAATCCTTCGCGCGTCTCGTCGACCAGGACTGTCATCGGATAGGCGACCACGGCGTCCGGATCGGCGTCGAGCGCCGCAATGCAGCTCTCAAGATAGGTCGGCTCGTAAAGGTCGTCGTGGGCTGCCCATTTGAAATAGGGCGTCGCATGGTCGAGCTCGAAGGCGCGGTTGAAGTTGGGGGCGGCACCGATATTGGTCGGATTGCGATGGTAGCTGAATCGCGGGTCGCTGGCCACGAAGCGGCTGGCGATCGCCGGCGTGTCATCGGTCGAGGCGTTGTCGCAGATGACCACGCGGAACTGTCGGTAGCTTTGCCGCCGCAGCGACTCCAGCATCTCCTCCAGGAGCCGCCCGCCATTGTAGACGGGAACACCGATGGTCACCCTGGCGGGCTCGTGCATCCTGTCCTCGGTCATCGGGTGGCTCCACTCGCGTTGCTTCTCGAGCGTCGGTCAATTTGGGCCGAGATACGCAGCATCAAGCTTTCTCCAGATAGTATTTCTTGTGCTTGCCGTGATACTGGCCGGCGTCGCCGTACGAGTAGTTGGCGGCACGGCGCACATCGACCCGTGAGAGCACCAGGCCGATGATCGAGGCGCCGGTCTGGGCGAGCTGACGAAGCGCGAAGATCATGGTCTGCTTGCGGGTTTTGCCCCAGCGTCCGACGAAGATGGTGCCGTCGACCGCCTGGGCGATCAGCGGCGCATCGGCGACGGAGAGAACCGGTGGCGAATCGACGATGATCAGCTCGTACTGGCCGCAGACCTCGGCGATAATCTCGGCCAGCCGGCCGGCGATGAGAAAATCGTGGGCGGTCGGGACCGGCTTGCCGGCGGTGATCAGATGTGCGCCCGACGCCGGATCCTGCCGGATGACCTCCTCGACCGTTTTCTGACGTGCCATCAGCTCGGTGAGGCCCGGCGTGGACGGCAGGCGCAGCATCGTGGCGACGCTCGACTGCCGGAAATCCGCGTCGATCAACAACACCCGACGGCCGGCCTTGGCGTGCATCTGCGCCGTGCCGAGCGCCAGGCTGGACTTCCCTTCCTCGGGCTCGGACGACACGAACTGGAAGCTGGCTGATCGCCGGTCACCGCGAAAGAGCACCATCCGCGCATTGATCGTGCGTAACGCCTCGCCCACCGCGGTATTGGGATTCTCGACTAGATAGGCTGGCAGGCCGTGCTTGCGGACGGCACGGACACGGCCGAGGTCCGGCACGGAGGCAAGCACCGGAAATCCCAGCTCCTCCTCCATCTGCGAGGCGCTGCGGAAAGCGGATTCGAAACGCTCCAGAAGCAGCGCCAGCACGACACCGATCACGCCGCCGACGACGATCGCCGCCGCGACGGCGAGCGTCTTGCGCGGGTAGGAGGGGAAGCGCGGGATGGCCGAGTAGGAGATGATGGTGGCGTCGGCACGATAGGCACCGAGGTCGTCCTGGGACTTCAGCTCCTGGGACTGCTGCAGGAAGGTCTCGAGCAGGGTGCGGGCGGCGCTCGCCTCGCGCTCCAGGGCGCGCAAGGTCACCGATGCCTGATTCGAATCGGAGACGCGATCCTCGAGCTGGCGCAGGCCATCCTCGAGCAGACGCTCACGCTCGCGTGCGACGTTCACCTCGGCCTGCATGCTGTCCGCGATCCGCGCGGTCTCGGACTTTATCTTGCTCTGCAGGTCCTCGAGCTCGGCCTGGGCGCTGAGCAGCAGCGGGTGGCGGGCGCCATAGACCTGCGACAGATCGGCGACCTTGCGCCGGAGCGCCACCTCCTGCTCGACCAGCGAGCTGATGAGGGGCGAGCCCAGAACCTCGGTGGCGCTGGCGAGGCCATCGCCGCCCAAGTTGAGGAGCCGGCGGACCTGGTCGCGCCGTGCCTCCTTCTCGGCGCGGGCAGTGCGCGCGAGGATGAGCTGGGTGTTGAGCTCGGACACCTGCTGCGCCGCGACCGTCCCGCCGTCGGTCTCGAGCAGCCCGGTCTTGCCACGATAGGCCTCGACCGCGGCCTCTGCGGTCGACACCTGCTCGCGCAGCTCGCCGATGCGCTCATCCAGCCAGCCGGTGGTCCGCTGAATCTCGTCGAATTTCGCCTCGAGGCGCTGCTGCAGATAGCTGTCGGCTACCGCGTCCGCGATCCGCGCCGCTTTTGTCGGACGCTCGGACGTGAAGCTGATCTCGATCACTGTCGAGTCCGGAACCGTATCGACAGTAAGCCGATCGAGGAAACCGTCGAGGATGATCTCGTCGAACAGGCGCTGGGCCAGATCGTCGGTCATTTCCTCGGGGCCCGCCCCGGCGGCGCCGACCTCGGGAGCCGCCAGCATCTCGAGGTCGTCGCCGATCGCGGGTGTCGACACGCCCGCGACGTCGAGGCTGCTCGAGACCGCCTGCAGCAGCTTGTCCCACCACTGCGCGAAGACCGGCTCCGGCTGCAGGTCCGGATTGAACTCCGGATCGGCCTTCAAGCCCATCTTGTCGATCACGCGCTGCGCCACCGTTCGCGAGCCGATGACCTGGATCTGCTCGGTCGGGGGGGCCTGGTTGATCAGGCCCGGCAGGAGGTTGATCTGCTGCTCTTGGAACAGCAGCTTGACGCTGCCCGTGTAGAGCGGGGTCATGCTCGTCACGATGGCGGCGGTGATTCCGGCGAAGACGAGCGTCGTGAGGATGATCAGCCATTTGCGCCGCCAGAGCGTCAGCAGCGCTTCCTTGAGGTCGACATCGCTCAGATCGGCGTAGGCCTTCAGCGCCTGGACCCGATCGGTCGCTGGCGACGGATGACTCGGGACGACCGTTCGCTGGGTGCCGTCAACCACGGCTCGAGGAGGCGAGGGAGGAAAGAACATATGGCGTGCCCACGGTTACGGTGTTCTTCCTGGTCGGGCAGCCGGAGACCTTCGCGACAGGCAGCATCCGCTCTCCGAAATCCGACCCGATCAGGCGCCTCATCGTCATCAGGAAATCCCGTTCGAGGAAGGGCCAGCAAGAAAATCCTTACCTTGCTTTATAGTATCACCTTCCGGGCCACTTCAAGCACCGAGGACCGCACCGGATCACAGCCGAGGGACACTCATGGCGGATTTTGCTCGAGATCGAGCGGGCGGGTTACGCCAAGCATGACCGCAAGACGTGCCTGCGCCCGGCAATCACCCGGCATCAGATGAGTGACAGGATGCCGTCAGCCGCAGCGAGAACGCGGGCGTCCGCGCCGCGCGGGCCGACGAGCTGCAGGCCGACCGGCCTGCCGTCGCTGGTCCGGCCGCAGGGCAGGGAGCAGGCAGGTTGCTGGCTCAGGTTGATCGGGTAGCTGAAGCCGGCCCATTCGGTCCATCGCCCGAGGCCGGAGCCGGGCGGGACCTCCTCGCCGGCGGCGAAGGCGGCGACGGCGGTCGTCGGCGAGAGCAAAAGGGTGAACCGTTCGAGGAGCGCATCCATGGCAGTCCCGAAGGCGACGCGACGCTGGGTCGCGAGCACATAGTCGGGTGCAGGGATTTCCCGTCCCGCGGCGGCCACAGCCCGGAGGCCCGGATCCACTCGATCCAGCCTGTCCGGTGGCAGGGCGGCGACACGCGCCGCGGCCCCCGCATACCAGTGCGTGGTGAAGATCGCGAAGAGGTCGTCGTGGTCGGGCAGGTCGATCGGCTCGATCAGCGCACCCTCGGCGCGCAGGCTGTCGGCCACCGCGTCGATCCGGGCCGCCACCTCGGGCTCGACCGACCCATGGGGCGTGCGATGCCAGTAGCCGATGCTGGCACCCCGCAGATCGAAGCGGGGGCCCTCGAGCGACGGCAGGTCGACCGGTGGCTGCATCCAGTCCGAAATGTCGCGGCCGGCCATCACCCCGAGCATCGCCGCGGCGTCGGCAGGGCTGCGCGCCATGGGCCCCACGTGTGAGACCGAGCCGAAAGGGCTCGGCGGATGGGCGGGGACCCGGCCGAACGTCGGCTTGATGCCGAAGATGCCGCTGAAGGAGCTGGGAATGCGGATCGAGCCGCCGCCGTCCGTGCCGAGATGCAGAACACCGGCACCGGTCGCCGCGGCGACCGCCGCACCGCCGCTCGACCCGCCCGGCGTCAGCGCCGCATTCCACGGGTTGGTGGTGACGCCCGAGCGGGGGCTGTCGGTGACCGCCTTCCAGCCGAACTCCGGCGTGGTGGTGAGGCCAAGAATGACGGCGCCCGCGGCGCGCAGGCGCGCGACGGCCGGTGCGTCCCGGGATGATCGAACGGGCTCTGCCGCGACGCTGCCGTAACCGACCGCACGGTCTTCGACCCAGACGATGTCCTTGATGGTGGTCGGCACCCCGTCGATGGTCGAGGCCGGCGATCCGGCCTGCCAGCGCGCCTCCGCGGCGCGCGCTTGGGCAAGGGCTGCCTCGTGGTCGATCAGGGTGAACGCGTTGTGCGCCGCCTGCGCCTCTTCGGCTCGGGCGAGACAGGCTCTGGCGACCTCGACCGGCGAAAGGGTGCCGGCGGCATAGGCGGCAGTCAGCTTGGCCACGCCGAGGCGGCAGAGCTCGGGGGCGTTGTTCAGGGGATCGGAGGCTGTCATCACGCGAGCTCGCACCAGACGGGAATATGGTCGGAAATACCCTTGCCGGCGCGCGTCCCGGGATCCGCATCGGCGTTCTTCAGCCGGTCCAGGGCCGGTGCCGAGAGCAGCAGGAAATCGATGCGCATCCCCTCGTCGCGTTCCCAGGCGCCGCCCCGCAAATCCCACCAGGTGAACTGCCGGCGGGTCGGCGCCACGGCGCGCACCGCGTCGTAGAGGCCGGCATGGACGAGACCGCGAAGGGCATGGCGCTCGGCTGGATGATAGCAGATGCCGCCTTCGCATGCCTTCGGGTCATAGACGTCGATCGGCTCGGGGGCGACGTTGTAGTCGCCGCCGAGGACGAGCGGTCGATCGCTCTCCAAGGCAAGCTCCATATAGGCCATCAACCTGTTGTAGAATCGCAGCTTGTAGGCGAAGTTGTCGGAATCGACCCGGGTGCCGTTGGGAACATAGATCGACGCGACGCGCATTCCGGCCACGCGGCCTTCGATGTAGCGGGCCTGCTCGTCGTCGGGCTCGCCGGGCAGGCCGCGCGTGACCGCGTCGATCGGCGAGCGGGCGAGGATCGCCACGCCATTGCGGCCGCCCACCTGGCCGTGCAGCGCCAGGTGCCAGCCGGCAGACTCGAAACCGGCACGCGGGAAATCGGCGTCGGTGACCTTGGTCTCCTGCAGGAGCAGGACATCGGGCGCGTTGGCCTGCAGCCAGTCGAGCACGACGGCCTCGCGCCGGCGGATCGAGTTGACGTTCCAGGTGACGATCTTCAAGAACCTGTCCCGCCCGATGGCGCCATCGAGCTAGATGGCGAAAGACGTGCCACAGCCACAGGAGGCGGTGGCGTTCGGGTTGCTGACCCTGAAATAGGAGCCGGTCAGATCCTCGACGAAATCGAGCTGCGATCCGAGGACATACATGAGCGACATGCCGTCCACGACGACGGTGATGCCGTCCTTCTCGATCGCCACGTCGTCGGGCTCGCTGTTGCGATCGAGCGCGAAGCCATACTGGAAGCCGGAGCAGCCGCCGCCGGAGACGCTGATTCGCAGCCGCAGGTCGCGTGCCCCCTCGGCTTCGATGATCCGCCTGACCCGGCGGGCCGCGCTCTCCGTCACGGTCAGCGGTGCCGGGCGGCCCTTCCCGACGACATCGTCGCCTGCCTTGATCTCGGTCATGGCGCCCACCTATGTTTCGACACGTTGTCCCAGCACCAGCTATGTAAGAAGCGGCTGACCCTTGTCAAACCGGCCAACATCCGAGCGCAGCGCCCGCGCCGCCTCGCGGGCGCCCCATGCTGCCATGGGCAGCCCGGGCGGTGGCCGGCTGGTCGACGAGCCGGCGAGCGGGCTGCGCAGCACCTTTCAGCGCGACCGGGATCGGGTTGTTCATTCCACCTCGTTCCGCCGGCTCGAGTACAAGACCCAGGTGCTGGTCAATTTCGAGGGTGACCATTTCCGCACCCGGCTGACCCACAGCCTCGAGGTGGCGCAGATTGCGCGAACGCTGTCGCGGGTGCTCGGGCTCGACGAGGACCTGGCCGAGGCCCTGGCGCTCGCCCACGACCTCGGCCACAGCCCGTTCGGCCATGCCGGCGAGTGGGCGCTTGATGCGGCGCTACGGCCGTTCGGCGGCTTCGATCACAATGTCCAGACGTTCCGGGTCGTCACCCGGCTGGAGCAACGCTATGCGCTGTTCGACGGGCTCAACCTGTCGGTCGAGACCCTGGAGGGACTGGCCAAGCACAACGGCCCTTTGCCGACGCCGTCGCCGGCGATTGCCGATCATCCCCTGGCGGCAGCCATGCAGCTCGCCCTGCAGCCACCGCTCGAGGCGCAGATCTCGGCGATCGCCGATGATGTCGCCTATTGCAACCACGACATGGATGACGGGCTGCGGGCGGGCTTCTTCACGCTTGCCGACCTGCGCGATTTGCCGGTCGTCGGCGCGGTGGTGAGGGAGGTCGAGACCGCCCATCCCGCTGTCGACGCCCGGCGGCTGATCCACGAGACCAATCGCCGGCTCATCGACCGCATGGTGGCGGATCTCGTCGCCGAGACAGAACGCCGGCTGGCGGAGACCAGGCCGCGCTCGGTGCAGGATGTGCGCGAGGCCGGCCGGCCGCTTGCCGGCTTCTCGGCAGAGATGACGACGGCCGTGGGCAAGCTGCGCCACTTCTTGCATGCCCGCATGTACCGCCACTACAAGGTGAACCGGATGGCGCGCAAGGCGCAGCGGCTCGTGACCGAACTGGTCGGGGCGCTGCTCCATGCGCCCGATTGCCTGCCGGACCGCTGGCAGCAGCGGGCCGGGGCGCCGGGCAGCGCTGCGACGGCGGATGCAGTGCGGGACTACGTAGCCGGCATGACCGACCGATATGCGGTCGACGAGCATGATCGGCTCTTCAAGCTTGCCGGGTTTCGCTCCTGACACTCAGTCCGGGCGCCGAATGCCCCTGATCGGACAAGACGATGGACCCCTTCGATACGCTACTTCTGGCCGTGCAGGCGGCGCTCCGCCGGCTGGTCGCCGCGGGTCGGCTGCCGGAAGGCCTGCCGCTCGACCGGATCACGGTCGAGCCGCCGCGCGAACGGGGGCACGGCGATGCGGCGACGAATGCCGCCCTGACCCTGGCCAAGGCGGCACGCATGAAGCCGCTCGCCATTGCCGAGGCGCTGGCCGAGGAGCTCGCCGGGGAGGCCGTGCTGGCATCGGTCGAGGCGGTGCCGCCGGGCTTCGTCAACATGCACTTCGAGCCGAGCTTCGTGCAGGCGCAGATCGGCGCCATTCTCGCAGCGGGTGACGACTATGGCCGCTCCACGGTGGGGCAAGGCCAGAAGGTCAATGTCGAATTCTGCTCGGCCAACCCGACCGGCCCGCTGCATGTCGGGCACGGCCGCGGCACGGTCTTCGGCGACGCGCTGGCAGCGCTCCTCGCCCATGCCGGCTTCGAGGTCACCCGCGAGTACTACGTCAATGACGGTGGCGCGCAGATCGAGATCCTGGCCCGGTCGATCCACCACCGCTACCTCGAGGCCCTGGGCGATCATCCCGGGCCGGTGCCGCAGGGTCTCTACCCGCTCGAGGAGCTGCTGCCGGTGGCCCGGGCGATCGCCGAGCGCGATGGCGGTCATTGGCGCCATCGCCTCGAGCAGGAATGGCTCGATCCCTTCGGGCGCGAGGGCGTCGCCTGGATGTTGCGGCGGATCAAGGACGATCTGGCGGCCCTGGGCGTCGAGCACGACGTCTTCACCTCCGAGCGTGCCCTCGTCGAGGCCGGCCGGGTCGACGCGGCGCTGGCCCGACTCGAGCAGCTCGGGCTGCTCTACACCGGCACGCTGCCGCCGCCCAAGGGCAAGCCCGTGGAGGACTGGGAACCGGTGCCACAACTCCTTTTCCGGGCAACCGCCTATGGTGACGACGTCGATCGGCCGCTGAAGCGCTCGACCGGGGCCTGGACCTATTTCGCCGCCGATCTCGCCTATCATCTCGACAAGCTCGAGCGCGGCTTTCCCCTGATGATCGATGTCTGGGGTGCGGATCACGGTGGCTACGTCAAGCGCCTGCAGGCGGCGGTCCAGGCCCTGAGCCAGGGTGCCGGCCGGCTCGAGGTGCGGCTCTGCCAACTCGTCAATCTGCTCGACGGCGGCAAGCCCTTGAAGATGTCGAAGCGGGCCGGGCGCATCGTCACCTTGCGCGACGTCATCGACGAGGTCGGCAAGGACGTCTTCCGCTTCATCATGCTGACCCGGAAGAACGACGCGGCGCTCGATTTCGACCTCGCCAAGGTGGTCGAGCAATCGAAGGACAATCCGGTCTTCTATGTGCAGTACGCCCATGCGCGGATCTGCTCCGTGCTGCGCAACGCCGAGGCCGAGGGGCAGGGGAGCCGGCTCGCCGAGCCGGGCGAGGCGGCGCTCGAGCGGCTCGTGGATCCGGCCGAGATGACGCTGGTCAAGACCGCGGCGTTCTTTCCGCGGGTGGTCGTCAATGCCGCCCTGCAGCAAGAGCCACACCGCGTCGCCTTCTTCCTGCACGAGCTCGCGAGCGACTTTCATGCGCTCTGGACCCGTGGCAATGAGGATGCGGGACTGCGTTTTCTCAAGACGGGCGAGCCTGAGCTCAGCCGCGCGCGTCTCGCGATGCTCCGGGCTGTTCGGCAGGTGCTGGCCAACGGGCTTCGGATCATGGGCGTGACGCCGGTGGCCGAAATGCACTAGGTCTTTGCCAGCCGAGCTCCACGTCGGAGCTGGCGGAGGATCGGACGAGAGATGAATCAGGTACGAGGGCACGAGACGATCGACGAGAATTCGGTCGACGTGGCGGCGCTGCGTCGCACGCCCGCACGGACGCGACCGAAGCGGCGCTATCGCGGCTTGGTCATCGGCGGTCTGGTCGCCGTGGTCCTTGCCCTTTTCGTCTCGGTCGTCTGGTTCGCCTATCAGGACATGATGCCGGGCGGTGACGAAGCGCCGCCGGTGGTGCGGGCCGAGGTCGGACCGCTCAAGCGGGAGCCGAACGAGCGGGGTGGTGCGCCCGTCGTGAACGAGGAGTCGGTGGTGGTCCAGGCGCTCAACGAGCCCGACGCGCCGGTCCGGGTC
>Ga0116151_10001644_pt1 | contig 20968 bp, 10 predicted proteins | sample AD_UKC117_MetaG_FD_89893 | JGI IMG/M metagenome (GOLD analysis project Ga0116151, IMG submission 89893) | Active sludge microbial communities of municipal wastewater-treating anaerobic digesters from Hong Kong - AD_UKC117_MetaG | ecosystem: Engineered > Bioreactor > Anaerobic > Digestate... | reverse complement strand
TCTTCTCAGCGCTGAGAAGTCATGTGGGTGCGAGTTTCTCCGTGTTGTGTTCGAGGGTTATGGGGGCATGGGACGGGGCGTGTGATGGGGTGCGCGCGCCGATGCGCCGAACGTCATTCGTCCTGCGTGTGTCGTGGCGCCAGTGGCGACAAGGTAAATACGTTGAGATTGGTTTGCCGCGGGCGTTTCGGTTTTAACGCGCCGGAAAGTCTACCCACACGGCAGCGCATTAGAGCATTTTCCGACGAAGTGGATACCGGTTCGTCGAAGAAAATGCGACCATACAAGAGGTTAGAGCACCGATCCGATTCCATCGGATCGAAAAGTGCTCAAGACCAAGTGCTTGCACTGGCGGGGCTCAATCCACCCCCACTCAATCTCCGCTGCGGATGCGCGCGATTTCGCCATCAGGTCAATCGACGCGCTGGCCGCCTAGCGGCCAACACGGTTCCAAAATTAAGCGCTCTCACGGTCTGATCGCTGCGCGCTCAGTGGGCTGAGGCAGCCCTGCTTTGCAGATAAGCATAAGATATTCGTAAAAGTGCGACTGCTGTCAGGTTGCGGTCAGGAAGTTTGCTTAACATCGCTACTTAAGCGTCAAAAATATACAAAACAGGTCGTCGCACACGCTTCCAAATTGTCTTCCAAATACGGACGGTTCGCCTGGGAATCATTGTGGTGAAGTTCGGCCAAAATAGAACGTTATGGAAACGCAGATTGCGCGTTTAGTCGGAGTGATATCAATGGTTGCGTTGTCTAATTTGAAGCCCTTCCTTTTTAATCTGAATGACGTTGAATACGTCCTAGCGCAGGTAAATTTCCTGCCGCTGTTCGACGAGAACGGTAACGCGATCATTGCTTGGGATGGCACGGGTGCCATCTACGACATCAACAAGAACCAACTCTGGGATGGCAGCACCGGCGGTTACGATGCCGCGACGGCGCAGGGCATCTGGGGCACTTCATACGCACAAGTTACGTCTACCCAAGGTATCCGCACAATCAGCGGTGAAGACAACAATCTTCTCCTCGTCAACCGTACTTGGGGCGCAGCAGACGCTGAATTCGTGCGGCAGTTGGGAACCAACTATACGTTCCTGAACCAGATTTACGATCCGGCTGCGACCACTGGCTTACCATATGGCACGTCCCCTGCTGTTATCGAAACGGCGCTTGACGCGATCGCAGCAACGGAAACGGCCAATTCAACGGTCGTTTCCGAGACCGCCCCGATCAACGTTGCAACGTACCTGAGTCTTCTGAGCGGGGTAACCTACACGATCCAATACTTCAACAGAACGACCCAGGATATCATTACCTCAACGCATGTGATCGACGGGGGACACGAGTTCGTCACGTGGAACAAAGTCGATGTTGCGACACAGGAAAGAACTGAACTGATCATTGTCGACTCGACCGGTGAGCATGTTGATCATGTTTTGAGTACGACAGGTCCATCGCCAATGACCTCCCACATCTTCATGTCGGGTGGTGAGCTTGATCTGAACTATCACAACTTCGCTTCTCTCGGCGTCAACAACGCGGCGGACCTGCAGGCTTTGATCAATCAAGGCTATGCACCAACATCAGTCAACAATGTAGCAACGAGCGCCACTGATTTTGAAAATGGTACGCTGACACCTGACGTCAATGCTGATGTTCGCGTTGATCATGTGATCGACTACACACCGCGGATGATCTCCAATACGATCACGACGGGTGGGGTCAAGATGCTGACGGTTGCGGATCTCTACAGTGATCCAAACGTTATTCCGTCGACGCTGAATCCGAATCACATTGTCTACAACACGCCATTTTTAAATGACGGCTTGACGGCAAACCCGGCCTATCAGCAGGGGCAGGATCCGAGCGCTGCAAACTTCAAGTTGGGCGCGGTTGAAGGTATAGCCCTTGTCAAGGACTATGGGTTGCTTGCCGATCTTGGCATCGACGATCACCAGAACCCGAACAATGGTGAAAGCTTTGTCGGCTCGACCAATCCGGGCGTTGCGCCGAGCAATGGATTCTTCGCAATCTTTGGCCAGTTTTTCGATCATGGTCTCGACTTTATCACGAAGAACGGTCAGACCGACGCCGGCGAAACAGCAAAGATCAAGATCGCGCTGGCGGTTGATGATCCGCTTTACGGTGTGATTGGGCCTGATGGCCAGCCGACCACGGAAATCACCATCACTCGTGCCACTCCCGCGGGTATCGATGAGAATGGTGCTGTGCGTTACGTCAATCACACCTCTCCGTACGTTGACCAGAGCCAGAGCTATGGCTCGCATGATGAGGTTGCAGCGCTATTACGCGAGTGGGTCGAGGATCCCAATAATCCCGGGTCCTACGTGATGGGTACCGATCTGATCGATAGCGATACGCTGGCCAACAGCTGGACCCGCTGGGACGGCGTGGAGACCCACCAGACGCTGATTTCGGTCAACACGCTGCGCGAGCACATGGCGGCCACAGGCCGTGATGACCTGAGCTGGGAGGACATTGGCAATGTCCGCAACCGGGATGCAAATGGCGATGTGATTGCCGATGGTCAGGCAGGCGCGGGAACGTCTGGCCATGCGCTGCTTCTTGATATGAATCCACGGTTTGATGCAGCTCATCTCTACAACGGCAGCAACGCTCAGGACTCGGAGCTGGACGCTGCGATAGGGTTGCTCAATGCGCAGGTGAAGACCGAGTTTGGCGCGACGTCGTATTTCGAAGTCAACGCCACCACGAATAAGCTAACGCTGCATCTGGAAACCCTTCCACCTGGTACGCCGCCGGGAACGCCGAATACCATGGAAGGCGCAGCAGCACTATTTCCGTTCGTTAACTTTGCGGACTTCAGCATTAATCCTGCGTCACAGGTCGTGCATGATGCGGTCAGCACAATCCTGCTTGCCTCGATCGGCGACCACTATCTCTCCGGTGATGGTCGCGTGAACGAGAATGTCGGCCTGACGTCGATCCACCATGTGTTCCACGAAGAGCATAATTTCCAGGTATCAAACATCCAGGAATGGGTGCTCCGCCACGACGATAATGCGAACGATGGGCATGTGCTCGCCGGCCAGTGGATGACTGAGGTTACCAATACGACGACTCAAATTACCAATGTAAATGTCTCCGTCGTAGGTGGTCATTACGAGGCAACCGGTGGGTATCTTGCCAGTGACGTCAACGGCGATATCTACGTCATTGGCACGAACGATCTGGCGACAGCGCAAGCCGACCCCAATTTTGTCGATTTCGTGCGCACGCCACCCATGGTCGATGCGCAAGGTAACCTTGAGAAGGGTGATGCGATTTCCGCGGCCGGCCTTCTGACACGTGCCGATGGATATCTGTCCTGGGATCTGGAAAAAGTGTTCCAGGGCGCCCGCCTGGTCGTTGAGACTGAGTACAATCACGTGGCAACCGACCAATTTGCAAATGCGGTCACGCCGGACATGCCAGAATTTGTCGGCTACAACTCGGGGCGGGATGCTTCGATTACGCTGGAATATGGGCAGGCTGCATATCGCTACGGCCACTCCACCCTGCGTGAGACCATTGATGTTGTCGATCCAGATGGAGGTTTGACCGGTCGCGTGATGAGTTACGCGCTTGAGGCTGCGTTCCTTAAGCCGGAACTCTATGCGGAAGTTGGCCCCGATGCTCTTATTCTGGGTCAGACGCGTCAGCAGATGAATGAGGTTGATGAATTCGTTACGCCGGCGCTGAACCAAGGACTTTTAGGGCTGCCGCTTGATCTTGCCGCGATCAACATCGCGCGCGGTCGCGATATCGGTCTGGCCACCTTGAACGAGATGCGCGTTGCCCTGGGCTTTGGTGCCTACCAGTCGTGGAACGACTACGGCAACAACATGCAGCACTCCGAGTCGCTGGTGAACTACGTTGCTGCCTATGCGTGGGACGGCAATGTCGAACTGGCCCAAGCGATCATCGATGCAGCAGGCGGCAATGGGGCAGCCCTTGCGGCCATTGATATGTCGCTGCTTAAGGCCAATGCCGGTGACCAGGACCCCTTTACCGCGGGCAATAGCGCAGAGGCTTCGGCCTGGGCCAACAAGTTCATGAGCGGCGATGCGACCGCCTTCCACAGTGATACGGTCAATCTCATCGACGCATGGATCGGTGGTCTTGGCGAGGTTCACGTCAACGGCGGCTTGTTGGGTGAAATGTTCAATGCGATTTTCGTTGATCAGATCACCGCGCTGAAGGACGGCGATCGGCTCTACTACCTGTACCGTCTGTTTGGTGAGAATTTGGATGAGGAAATCAAGGCCGAACAGTTCAAGGACCTGGTTGAGCGCACAACGGGCACATCAAACCTGAATGGCAACATCTTTGGTTATGCCGAGGGGTACGAAACCACTAAGCTCAATGCAACCTGGAAGAGCGGGGTCGATCTTTATAATTCTGGTGGCGATGTTGTCGTGTTGGCTGGCGACTATTTTGACCCGGGCGTGACCTATTACAGCAGTTCAGGCACGGTCATATCCGGTATCCCCACTGCTGAAGACCTCTACAACGCAGCCGGAACGTCAATTCTTGGCGCAGGCGGTATCCCCAGTGCGGACGTTGTCTATTACAACGCCGACGGCAAGTTCATTGGCGCCGATCAGCACCGCTATGGCCAGATTATTGCGGCGCATGCTGGTGATGCCAACGGCCTGAACCTTGATGGATCTCAGAACTACGGCATTGGCATCTATTCGGATGGCGGAACCTCAACGGCCGAGAACGGCACGCTGATGGACTTCAATGCGATCATGGCTGCGGGTACACAGAAGTTCATCAGGGATATTCGCGTCGCAATCAATGGCGTTAGTGTTCAGCTTGATGGCGAGCCTGGCAGCGGCGCAGACGCTGGCGAAGTTCTTGTTGGTACTGAATTCGATGACGTCATCTTTGCGCGCGCCGGAGACGACACGGTCTATGGCGAGGGTGGCAACGACCTGATCTATGGTGGCAACGGTGCTGACTGGCTCTACGGTGGCGATGGCCATGACGAGATACACGGCGGTGATGGGCCGGAGGTCATCGATGGCGGCTTTGGCGACGACTGGCTGTATGGTGACAGCTCCGAGTCGGCTGCCGGCGGTATCGACCTGCTGATCGGCGGTGAAGGCAATGACGTGATCTTCGGCGGCGTTGGTATCGACTCGATCACCGGAAATGGTGGCGATGACATAATATTCGGTGGTGGTGATACCGATCCGTTCACTCGCGCCGGTGATGGCAACGACTATGTCGATGGTGGTGCGGTTGGTGATATCCTTTATGGTGATAACGGTGATGATCTCATCGTTGGTGGTGACGACCAGGATATCGTCGAGGGCAACGATGGCGATGACATTCTGCGTCCCGGCCTTCCCTCGCAGGCTCTCGGCGGAGGACCAGACGAAGTTCTCGGCGGCGATGGAATCACCGATACGGGCTTTGACCTGCTTGAACTCAACGACTTCGACGCGTCACCAATCGGCGAGATGGTTGACCTCAATAATCAGGCCAACCCGTTGGTGGCTCTCGATGGCATTACACCGCAGTTCTCTATGACCCAGGTTGAGGGCGTCATTGGTTCGCAGAACAATGATGTGCTCATCGGCAACGATATTGCCGGAGGTGGCCTTGGCTATACACTCGACAACTGGTTCATAGGTGGCAGCGGCAGCGATACCTTTACAGGCAAGGCCGGCAACGACGTCATCATTGGCGGTTCAATACGATTGGATGCTCTGATTGGCCGCTACGAGGTGACGGCGGGAACAAGGGCCGATTACGTTACGTATGATCCATTTGTGGGTGCGTCCCATCGCGTTGATCCCGATGCGACCCTCAGCAATGGCTTGCTGGGCAATGCTGATATCGGAACGCAAGTGTTTGATAAGCACTTCACCGAGTTCCTGAAGACGGACATGTTCAAGGACTATGTTCTGGGCAATGCAGAAGCGGTGTTCGACCCGCTCAATCCGGAAGCGTCAGGCTCAGGCGTGGCACAGGATGATAGCAGCAGCACTGATGTAGCAATCTATTCAGGAAATCGTACCGACTACACGGTCTCGCAGATCAGCTTCACGGCGTCCGGCACCAGCACGCCAATCATCGCCTACAAGATCATCGACAATCGCCCGCAGGACTTTGCGACCGGATTGTTGCTGGCTGATGGAATAACGATAGGAGATGGAACCGACATTCTGTTGGGTGTCGAGAAAATCCAGTTTGCCGATATGACGCTCGACATGTCGCAATTCAGCAACCAGCCGGCGACAGGCGCGGCTGTGATTTCCGGCTTCGCGACTGCTAACACGACAAACGTGACCGCGCCAGTGAACCCATTCGGTCCACTGAATCTCGACATATCAACCATTGCAGATGCTGATGGTTTTACGGGACCGATGCAAATCCAGTGGCAAGCGAGTGCGGATGCGGGAATGAGCTGGACGAATATTGCAGGCGCCACATCGCTCCAATACCAGGCAATGGCGAGCGACGTTGGCCTGCAACTGCGTGCAATGGTTTCGTTCGTTGATGACACGGGTGTTTTGGAAACCGTAATGTCGGCGCCGACTGATGTTGTTGGCGAATACATGGAAGATGCTCGCGGTACCAATCAGGGCGAGCTACAAGGCAATGCAGGTCAGGATATCCTGATCGGATTTGGTGGTGACGACCAGCTCCAGGGCAATGATGGTAACGATTGGCTCAATGGTGGCGGCGGTAACGATGAGATGCAGGGCGGTGCCGGTGACGATATCTATATCGTCAACTCCGCCGGGGATACCGTGAGTGAGGGTGGTAGCGGGGGTATGGATGAGGTTCGTGCCTCGATCAGTTACACGCTCGGCAATAACGTTGAAAATCTCATCCTTACCGGTAGCGCTACAAATGCGACCGGCAATGCGCTCGACAACATCATCCGCGGCAACGCCGGAAACAATACCATTATCGGAGCGGGCGGTAACGATACCATCTATGGCGGGAACGGCAATGACACCATCATATGGAATGCTGGCGATGGTACTGACCTGGTGAATGGTGGGGCGCCAAGCCCGAACGACGGTAATCCGCTGACCTATGACACGTTTGCCGTGCATGGCAACGCCGATGCAGAGACATTCGATATCTGGGCTGCCAACATGTTCGGTTCACTACCCGTTGGTCTGCCTGCATCCTGGGCGTTCAACCCGCAGATCGTGATTACAAGGACGGTTGGAGGCATAGCCGAGGTCGTTGCAGGTTTGCGGCAGATCGAGGAACTGACGTTCAACACCGCGTTTGGTGTCGACACTGTCGCCGTTCATGGTGATCTGTCTGGTATCCTCAACGCGAATACGATCACGATCAACTCCAACGGCAGTCATGTTGTTGTCGATATTTCGCAAATGACATCAAGCGAGCATGTCGTGCTCAATACGGGGGGTACATATGAAATCGTCGGCAATGGATCTGGCGGTGTGGAAGTCAACGGGGTTATGATATCTGGTAGTCCGCCTGCATCTTCTGGTGGTGCGACGGGGACTGGAGATCCTGCTCCAACCATCATCGTGGGTGATGTCGAGACCTTTGTCGGCGGTTCCCAGAGCGAAGTCGTTATTGGAACGGATGCGACCAAAGTCATCTACGCCGACGGTGGTGATGATATCGTCACAACTGGCGATTTGAGAACCATTGTGATGGCCGGAGATGGTGATGATACCGTTGATGGCGGTGCGGCAGGCGACATCTTATTCGGTGGTACCGGTGCTGACCTTGTCGATGGCCATGGTGGCAGCGACAAGATTTTTGGCGATGACGGTGACGATATTATTTATGGCGGAGATGGCGATGACTTGCTGTTCGGAAACGCCGGAAACGACGAGATCCATGGTGGTTTTGGACAGGACCGTATCGAAGGTGGCGAAGGTGTAGACCTTCTGTTTGGCGGCGATGGCGACGACATGTTTGTGTTCCGCTCCGCCGATGAGGCAGATGGCGATACGATTGCCGACTTCCACTCCGGTGATGTGATCGACCTGAGCTTCATAGACGCCAACGGTGCTGAGGCAGGGAACGGAAGCTTCTCAATTCTTTCTACCAGCTCGTTTACGGCATCTGGTCAGCTCATCGTCAATTTTGATGCGACGAAGAACGCGACCACGATTGAAGGCAATACTGACGGCGACACCGCCACGACAGAGTTCCATCTGTTGATCAATGGGGATCATGTCGAGGCTATTCTTCATAACAACGGCTCTGTCATCGTCTAGGCGTCCAGGCACACGGTCCCGGCATTGGCGCGGGGCCGTGTGTTCCTATTTGATGTGGCAATGTTTCAGCGTGGAGGCGGCCTGTGTCGAACAAGGACGGCACTCAAATAATGGAGCAAAAGTGGCACGAGGGTCTTTGCTGGTTTCGCTCAACCATATTTTATCTGTTTTTTGTTTCAGGCGTGATCAATCTGTTGGCGCTTACAGGCGCCTTCTACATGCTTCAAATCTATGATCGCGCACTGACCAGCAGATCGCTTGATACACTGTTGGTGATCTCGGTTTTGGCGGTGGGTCTTTATCTGTTCCAAGGTTTGCTCGATGTCACGCGGTCGCAAATTCTCGTGCGACTTGGTGCTCGGGCAGATCAGGGCCTTGCACCGCTTGCCCACAGTGTCGCCGTGGACATGCCGCGCTATGGTTTTAGCCCCAGTGAGGCCAGCGATAGGATCCGCGATGTCGATACGTTGCGCCAATTCATATCGGGTCAAGGTCCAATTGCGCTGCTCGACCTACCCTGGATGCCTCTCTATCTGGCATTCATCTATATGCTTCATCCAATGCTGGCGGCATTGGTCGTGGCGGGTGCGACTGTGCTCTTGACGTTGACGCTTATCACTGAGTTGGTAACGCGTCGGAATGCACCTGCCATAAGCCGTGCCGCCGTTGCACGCGCCGCATTGGCCGAGAGCCATGTTCGCAACGTCGAAGTACTGCACGCGATGGGAATGACCAGTTCTGCGACAGCTCGCTTTGAAAAGGCGAATAGTGAACATCTGCGATTGCAGATGAATTCAAGTGATCTGACCGGTACCTTTGGTGGCTTGTCGAAGATCATACGCATGATTTTGCAGTCGGCGGTATTAGGGCTCGGCGCCTATTTCACAATCGTGGGTGAATTAACCGCCGGCGCGATCATCGCCGCATCGGTGGCATCAGCCCGCGCGCTGGCGCCAATGGATATGGTGATTAGCCAATGGCGCGGGTTCGTTGCGGCTCGGCGCAGCTACCGCAGGTTAAAGGACACGATTTCTTCAAGTCTCAGCGCAAATCCTCTTGTTGATCTGCCCCAACCAACAGCTTCCTTGAAAGTGGAACGCATTACTCTGGCGGCTCCAGGAACCGGAGCCGTTGTCCTCAGTGATATTTCGTTCCAACTGGAGGCCGGACAGGCGGTGGGCCTCATTGGTCCAAGCGGTAGCGGCAAGTCATCCCTTGCAAGAGCGATTACCGGTATTTGGCCATTGGTTCGAGGCAATGTGCGTTTGGATGAGGCCGATATCACGCAGTGGAACCGTGACGCGTTGGGGCGTCATATTGGATATCTTCCGCAAGATGTCGCTTTGATGGATGGGACTGTGGCGGAAAACATTTGCCGCTTTGCCCCGTCGGCTGATGGCATGGAAATCATCGCAGCCGCACAGGCCGCGGGTGTTCACGAAATGATTTTGCGACTTCCGCTTGGTTATGAGACTCCGCTGGGTGCTACAGGAACTGCACTGTCTGCCGGTCAGCGGCAACGCATTGCATTGGCCCGCGCAATATATTTAAGGCCATTTCTCGTTGTGCTTGATGAGCCCAATTCCAATCTGGATGCAGAGGGTGAACTGGCGCTGGCTTGCGTGATCGAAAAGCTACGGTCGCTGGGGAGTATTGCGGTCGTCATTGCACATCGACCTAGCGTACTAAAAGCGGTCGATCAGGTCGGAGTCATGCAGGGCGGCAAGCTTATAGCTTTTGGTCCGAAGGATTCGATTCTTGAGAAGCATACGCGCCAGCCGCGACCTGCAGCTGTGGTGGCGCATGCCAAAGGGCGCACCTTAAATCCAGCTCCAATGCAAGTGGCAGGAGAGTGATTATGTCGACGGGCCTGCAATTTGACATTACTTCAAATGAAGCGCGTGGCGGCAAGGGTGTGAAATACAGCGAGGGTTCGGAGGGAACGCCGCGCGCCCTGTATAGTTTCGTTGGTTTTCTGGTGGGTGCCATTGGTGGACTAATCAAGCAACTTGCGTTTCGTGAGCCGGTTGCCGAAGATTCCGGTACTGCGAACGCTGAAGCAGATGTCGATGAGAATTCTTTTCATGTTGTTGGAAGCGGTACTGCGCCTCCTGGGTCGTCTGGATTATTTCACGCTGAGGCAACTGATACAAAGCAGTCAAGCGAGCCGCCTATCAAGGCAATGAAAACTTCTGGCGATGGGCATGGCGTCTATTCTGCACAGCCAATTTCGTTGTCTGATGCTAAAAATTTTGACCTTGCTCATTTGCATACTTCGGCAAATGATAATTCGGCGATGCATATGCCTTTACAGGCATCGCTGAAGATGTTTCCGCCATTGATACCTGCTTCGTCCGAAAATACGGAAGGTCATGGAACGGCAGGTGTAACGGCGTCTGATGAGAAGAAAATTGATCAGACGAAGACCGAAGAGGACTCGCCAGAAGAGACGCGCAACCGCGCTCCTGTTGTCCAGGCACCGGTCAATCTGGGGCAACTCTACGTTAATACCGCTGTGGTCATCGCGCTTAGTGATTTTCTTGCCAATGCCTATGACCCGGATGCTGACGTATTGTCGGTTGACAAAATCAGCGTGAGTTCGGGTGCGCTCAAATACGATGGTGATCAAGCCTGGTATTACACGCCAACGCCGGATAATGATGGGAATGTAACTTTCACATACCTGGTTTCGGATGGCGTTATAGGAATTGAACAGACGGCATTCCTCGAATTTATCCATCAACCAGTCGCGTGGTCCTTCGGTAGTGAATCGGACGACGTTCTCATTGGAACCAACCGGGATGATATGATTGCGGCGCTTGGCGGCGCCGATGTCGTGTTGGGTGATGCCGGCAACGATGAAATCGACGGTGGGGACGGTGACGACATAATCTTTGGCGGAGCGGGTGATGATTTCATAATCGCTGGTTCTGGGAACGACGTCGTGGACAGCGGCAGCGGGAATGACATCGTATTTGCCGGTAGCGGAAACGACACCATCTTTGCTGGCGATGGCAACGACATTATCTACGGGGAGAGTGGAGACGATACGATTATCTCTGGATTTGGAGATGATGTCGTCGATGCTGGTATTGGAAATGATTTTATTATCGCCTTGGCGTCAATTGGGACCGCGAGGAGCGACACCGATCTTTTTTCCGGTTCCGCGAGCATTGACCTTCAAGTCGTAGAAGGCTCCTTGGCGCAGCAAGACGGTAGTTCTGTGCCACCAGATTTCATGCAGCCGCCCGATGTTGGCTTGACCAACAAGGCTCCCACAAGCCCGGTCGCTGAGGGATCTGCCACGGTGGAGGCGGAGCTGGTGGATGTTATTTTTGCAAACGACGGCAACGATTTCTACAATGGCGGCGATGGGATCGATACCTACGATCTGTCGGCCACGCAAGCTGATGCTGTGATTAATCTAAGCACGGGAAGGGCGTGGAGCAGCGAGATTGGCAGAGATGTCATCATCAATATCGAAAACATCATGGCTGGAAGCGGGGATGATGTGCTGGTCGCGAGCGCTGCACAAAATAGGCTGAGCGGCGGCGAGGGCGACGATACGTTCGTCTTTACCGAAGCAGCCATGACCGGTCCCTCACCTGAAGCCATGGATTGCATCGTCGATTTTCAGATTGGCGATAAGATTGATGTCAGTCGAATTGATGCCGATGAGAATGAAGACGGCAAGCAATTGTTCGAATTCAAGGGCAACGCGGAGAAATTCGAGAAGTCTGGCGAGCTTCGTTACAAATATGAAGATAGAGAAGATGGTAAACATACGATCGTGCTCGGCAATACCGACGATGATGACGATGAAGAATTCTCGATTGATGTCGTTGGATACCAGGAATTTCACGCCGATGATTTTTACGGTGTTTTATGAGGCATGAGTACTTGAGTAGCCAGTTTGAGCCTGTGGCAACCTGGTTGCTTCTTAGAGTGGGTCGGGACAATGAAAAATCATGACCCGAAAGGGCTGTCGACAGTTCCATCAAGCGAGTCCTCAAAATCTCTTCGGCTCAACATCGCCAGCCGTGTGATTCTCAGCGTCATGGTGATTGCGGGGCTGGTCGTTGGAGTGGGAGGGTGGGCAGCACTTGCTGAAATAAGCGGTGCTGTAATTTCCTCTGGAACGGTCATCGTGGATGGGCGCGCAAAGAAGATCCAGCATCGTGATGGCGGTATTATTGCTGAGATAAGAGTGAAGGATGGTGACCGCGTGGAGAAGGGCGCGGTGCTCGTTGTTCTGGATGATACACAAACCAGATCGGAGTTGGCGATCATACAATCGCAGCTTGTGGAGTTTGGAGCCAGGCATGCCCGACTGATTGCTGAAAGAAATTCGGACGAAAGGGTTGCGTTTCCAGATGCTCTTATATCGCAATCGTCGGCGCAAGCCGTGCTCATGGGTGAGCAGCGTTTATTTGATGCAACACGCCAAACGCGCGAGAGCCAGAAGGAGCAGTTGCGGTTGCGTATCGATCAGCTCGGCAAGGAGAGCGAAGGCGTATCGGCGCAACGGAGTGCAAAATCAAATGAGCTTCAGCTCATCGAAAAAGAACTGCTCGATATACGCAAGCTTTTTGAAAAGAACCTGACACCAGCGTCGCGCGTCTATGCCCTGGAACGGGAGCAGACAAGGCTGTCGGGTGAGCTGGGAAATCTTGTTGCCCAGGGCGCGCGCATTGAGGGCCAGATCAGCGAAATCAAACTTCAGATTCTCAATATAGATCAGTCTGCGCGAACAGATGCACAACGTGAGGCGCGCAATACGGAGGCGCGCATTGCAGAATTGCGTGAGCGGGAGGTGGCGCAGCGTGACCGGTTGGGGCGGATGGAAATTCGCGCGCCGCAGAGTGGCATTGTTCATGACCTGCAGGCGCATACCATCGGTGGTGTGGTGAGTTCGGCCGAGGCGATCATGATGATCGTTCCTGATGATCGGCTTTTGGCAATTCAAATTCGCATCTCGCCGGCGGAAATCGATCAAGTCCACGTGGGTCAGGATGTTCGGCTTCGGTTTACGGCCTTTAACCAGCGCACGACGCCGGAAAAGACGGGGCGTGTCAGTTTCGTGTCGGCAGACGTGACTTACGATCAAAAGAGCCGTGCCGAATATTATACGGGCACCGTGGAGTTGGATAAAGGCCAGACGTTCTACGTTGGGGATCGTGCTGTTCTACCCGGAATGCCGGTTGAGGCCTTCATTACGACCGGCAGACGCACAGCGTTGTCGTACCTGATTAAACCTCTCACGGATCATTTTTCACGCGCAATGCGAGAGGAATAGACTGATTGTGTTCGGTTGGCGCGCCTCATAGCCTTTTGAGTGGGCGCCTGCACGGTGAGGTGCGTCCGCGCTCTGGATGAAGGCGGAGGTAAGACACGTCCCTGGCGGGAAAGACCGGCAAGGTCAAGAGATGATGTGAAGATCAGCCGTGCGCGCTGGCCGCCTGCTCGATCAGATCAAGTATTTCGGTCAATGGAATGGTGAAGGCACCAGCCTCTCCAGCATCATAAGGCGTGCGCCACTGCAGATAGGCTTCTGCGAATGCGGGATCTTCGGCGGTTGGCCCGTCGCTTTCCACCAGTTCGGTGACGGCCGTGCGCAGGACATTGGCGGTCACCGGCGCATGTGGAAGCTGCGTTTGTACACCACCCTCGACGAACGCATTGGGGATATGCACGCCGGTCATCGCGATCGAGCAGATCTGTCCAAGTTCTGCGTCATCGATGACGGCCAGAATGGCGATATGGGTATCGCCGTCTTGTCGGCGACCCAAAACCCGCCACACCTGTCCCGCTTCGAACCTGATTGCCATCACGACCTCTGTCCTTGCTGTCTATGCCGCTGTCGTACTTCGAACATGCTTGGTCGGCGCGCTGGCGGGCTACGTGCCGCTGCTTATGATCCTAACGTTGCTCTGCTCTTCTTCACGTCGACGCAGCGGCATCTTGACCGTGAAGGTCTGAACCGCCTCACCATGCTGGTTGCGTGTCGTATTGCGCATGATGGCATGGGCGCGATCGGGCCGCGAGCGTGACGGGCGCAATTCGAGAATTTCAATCTCGACATGCAGCGTGTCGCCGGGTCGGGTTGGGCGTGGCCATATCAGCTCGCCGCCTGCGCCAATCGCTCCGCCTGCAAGTGGCAGCGCCTCAACGATGAGCGACATCGTCAGCGCCGCCGTATGCCAGCCACTTGCCACCAGACCCTTGAACAGAGTGTGGCGTGCTGCTTCCTCGTCGAGATGGAAGGGTTGGGGATCGTAGCGTGCGGCGAAGGCCTTGATCTCGTCGCTTGTAATGGTGTGTGTGCGGGTGATGAACCGCTGGCCGATGCTCAGGTCCTCGAAATAAAGGGGCGCTAAAGAGGCGGGTGCAGTTGCGCCATCGTGGGGCATGACGGGTGGGTCCAGGTTCCGGTTAAGATCGGTCGCCACCATAGCGTATGCGCCCGCATGCACCATACCCTGGTGCAGGAAAGGTCGTGGTTATGGCTGTGCATATTCGCAAATCAAGTTCGAGGATGCTTACTCCTTGCCGGTGTGCTCATCTGCGCCGGCCTATCGAGCGAACCATAGCGCACCCATTGTGCGCGCCGCAGCCTTCAGGTGTGTGGTGAGGCTAATCTTCATCTGAGCCATAAATATTTCCCGGTTAGGGATATTTTGCTGCACTGCGGCCAGGAGCCTTCCGTTCACGTTACTCCGATTGTATGATGAGATATTTTCACGCCAACCTAAAATTCAATACACGTTTGCGCAATCTTGTTTCGTAAAGCCAGAACGAAAGCTTCGACCATGACTAACCAGCCTGCCCCATCCTCACAACAGAGTGCCTCGTATCAACCCGGCTCGATCCGCATGCGGCCCACGCTTGACGCCCTCGCCCGCAATTGGGGCTGGGTGTTGGCGCGCGGCATCTTCGCAATTATCTTCGGTTTCCTGACCTTTGCATGGCCGGGGCTGACGCTGCTGACGCTGGTCATTTTCTACGGCGCATATGCGTTTGTTGACGGCATTGCCGCGCTGATTGCGGCAGTCACGAAAGGTGCTCCCGCGCCGCGCTGGTGGTTGGCGCTGGTCGGTGTGATCGGCATCGGCGCAGGTGTCGTCACGCTCTTTTATCCGGGGATCACGGGTATCATCCTGCTCTACTTCATCGCCTTCTGGGCCATTGCGATCGGTGTCTTCCAGATCATCGGTGGTATCGCCATGCGCAAGGAGATCGAGGGCGAATGGATGTTGGTGGTGAGCGGCATCATCTCGGTTGCATTCGGCTGCTTCATGATCGTCTATCCGATTGCCGGCGCATTGAGTGTGGCGTTCCTGATTGGCTCGTTTGCAATCCTTCAGGGCGTCATCTTGATTGCGTTCGCGCTGCGTCTGCGGCAGATGGCAGCGGTGAAGATCTGATCCGAAGAGTTGTGCGCAAAGGCGCAAGCCTTTGTGCACCCGGGTGCCCTGTTTGGCGTGGCAAGGTACCCGATTGCGTTTCTCACTCTGCCGCCTGGCTGTGCCCCCGGCCAGCGGACTTTCCGCGCGTGCTTTTCTTCGCGGTCTTGCCCTTGGTGGCGTTGGAGGGGGCAGCCTTGGCTGTCTTGGGGTCTGCCGCGCTGCTGCGGGCGCGCCGGCCCAGCAGCTCCTTGAGGTAGCCGCCGGTATAGCTGCGCTTGGCGGCGGCAACGTCCTCGGGCGTGCCGGCAATGACGATCTCGCCGCCGCCATCACCGCCTTCAGGGCCAAGGTCGATGATCCAGTCGGCCGTCTTGATCACTTCCAGGTTGTGCTCGATGACGACGACGGTGTTGCCGGCGTCGGCAAGCTCGTGCAGCACCTCAAGCAGCTTGGCCACATCATGGAAATGCAGTCCCGTCGTCGGCTCGTCGAGAATGTAGAGTGTGCGTCCCGTGGCGCGCCGCGACAGCTCCTTGGCCAGCTTGATGCGTTGGGCTTCGCCCCCTGACAGCGTCGTCGCCTGCTGGCCGATCTTGATGTAGCCAAGACCGACACGCGCCAGCGTTTCCAGCTTGTCGCGGATCGAGGGAACCGCCTTGAAGAAGCCAGCACCTTCCTCCACCGTCATGTCGAGAACGTCGGCAATCGACTTGTCGCGGAAGCGGACATCGAGCGTTTCGCGGTTGTAGCGCTTGCCCTTGCACTGGTCGCAGGTGACATAGACGTCGGGCAGGAAGTGCATCTCGATCTTGATGACGCCATCGCCCTGGCATGCTTCGCAGCGCCCCCCCTTGACGTTGAAGGAGAAGCGGCCGGGCGCATACCCGCGCGTCTTGGCTTCGGGCAGGCCTGCGAACCATTCGCGGATCGGCGTAAACGCGCCCGTGTAGGTGGCCGGGTTGGAGCGCGGCGTGCGCCCGATCGGCGACTGGTCGATGTCGATCACCTTGTCGAGATGCTCAAGACCGACAATCTTGTCGTGCTCGCCGGGATGTTCGCGCGCATTGTTGAGACGGCGCGCGACCGCCTTATAGACGGTATCGATGAGCAGCGTCGACTTGCCGCCGCCTGAGACGCCGGTGATGCAGGTCAACAGGCCCAGTGGAATTTCGGCGGTGACATTCTTGAGGTTGTTGGAGCGCGCGCCGACCACCGTCAGTGACTTGCCCTTGACCGGCTGGCGGCGTGTCTTGGGCACGGGGATCTGCCGTTCGCCTGACAGGTATTGCCCGGTGAGGCTGTCTTGGTCGGCCATGATGTCGTCGGGTGAGCCTTGCGCAACGATCTTGCCGCCATGAACGCCCGCACCCGGGCCAATGTCGACGACATGATCGGCGGTGAGGATTGCGTCTTCATCGTGCTCGACGACGATGACGGTATTGCCGAGGTCGCGCAGGTGGCGCAGCGTCGCCAGCAGCCGGTCGTTGTCGCGCTGATGCAACCCGATTGATGGCTCATCGAGCACATAGAGGACGCCGGTCAGCCCTGAGCCGATCTGCGAGGCAAGACGGATGCGCTGTGATTCACCGCCCGATAGGGTGCCCGATGAGCGCGACAGCGTGAGATATTCAAGCCCCACGTCGTTGAGGAACTGCAGCCGATCGGTGATCTCCTTCAAGATGCGCGTGGCGATCTCGGATTGCTGCTTGTTGAAGGCTTTGGGCAGGTCTGCGAACCACTGATTGGCTGTTTTGATCGACATGTCGGTGACTTCGCCGATATGCAGGCCGCCAACCTTCACCGCCAGCGCCTGGGGTTTGAGGCGATAGCCGTGGCACGCTTCGCACGGGTGCGAGCCTTGATAGCGGGACAGCTCATCGCGGACCCAGTCGCTTTCGGTCTCGCGCCAGCGCCGCTCGATATTGCCGATGACGCCCTCGAAGGTCTTGACCGTGTGATAGTCGCGCACGCCATCGAAGTAGGTGAACTTGATCTCTTCATCGCCCGAGCCATAAAGGATGGCGAGCTGGACGTGCTTGGGCAGCCGCTCCCAGGCGGTATCCATCTTCACCTTGTAATGGCGCGCAAGGCTTTCCAAGGTCTGCTCGTAGTAGGGCGAGGTGGCACCCGTCTTGGCCCACGGATAGACCGCGCCATCGCTGAGCGAGAGCGAACCGTCAGGCACGACGAGATCAGGTTCGAACTGCAACTCGGTGCCAAGCCCGTCGCAGGTGGGGCAGGCGCCCGCGGGAGCGTTGAATGAGAACAGGCGCGGTTCGATCTCGTCAATGGTGAAGCCGGAGACAGGGCAGGCAAAGCGCGCGGAGAAGGTGATGCGCTCATGCGTGTCGTTTTTTGACTTGTTGGCTCCCTCGGTTTCCGATTTCGGCAACGGCTTGTCGGCAAATTCCGCATAGGCCAGACCGTCGGAAAGGTTGAGTGCCGTTTCGAAGCTGTCGGCAAGCCGTGTTGCGATATCCTTCTTCACGACGATACGATCAACGACGACATCGACGTCGTGCTTGAACTTCTTGTCGAGCTTGGGGGCGTCGGGAATCTCGTAGAAGGCGCCGTCGATCTTGACGCGCTGGAAACCCTTCTTTTGCAGCTCGGCGAGTTCCTTGCGGAATTCGCCTTTTCTCCCGCGTGCGATCGGGGCGAGCAGGTAAAGCCGCGTGCCGTCCTCGTTGGCCAAAACCCGATCAACCATCTGTGATACGGTCTGACTCTCGATCGGCAGGCCGGTGGCGGGCGAATAGGGCACGCCAACGCGCGCGAACAGCAGGCGCAGATAGTCGTAGATCTCGGTGACGGTGCCGACCGTGGAGCGCGGGTTTTTCGAGGTTGTCTTCTGCTCGATGGAAATGGCTGGTGAAAGTCCGTCGATGTGATCGACATCGGGCTTTTGCATCATTTCGAGAAATTGGCGGGCATAGGCCGAGAGGCTCTCGACATAGCGCCGTTGCCCTTCGGCATAGATGGTGTCGAAGGCCAAAGACGACTTGCCCGAACCCGAAAGCCCGGTGAAAACGACGAGTGCGTCGCGCGGGATTTCGAGATTGACGTTTTTCAGGTTGTGCTCGCGCGCCCCGCGGACGTGAATCGTCTTCATGAGGTCCGAAGCGGGGGGGGCGGGCGTCTTTTTCGAGGGTCGCTTGCTCATGATCGTCCTGCTGGCTTGCTCCGTTGGTACCGGGTTGTGTCCCGCCCGGCAATGAGGACGAATTCGCAGCCGGTGCGGTATCATGGTAAGCGGAAACCCAGCGGCGCACGCGTGAGCGTCGCATGCGGCACTAACACCATGAAATATCAGGAGTTTCATTTATGGCTGTGGATCAGACCGACCGCCGGCGCAGTTCTGCAAAGCGCCAGGAGAGTGGCAAGTCGCCCACCGTCGGCACCAAACCGTCGAATAATCAGAATGCGGATAAAGAACCAGCCGCGGCGACGACCACACCGGTTGCGCGCGCCAAGCTCATCGTCCGCCGGGCGCGGCTCGCTGATGTTCCGCAAATTGCGGAGCTTGGCCGGCGCGTTTATGCGCCCAATCCGTCGCTGACGCAGCGCATGATACGGGGCCAGATCAACAACTTTCCCGAAGGCCAGTTCGTTGCCGAGTATGATGGAAAAATCGTCGGTCACTGCGCCACCTTCATCATTTCCGGTGATGTTGCGTTGAAGCAGCACACCTGGGACGAGATCACCGGCAATGGCTTTGCGGCGCGCCACAACCCTGAAGGTGACTACCTTTACGGTATGGAAGTCTCCGTCGATCCGGCCTACCGCCGGTTGCGCATCGGTCAGCGCCTTTATACGGCGCGGCGAAATCTGTGCGAAGAGTGGGGGCTGAAAGGTATCGTGTTCGGTGGGCGCATGCCCGGTTACCTGCGCAGGCGCCGGCAGTTTCCTGATCCGATGGATTACGTCCGCGCGGTGCAATCGCGCGAGCACCGCGACCAGACGATCTCGTTCCATCTTTCGAACGGATTTGAACCGTTGGGCGTGCTCGAGGAGTACGATCTGGAGGATCAGCCCTCTGGTGGTAACGCCACGCACATGGTCTGGCGCAATCCACGCTACCAGAGCGGCGAGCATGAGCGCACCGAGACGTTGGCGCCGCAGCAGACCGTGCGGGTGGCAACCGTCCAGTTCCAGATGCGTGGATTATCGGACAAGAACGAGTTCAAGAAGCAGATCGAGTACTTTGTCGACGTGGCGTCCGACTACCGGTCCGACTTCATCGTGTTTCCCGAGAACATCACGCTGCAGCTTCTCTCGCTTGAAGAAAAGCCGCTGCAGCCCAAAGAGGGCGTGGAACGCATTGCCGATTACACCGACTGGTTCATCAAGTTCATGAGTCAGTTTGCGGTCTCCTACAACATCAACATCATCGGCGGCACGCACCCGATCATCGAGGAAAACGGCGACATCAAGAATGTCTGCTACGTGTTCTTGCGGGACGGTTCGGTGCATGCCCAGGAAAAGATCCATCCAACGCCTTCGGAAAGCTACTGGTGGAACATCAAGGGCGGCACGCGCGCCGAAGTGATCAACACCGACTGCGGGCCGATCGGTGTCATGATCTGCTATGATTCGGAGTTTCCCGAGATGGCGCGCCATCTGGTCGATCAAGGGGCCATGGTGTTGTTCGTGCCGTTCTGCACTGATGAGCGCCGTGGCTTCCTGCGGGTGCGCTATTGTTGTCATGCACGCGCCATCGAGAACCAGGTCTATGTCGTGCTCTCCGGTGTTGTCGGCAATCTGCCCAACGTGGAGAACATGGACATCCATTATGCGGAAAGCTGCATCCTGACGCCCTGCGACTTTGCCTTTGCCCGTGACGGCATTGCCGCGGACACTGCGGCCAACACCGAGACGATCGCTTTTGCTGACCTCAATCTGGGCGATCTGCGAGCCGCCCGCGGGGCGGGAACGACGCGCAACCTGCACGACCGCCGCTTCGATCTTTACCGGGTCACCTGGCGCGATCAGCGCCGCAAGCAAAAAGTGAAATGAGAAGGTTCATTTCATGGTGTCGGCGCACCTGGCCTTATCCTCAATTGCGCCAATGCGCCGTGCCCGCGCCAAGCCAGGCCGAAGGCCGGTGCGGCTCGTGAGCGATAGCAGATTAGATCGTTCCCGCTTAAAGCGGAAACGATCTAGAGCATTTTCCGACGAAGTGGTCGCCGGTTCATCGAAGAAAATGCGACCAAACCAAGGAGCTAGTTGCCTGAATCTCCTAAAGTGTTGGATACAGGCTTTTGAGTTTGACACGGGCGTCGGCGGTGGTGAAGTGCCAATTGGCCT